>LNFM01006794.1_pt1 | contig 18533 bp, 12 predicted proteins | sample 596031 | NCBI WGS metagenome assembly LNFM01 (sample SAMN04254537, study PRJNA301005) | activated carbon metagenome | isolation source: dual media filters at the Ann Arbor, Michigan drinking water treatment plant | place: USA: Ann Arbor | reverse complement strand
GCGCCATCGGCCTGCCCATGGTGGGCGTGACGCTGAAGCTCGTCCCGGCGGGGGCGAAGCTCGAGGCGCGCGTGAAGGCGGAAACGGTGACGCCGGGCTACTGGCGGCGGCCGGACCTCACCGCCAAGGTCTTCGACGAGGAAGGCTACTACTGCTTCGGCGATGCGGTGGCTTATGCCGATCCGGAGGACCTGTCGAAGGGGTTCCTGTTCGACGGCCGCCTGTCGGAGGATTTCAAGCTCGCGACCGGCACCTGGGTCAGCGTCGGCCCGCTCCGCCATGTCCTCAACTCCGCCCTCGACCCGCTGATCCGCGACACCGTCATCACCGGCCACGACCGCGACGAGGTCGGCGTGCTGCTGGTGCCCGACCGCGAGGCCTGCGCCGCCTTCACGGGACTGAAGGCCGGCGATCCCGCCCTGCTGACCCACGAGGGGCTGGTGGCCGAGGTCACGCGGCGCCTCGCGGGCCTCGCCAAGGAGGCCACCGGCTCGTCGAACCGTGTCGTGCGGGCGCTGATCCTCGACGATCCGCCCTCGCTGGAGCACGGCGAACTGACCGACAAGGGCTCCATCAACCAGCGCGCCGTGCTCGGCCGGCGCACGGCGCTCGTCGCCGCGCTCCATGCCGCGGCGCCGCCGCCCAGCGTCATCGCTCTCGATATCCGTGCAGGAGAGGCCCCATGAAGGTCGACGATCTCGTCGCCATCGACATCCACACCCATGCCGAGGTCTCGTGCCGGCAGGAGCCCGATCCCTACTGGGCGCCCTACGAGGAGGCGGCGGGCAAGTATTTCAAGGTCGGAAAGCGGCCGACCATCGCCGAGACCATCGCGCATTACCGGGCGCAGAAGATCGGCCTCGTCATGTTCACCGTCGACACCGAGACGCAGATCGGCAACCGGCGCATCCCGAACGACGAGATCGCCGACGCGGCGCGCGACAATGCCGACATGATGATCGCCTTCGCCTCCATCGACCCTCACAAGGGCCGGCTCGGCGCGCGCGAGGCGGAGGACCTGATCAAGGGCGGCGTGGTCAAGGGCTTCAAGTTCCACCCGACATGCCAGGGCTTCTATCCGAACGATCGGATGGCTTACCAGCTCTACGAGGTCATCGCCCACCACAAGATGCCGGCCATCTTCCACACCGGCCATTCCGGCATCGGCACCGGCATGCGCGGCGGCGGCGGCATGAGGCTCAAGTATTCCCAGCCGATCCACGTCGACGACGTGGCGGTGGACTTCCCCGACATGACGATAGTGCTGGCGCATCCGTCCTGGCCCTGGACCGACGAGGCGCTGTCCATGGCCCTGCACAAGCCCAACGTCTACATCGACCTGTCGGGGTGGATGCCGAAATACTTCCCGCCGCAGATCGTCCAGTATGCGAATGCGCAGTTGCGCACCAAGATGCTGTTCGGTTCGGATTTTCCGCTGATCGCGCCGGAGCGCTGGCTCGCCCAGTTCGCCGAGGTGGGCTTCAAGCCGGAGGTGCACGACCTGATCATGAAGAAGAATGCCATGCGGGTGCTCGGCCTCGGCAGTTGAGACCCGGCCCCGCAGGAGGACATGCCAAGACCCGTGCGGTCGACCGGCCAGGAGAAGCCGGCGCCACCGCCGCCACCAGAGGGAGGAACCCATGACGTCCATGAATCGCCGCCGCATGCTCGGCCTGTCGGCCGCAGCCCTGACCGCATCCACCCTGCCCGCCCCCGCCCAGCTGGTGCGCGGCAACGGGCGCATCCTCGTCGGCTTTCCGGCCGGCGGACCCACCGACACGCTGGCGCGGCGCCTCGCCGAGAGCCTGAAGGGCTCGGTCGCCGACAGTTTCGTGGTCGAAAACCGGCCCGGCGCCGCCGCCAAGATCGCCATCCAGGCGCTGATGGAGGCGCCCGCCGACGGCCGCACCATCCTCGTCAGCCCGGACGCGATGTTCACCATCTATCCGAGCGTCTACAGGAAGCTCGCCTACAACGCCGCGACCGACGTGACGCCGGTGACGCCGGCGACCTATGCGGTCTTCGCCCTCGCGGTGGGCTCGATGGTGCCGGCCGAGGTGAAGGACGTGGCGGGCTTCATCGCGTGGGCCAAGGCCAATCCGACGCGGGCCGCCTTCGGCTCGCCGGCGGCAGGCTCGACGCCGCACTTCCTCGGCGAGCTGCTGGTCGCCGCCGCCGGGGTGCCGCTGCGCCACGTCCCCTATCGCGGCTCGACGCCGGCGATCCAGGACCTGCTCGGCGGCCACGTCGCCTCCACCATCACGCCGATCGGCGACTATGTGCCCCACGCCGCTTCCGGCGCGCTCAGGGTCATCGGCGTGTCGGACCGTGAGCGGTCGGCCTTCCTGCCGAACGTGCCGACCTTCGCCGAGCAGGGGTTCACGCAGGTGGTGGGACGCGACACGTTCGGCTGCTTCATGCCGAAAGCCACGGCACCGGCGCTCGCCGCGCAGATCGCCGGCTTCGTGGCGGAGGCGGTGAAGGTGCCCGCCACCCGCGACACGCTGAGGGCGGTCGGACAGGAGCCCTTCACCATGTCGCCGCCGGACTATGCGGCCTATCTCGAGCGGGCCCGCCAGACCTGGGCGCCGATCGTCAAGGCCTCTGGCTTCTCGCTGGAGGAGTAACCCGACACCGCGGCGGGCCGGACCACCGTCCCGCCCGCCGCAAATCACATGCAAACGCCGCGTATTGTCCGCGCATGTCGTCCATTCGCTGGGGCCATGCCGGAAGGCGTGAGCCAGGCGCTAGTCTCGTCCGACGGGGGACAACCCCGCGATCCGCATCACAATCACAATCGCGGACGAATGGAGGAACGAGATGAAACGCAGGACATTCATGGCGGGAAGTGCGGCCGGCGTCGCCGGCGCCGCGGTCGCGGCACCGGCCATCGCCCAGACCATGCCGGAGGTCAGCTGGCGCTGTGCCTCCTCCTTCCCGAAATCGCTGGACGCGCTCTACGGTCCGCTCGACACGATGACCAAGCAGATCGCGGAAGCGACCGACGGGCGCTTCAAGATCCAGTGCTTCGCGGCGGGCGAGATCGTCGGCGCCTTCCAGACGCTCGACGCCGTTTCGGCCGGCACGATCGAGATGTGCCAGTCGCCCGGCTACTACTTCGTCGGCAAGGACCCGGTCCTGGCGCTGATGGCCGACATCCCCTTCATCATGAACGTGCGGCAGCGCAACGCCTGGCTCTACCAGGGCGGCGGGCAGCAGCTCATCAACGACTACGTCAAGAAGTACAACGTCCACACGGTGCCCGGCGGCAATACCGGCACGCAGATGGGCGGCTGGTTCCGCAGGGAGGTCCGCACGCTCGAGGACCTGAAGGGCCTGAAGTTCCGCATCGCCGGCCTCGCCGGACAGGTTGTGGCCAAGCTCGGCGTCGTGCCGCAGCAGATCCCCGGCGGCGATACCTATTCCTCGCTGGAGCGCGGCGTCATCGACGCGGCGGAGTGGGTCGGCCCCTATGACGACGAGAAGCTCGCCTTCGTCCGGGTCGCTCCCTACTACTACTATCCCGGCTTCTGGGAAGGCGCGCCGACGGTCCACTACTGGATCGGCACCGACAAGTGGAACGCGCTGCCGAAGTCCTATCAGCAGATCTTCAACAACGCGGCGGCCGCCAACAACATGGACATGACGGCCATCTACGACGCCCGCAACCCGGCAGCCCTGCGCAGGCTGGTGGCGGCCGGCGCGCAGCTGCGCGCCTTCAGCCCGGAGATCCTCGACGCGGCCTACAAGGCGGCGAACGAGATCTATGACGACCTGTCGAAGGGCAATGCCGACTTCAAGCGGATCTACGAGCACATGCGCGCGTTCCGCAACGAGGAATACCTGTGGTGGCAGGTGGCGGAATATTCCTTCGACACCATGATGCTGCGCCTCAGGCAGCGCGGCTGACACAGGTCCGGCGCGGAGACGATCCGCGCCGGCCCCCATCAGAGCTTGGCGAAGAAACCGTCCGGATCGGGCGGGCGCAGGGACGGGCCGAGCGCCAGCATCGTGAAGATGAGGCCGGAGGGGGGAAAGGCGATCGACGTCGTGGCGTCGAAATCGGCTGCCAGCACCCGCGAGACCAGATGCAGGCCGAAGCCGTGGCGCTCCGGCTCGCTGCAAGGCGGGCCGCCGCTCTCCTTCCACGAGAAATCGAACTTCGGCTCTCCCTCGGGATCGTGCAGCATCCAGCGGATGTCGACGCTGCCGCCGGGGCGCGACAGCGCGCCGTAGCGCCGGGCGTTGACGGCGAGTTCGTGAACGGCGAGGGCGAGCGAGAGGACCTGGCGCGATCCGAGGGTGAGGTCCGGCCCCTCGATGGTGAAGGAGCCGCCCTGGGCGCGGAACGTCTGGACGGCCGACATGACGGCGCCATGCACCGTTCCCGTCGCCCAGGTCTGGGGCGCGAGGATGTCGTGGGCGCGGGCATAGGCGCTGATCCGGGCGCGCAGCGTAGTGAGGAGCTCGTCGTTGCCGCGGTTGCGCAGCGTCTGGTTGACGATGCCCGTCGTCACCGCCAGCGTGTTCTTCACCCGGTGCTTGAGCTCGTGGTTGATCAGCGTCAGGTTCTTCTCGGCCGCCGCATGGGCCGTGACGTCATGTCCCTGGATGAAGACGCCTGCGACCTGACCGTCGTCGTCGACGATCGGCTGGTAGATGACGTCGAGGACGTAGTCCCGCTCCGTGCCGTCGCCGTCGGTGAGCGTCAGCGGCACCCGGCGTCCGGCGTGCAGCTCGCCGCTGGCATAGACCTCGTCGAGGCGCGCCACGAAGCCCTGGGCCGAGGCCTCGGGCAGGATGTCGGCCACCGGCTTGCCGATCAGCGGACGGTTGCCGACGAGGGTCCGGTAGGCGGCGTTGGCGAACTGGAAGACGTGCTGCGGCCCGAGCAGGATGGCGATGAAGCCCGGCGCCTGTTCGAAGAGCTGCTGGAAGCGCTCCGACTGGTGGCGGATGCGGTTGGTCAGCCTCTGGCGGGCGGTCACCTCCTGGCAGGTGAGGACGACGCCGGCCACCGTTCCGGCGACCACGATCGGCGAGAAGCCGTAGGTCCACCATACGCTCCGCCGCGCGCCGAACCGCGTGATCTGGATCAGCTCCTCCTCGTTCAGCCGCGGCTCGCCGCCGGCGAGGACATGGGCGACCTGCGGCCCGAGGGTCGACCAGATCTCGCTCCAGCTGTGCTGCGCGGCGGCCCCGAAGGCGCCGGGATGGCGCTCGGGGCCCATCAGGCCGGCGAAGGCGTCGTTGTAGATCTGCAGAAGATCGGGGCCCCACCAGATCATCATCGGCTGCGGGCTGGCGAGGACGAAAGCCGCCAGAACCTTGAGTTCGGCTGCCCAGTCGGCCGGCTGTCCGAACGCGGTCGCGGCCCAGTCATGGGCCCGCATCAGCGCTCCCATCTGCCCCCCGCCGGCCAGAAAGTGACGATCATCAGTCATGCGTACCCGGGCGTCCGATCAGAGATGATCAACGGGCCTGGGGCGGGGTGGTTCCAGGGCCGCGACATCGCCATTCTGCACGGGGGTGTCACGGCCTCTCAACGCACCTGTCCGAGGGCCCGATCCAGCGCCTCGGCGAGCATGTGATCGTCGTAGGGTTTGGGCAGGTAGACGAAGCCGTCGGTGCCGCCCGAGGCGCTGTCGTCGCCCGAGGCCACGATGATGGCGATGGTGGGATCACGGCCGCGCAGCTCGACGACGAAATCCTTGCCCGAGCCGTCCGGCAGGTTCACGTCGGCGATGAGAACGTCGAAGGAGGCGGAGGCAAGCTTCTGCCGCGCCTCGGCGACCTTGCCCGCCTCGGTGGTGGCGTGGCCCATCTCCTCCAGCATGTCGGCGAGCGCCATGCGCACGAGGGCCTCGTCCTCGAGGAGGAGCAGGCTCAGCGGCCCGCTCGGCGCTCTTGCCGCGGAAGCCTCGGCCGGATCCTTGGCCGGCGACCCACTGGCCACGGGTGTCCTCGCCGCCGTCTCGTCGGGGGAGCGGCGCCGGCCGCGGGCCAGCACCTGCCGGACCTTGTGGGCCAGTTCCTCGCGGCTGTAGGGCTTGCTCAGGAGTTCGACGCCCTCGTCCAGCCGGCCGCCGTGGACGATGGCGTTCTGGGTGTAGCCGGAGGTGAAGAGCACGGCGAGGTTCGGGAGGCGGATCTGCGCCTTGCGCGCCAGCTCGGGACTGCGAAGCTTGCCGGGCATGACGACGTCGGTAAACAGCAGGTCGATCGGCAGGCCGCTCTCGACGATCGCCCAGGCGGCGTCGGCGTCCTTGGCGGTGAGCACGCGGTAGCCGAGTTCGCCCAAGAGCTCGACTGCCGTCGCGCGGACCGCCTCGTCGTCCTCGACCACGAGGATGGTCTCCGTGCCGCCCTCCGCCGGCCCCATGGGACCCTGGGCGGCGACCACGTCCTCCTCGCTGACGTCGCGCGGGAAATAGAGGCGCACCGTCGTGCCCTCGCCCGGCTCGCTGTAGAGCTTGATGTGCCCGCCGGACTGCTTGACGAGGCCGTAGACCATGCTCAGCCCGAGGCCGGTGCCCTGCCCTTCCGGCTTGGTGGTGAAGAAGGGCTCGAACACCTGGCCGATGATCTCGGGAGGAATGCCACTGCCGGTGTCGGTGACGGCGAGGACGACGTACTGGCCGGCCCTGACGTCGTCGTGCTGCTGGGCATAGGTGTCGTCGAGGAAGGCGTTGCCGCTCTCGATGGTCAGCTTGCCCTGCCCGCCCATGGCGTCGCGGGCGTTGATGGCGAGGTTGAGAACGGCGTTCTCCAGCTGGGCCGGATCGACCAGCGTGTTCCAGAGGCCGCCGGAGATCACCGTCTCGATCTCGATCGATTCCCCCAGCGCGCGGCGCAGCAGCTCGTCGAGGCCGCGCACCAGCCGGCCCAGATTGACGACCTTCGGCGCCAGCGGCTGGCGCCGACCGAAGGCGAGGAGCTGCGCGGCGAGCTTGGCGCCGCGGTTGACGCCGGTGAGCGCGAGGTCGAGGCGCCGCTCCGCCTTGCTGTTCCCCCCGACGTCCTTCTGCAGAAGCTGCAGGTTGCCGCCGATGATCTGCAGAAGGTTGTTGAAGTCGTGGGCGATGCCGCCGGTGAGCTTGCCGACCGCCTCCATCTTCTGAGATTGGCGCAGCTCCGCCTCGACCTTCTCACGCTGGGCGATGGCCTCGTCGATGCGCGCCTGCAGCACCTCGTGGAACGAGGCGAGCGCTTCGCGGCTCTTCAGCTCCTCGGCGATGTTGCGGGCCTCGATGACGGTGCCGATGGGGGTCCCTGCCTCGTCCTCGATGGGCGAGGCGGTGAAACCAACGGGGTAGAAGTGGCCGTCCTTGTGGATGAAGACGGTCTCGCCCTGCACCTGGCTCTTCTCGGGAAAGGCCCGGTCGATGGCGCATTCGTGCAGGGGAAAGGGCCGGCCGTCGGGATAGGTGTGGTGGATCACGTCGTGGAGGGGCCGGCCCTGCGTCTCGTGGAAGCGGAAACCGGTGAGCTTCTCGGCCGCTTCGTTCATGAAGGCGCAGTGCTGCCGCTCGTCCATCATGAAGACGGCCATGCTCGTGTTGTTGAGGATGGCGTTGAGTCGGCGCGTGATCTGGCGCAGCGCCTCTTCGGCGGCCTTGCGCGAGCTGACGTCCTGGATGGCGGCGAAGAAGACCCGCTCGCCGCCGAAGTCGAGGATCTGCAGCTTCACGTCGACGTCGTAGCAGGTGCCGTCCTTGCGGCAGTGAACCGTCTCGAAGTCGAGCCGCGGCACCTCGCCCCGCACCAGCGGCGTCACGTAGGCGATGAATTCCTCGCGGGAGAATTGCGGCTTCAGGTCCCAGGGCGTCTTCTGGCGCAACTCGTCCAGGGTGTAGCCGAGATTGTCGCGGGCCCCCTTGTTGACGAGGATGAAGCGGTAGGTGGCGACGTCGAAGATGTAGACCTCGCTGGCGGACTCCTCGACGATGCGGCCGAGCCTCTCGTTGATCGACTGGGAGACGGCCCGTTCCAGATGGGCGCCGATGCGTTGCGCGTAGGTCTGGAGGAGCCGGTCGACGCCGGCACTCGCGACCATCGGCGCGGAATGGACGAGCGCGATCAGCCCGATGACGTCGCCGCGGGCGGACCGCAGCGGGGCGCCCCAATAGGCCTCGGCACCCATGGCGACCAGGATGTCGTCGGCCGGAAACAGGGCGGCCACGCCGTTCGGATAGAAGCAGGTGTTCTCCCCCACCACGTTCGCGCAGGGCGTGCCGGCGAGGTCGTAGGAAAAGTTGGCCTGGCGCCGACCGTCGCGGATCACGGCGACCGTGCGGGCCCTGTCGAGCGATCGCTCGTCCACCACCGAGGCCAGGGCACAGGCGACGCCGAGTTCGCCGGTCAGGATCTCGAGGGCGGCATACAGGAACTCGTCGCCCGGCAAACTGCTGATGGCGTCGAGCCGCGCCTCGGCCCTCCGCAGGCCGTCTGCGGTCTCCGCGACGGGCCTGTGGGAGTGGGCCGGATCGGGATCGTTCATTCTGCCTCGCCCTGCGTATTCCGCGTCGCGCCCGGGGCGCGCGCGACCTCAGGTGTAGAGGGCTTTGAGCGGCGATGCCATCGGGCAGTTGCCGCAGCGGGACGAACCACCTGCCATCCGGTGCCGGGTTACCCGGTCAGACCACGGTGCCGTCGGCGGGCACGACCTCGATCGTGACCTTGGTGCCGTCGAAGATGACGAATCGGCCGAAGCGCGCGAGCTCCGGCGGTGGCTCGTCCAGCGTCCACATGACGGCGTCTTCGGCCCGGCCACCCGCCGAGACGCGCCACACCCCGAGCCGCCCGCGGTCGGGATGGTCGACGCTGGCATCCGTCCGCGTCAGGTAGGTGAAATAGACGTCGTCGAAGGGGATGAGATAGAGCGGCCCCCGGTCGGCGTCCTCGATCATCGCCGCGTCGCCGGTGGACGCGAGCATCGTGTCGAGGAACCGCACGTGCACCGAGCCGTCGAACGGACGGGCGGCGGCGCTGATCCCAGTTGGTGTCGGTGTCATGTGAGGCCTCCTCGCCAGCAACGCCGCCGCGCCGGCGCCGTTCCACCGCACTGCCTGGCCGCGACACTCCCTCGTGCCCAGCTTGGCACCGCCCTTGCGACGACAGCGCGTACCGTCCAGCACGAGGGCCTCAGCGGATGAACCGGCGACTTTTTCTAGCCAGTGCGGCTAGTTTGTTGGCATCGACGGCGGCGGGGGCGAGCGGTTTCCCGGCCGGGCGCCCGCTCAAGCTGGTCGTGCCGTTTCCCGCCGGCGGCTCCACCGACGTCATCGCCCGCATCGCCGCCGAGGGCCTCGGCGGGCGCCTCGGGGTCCCGGTCGTCATCGAGAACAAGCCGGGTGCCGGTGGCACGATCGGCGCCAGCCAGGTGGCGAAGGCGACGCCGGACGGCCACGAGCTCCTGGTCGCGTCGGTCTCCATTTCGACCAACCACCACATCTTCAAGAGCCTGCCCTTCGATCCGCTCAAGGATCTCGCACCCGTCAGCCTCATCGCCACGGTCCCGAACGTGCTGCTCGTCGGCCCACATATGACGATGCGCTCGACCGCCGACCTGATCGCGGCGGCGAAGGCGGCGCCGGGCAAGATCACCTACGGCTCGGCCGGCATCGGGACGTCGGCGCATCTCGCCGCGGAGCTGTTCTGCCAGATGACCGGCGTCACCATGACCCACGTGCCCTATCGCGGCACCGGTCCGGCGCTCAACGACCTGATCGGCGGCCGCCTCGACGTGATGTTCGACATCCTCACCGCCGTCGTGCAGCAGGTGAAGGCGGGCACGGTGCGGGCGCTGGCCGTGACCACGCCCGGCCGCAACCCGCTGCTGCCCGAACTTCCGCCGGTGGCCGAGACCCTGCCGGGATTCGAGGTGACGACCTGGAACGGCGTCTTCGCGCCGGCGGCGACGCCCGCGGCGGTGATCGACAGCCTGTCCGCCGCGATCGTCCAGGTCATGCGGCAGGACGGCGTCAGGACGAGGCTGGCCGAGCTGTCCGTCGAGGCCCTCGGCTCCTCGCCCACGGAACTCGCCGCATGGCTCACGGCCGAGTCGGACAAATGGGGGCGCCTCGTCCGCAGCGCCAACATCCGGTCCAACGACTAGCCCGAGCGGGCGCCCGCGCTAGTAGAGGTTCGTCGTATAGGCCACGGCGAGGCGCTGGTTGGCCAGGTCGGCGTCGACGCCCTTGATCTGGTCGGCGAGCACGGTGCCGAGCGGCGGGAAGGCGTCGCGGCCCACCTTCTTCTCCCCGTTCCAGAGATCGGACCGCAGGATCGCACGGCCGCAGTGGAAATAGACCTGCTCCACCGTGATCTCCATTGCCGAACTCGGCACGATCTTGCCCTTGATCGCCATGGACTGGAGCACGACGGGGTCGGTCACGATCCGGGCCTTGCCATTGACGCGCAGGGTCTCGTTGAGCCCGGGGACCAGGAAGAGAAGCCCCACGTCCGGGCGGGTCAACACGTTCTGGAGCGTGTCGAGGATGTTGTTGCCGCGCCGGTCGGGGAGCAGCAGGGTCCTGTCGTCGACGACGCGGACGAAGCCGGGTTCGTCGCCGCGCGGCGAGCAATCGGTGCCCCCCTCGCTGGTGCTCGCGATGGTGAGGAAGGGCGACAGGGCGATGAACCGGCGACAGTGATCGTCGAGCCGGTCGAGGATCTTGCGGGTGGTCATCTCGGCCGGCGGGTCATAGATCCGGCGAAGGCCGTCGCTGCCGTCGATCGCGTGGGGCTCGCTCATCGTCACTCCTTTCGCCGCGGGCGTTTCGCTGTCGAGACGCGGGGAGGCCGCCAGCAGCCGCCGCGTGTAGTCGTGTCGGGGATGATCGTAGACGGCGTCGCGCGGGCCTTCCTCGACGATCCTCCCCTCCTGCATGACGACCACCCGGTCGGAGATTTCCTCGACGGCGGCCAGGTCGTGGCTGACGAACAGGCAGGCGAAGCCGTAGGACTGCTGCAGCGACCTGAACAGGGCGAGGATCTGCTTCTGGATGGTCATGTCGAGGGCGGAGACCGGCTCGTCCGCGACGACGAAGTCGGGCCGCCGGACGAGGGCACGGGCGATCGCCACGCGCTGACGCTGGCCGCCCGAGAGCTGATGCGGGTAGCGCGCCTCGAGGCCGGTGAGGCCGACGTCGTCCAGGATGGCCGCGACGCGCCGCGCGGCCTCCGCCGCATCGAGGCCCGGCACCAGCCGGAGCGGCTCCCCGACGATCGCGCCGATCCGCATGCGCGGGTCGAGCGAGGAATAGGGGTCCTGGAAGACGATCTGGCATGCCAGCCTGAAGGGCAGCAGCCGGGATCCCTTGAGGGCCGAGACGTCCTCGCCCCGGAACAGAATCCGCCCGGCGCTCGGCTCGACCAGGCGCAGCATGGTCCGCCCGAGGGTGGTCTTGCCGGACCCGGAGCCGCCGACCAGCGAGACCGTTTCCCCGGCATGGACGGAGAGGTCGACGCCGTCGACCGCGCGCACGATCCGGCGCGGCCTCAGCCAGCCGCCGCCGGAGGCGAAGCGGACGGACAGCCCCTCCGCGCGGATCACCGGGTCCCGCGCGACGGCCACGACCCGCCGGACCGTGCGGCGCGGCAGGGCATCGACGAGGGCGCGCGTATAGGCGTGGCGAGGGTCGGCGAGCAGGCGCCGCGCCGCGCCTTCCTCGACGATCTCGCCGCGGCGCATGACGAGGGCGCGGTCGGCATAGCGGGCGACGAGGCCGAGATTGTGGGTGATGAGCATCACCGCCGTGCCGGTCTCGCGGGTCAGTTCCACCATGAGGTCGAGGACCTCGGCCTGCGACAGGGTGTCGAGCGCGGTGGTCGGCTCGTCGGCGATGAGGAGCCGCGGTTTCAGCAGCATGACGCTCGCCAGCATGATCCGCTGGCGCATGCCGCCGGAGAACTCGTGCGGATAGGCTGAGAGGCAGCCTTCGGGATCGGCGATGCCGACCCGCGCGAGCATGGCGAGGATCGCCTGCCGGATCTCGGCGTCCGGCAGCGTGGTGTGGATCCGCAGGGCCTCGGACATCTGGAGGCCGATACTCAGCGCCGGGTTGAGCGAGACCATCGGCTCCTGGAAGACCATGCCGACGACGGCGCCGCGGATGGATCGCAACCGCCCCTGCGCCAGGGTCGTCACCTCCTCGCCGGCGATGACGATGGAGCCGCCCGTGACGGCGAGACCGCTCGGCAGGAGTCCGATCACCGCGCGGCCCGTGGCGGTCTTGCCGGAGCCGGATTCGCCGACCACCGCCACGATCTCTCCCGCGCCGATGTCGAAGCTGACGCCGGCCACGGCGGTGAAGCCGGACGGCGTTCCGACCCGGAGGTCACGCACGGCGAGGACGGGCTGCGAGACCGCCGGCGACGATGCGCCGGACTTTGCGGGTGTCGCCGTCATCGGCCCAGCATCCTCGGATCCAGGAGGTCGCGGAGGGCGTCCCCCAGCAGGTTGGCGCCGAGCAGGCAGAGCGCGATCATGACCCCCGGCACGATGGCGAGTTGGGGCGCGGTCTCCATGAAGGGCCGGGCCGCCGAGAGCATGTTGCCCCAGGTCGGCGCCGGCGGCGGCACGCCGAGGCCGAGGAACGACAGGGCGCTCTCGGCGAGGATGACCCAGCCGCACATGGAGGTGGCCAGCACGATGAGCGGCGACACCGTGTGGGGGAGCACGTGGCGGACCAGGGTATAGGCCTGGCTGTTGCCGAGGGCGCGCGACGCCTCGACGAATTCGCGTTCGCGCAGGGACAGAACCTGCCCGCGCACGACGCGGGCGACGGTGGGGGCATAGGCGAGGCCGAGCGCCATCACGATGCCCCATTGCGAGGGGCCGATGACCGCGAGCAGGCCGAGCGCCAGCAGGATGCCGGGGAAGGCCAGCAGCGCGTCGTTGGCCATCATCAGCACGCGGTCGATCCAGCCGCGGAAGAAGCCGCTCGTCACCCCGACGGCGATGCCGATGGCCATGGCCACCACGACCGTCGTGACGGCCACCGTCAGGCTGGTCTGGGCGCCGGTCATCAGCCGGGACAGCACGTCGCGGCCGAATTCGTCGGTGCCGAGCCAGTACTGGCCCGAGGGCGGCTGCAGCCGGGCGCGGATGTTGACGCGCACCGGGCTCGCCGGCGTCCAGACCAGCGCCGTCGCCGCCATGGCGACGAGAGCGGTGACGAGCGTGCCGCCGATGATCAGGTTGAGCCGCGCGCGCATCACGCCTCCGCCGCCACGCGGGGATCGAACAGGGGATAGGCGAGATCGACGGCGAGGTTCACCAGGACATAGGTCGTGGCGATGAACAGCATCACGCCCTGCACCACGGGGTAGTCGCGCTGGAAGATCGCATCGACCATCAGGCGGCCGAGGCCCGGCAGGGTGAAGACGGTCTCGATGACCGCGATGCCGCCGAGGAGGTTGCCGAGGACGACGCCGATCAGGGTCAGGGTCGGCGCAAAGGCGTTGGGCAGGACGTGACGCACCATGACGCCGGCCTCCGAGACGCCCTTGGCGCGGGCGTGGGCGACGTATTCGAGGCCGAGGACGTCGATGGTGGCGGCGCGCGCCATGCGCGTGAGCACGCCGACCTCGATCAGGACCAGCGTCAGCACCGGCAGGACCACGAAGCTCAGCGACCGCAGCGGATCCTCGGCGAGGCCGACATAACCGACGATGGGCAGCCACTGGAGCCAGACACCGAAGACCAGCAGCAGGATCAGCCCGAGCCAGAAGCTCGGCAGGGAGACCATCAGGGTCGAGAACGCCGTGATGCCGAGGTCGACACCGGAATTCTGCCGCCAGGCGGCGATCATGCCCAGCGGGACGGCGATGAGGCTCGACAGGACGACGGCGACGACGACGATCTGGGCCGTGACGGCAAAGCGCGTCAGGATCAGCGGGAGGACGGGCTCGCGGCTGGTGATCGAGAGCCCGAGGTCGCCGGCCAGCACCCTGCCGCTCCAGTGCAGGAACTGCGCGGCGAGGGACCGGTCATGGCCCATCGCCTTGCGGAGGGCCTCGAGCGTCTCGGCGTCCGCGCTGTCGCCGAGCATCAGCTGGGCGGGATCGCCGGGGACCATGCGGATCAGCGCGAAGACGGCGAGCGCGACGAGAACCAGGGTCGGGATCGTCAGCAAAAGGCGACGGGCGATGTAGCCGGCCATGGGTCCGCCCCCTCAGCCCGGGACACCGGTCGGTCGGCAGTCCCGCATTCCCGCGCTCTCGCTGCAACGAAAAAACATCGTCCTGTCTCCTTGCTCCCACTCATCATCAACGATAATGGTTTTCATGTCGACAAAAAACAACGAGGGCACCCATGGCAACCCCGGCGCCGCTGATCGAGGTCTCCGGCTCCCCCCAGGAGCGGGGCGAACAGTATGGCGAGGCCGCCCGTGACCGCGTCAGGCTCGGCATCGCACATTACCAGCAGCAGCTCGCCGGGTCCGATCTCGCCGTCGCCGACATCCACGGACTGGTGGGCGGCTTCCTGCCGACGATCGAGCGTTTCGACGCCGACTACGTGCCGGAAATGCAGGGCATTGCGCGCGGTGCCGGCGTCGCCTTCGAGGACGTGGTGCTGCTGAACGCGCGCACGGAGATCCTGAAGCTGGGGTCCCGCCGCCGCGCCGCCGCCGCGGCCGCCGACATGGAATGCACGGGCCTCGTGGTGACGGGGGAGGCGACGGCCGACGGGCGGCTGATCCACGCCCAGAACTGGGACTGGAAGGTGGACTGCGCCGAGACCGCGGTCGTGCTGAAGATCCGGCGCGCCGACGGACCCGACATCCTCACCTTCACCGAGGCCGGGGGCCTGGCGCGCTCCGGCTTCAACGCCGCGGGAATCGCCATCACGGCCAATTACCTGCAATCCGACCGGGACTATCGCCAGACCGGCGTGCCCCTCGCCCTCATCCGTCGCAAGGCCCTCCAGCAGGACAACCTGGCGATGGCGATGCACGCGGTCTATGCGACGCCGAAATCCGCCTCCAACAACATGATCATCAGCCATCCCGCCGGGATCGTGATCGATTTCGAGTGTGCGCCCGACGAGACGTTCCAGGTCTTTCCCGACGCCGGCATCCTGGCCCACGCCAATCACTGGCAGAGCCCGGTCGCCCTGTCGAAGCTGAAGGATACCGGCATCGCGACGACGCCCGACTCGCTCTATCGCGACCTCCGGGTGCGCCAGCTGGTCACGCCCCATCGCGGCCGGGTGACGACGGATCTCGTCAAGGAGGCCCTGCTCGACACGTTCCAGTCGCCGCGCTCCGTCTGCCGCCCGCCCTTCCCGTCCCTGTCGGGAATGGTGACCGCGACGGTGGCGATGGTGGTGATGACGCCCTCCCTCGGCCGCATGGAGGTGGCTATGCTGCCGGCGGCGGACCGGACGTTCACCGCCTATCGCCTGGACATGGAGGAGGCGGCCTTCGAGGGAACCCGCGACGGCCGGGTGCTGCGCGCCGCGGAATAGGGCGGAGCGGACCGGCAGGCGCAGGGCGCCTGCCGGATCAACCTCAAGCGAGGGCCCGGACGGCGCCGCGGATCGTCTCGAAGATCCGGTCGATCTCGCCGTCGGCGATGATCAGCGGCGGAGACAGGACGAGCGCATCCCCCGCGGTGCGGACCAGCACGCCGGCCTCGAAGCAGATGTTGCCGGCGGCCAGCGCACGCCCGCCGGGCTCGCCGGGCTTCGGCGCGATCTCGATGGCGGCGAGGAGGCCGATGTTCCGGACGTCGACCACGTGCGGCTCGCCCTGGAGGGAATGGGCCTGGTCCTCCCAGCGCGCCGAGGCGCGGGCACAGTTGGCGAAGATGTCCTGCTCCTCGTAGACGTCGATCGAGGCAATGGCGGCGGCGCAAGCGAGCGGATGGCCCGAATAGGTGTAGCCGTGCATCAGCTCCACGGCGCCCTCGGGGCCGGCCATGAAGGCGTCGTAGACCTTGTCCGAGGCGATGACGCCGCCCATCGGCACCGCGCCGTTGGTCATGCCCTTGGCGCAGGTGATGATGTCGGGCGTCACGCCGAGCGCCGCCGAGCCGAAGGGCGTCCCGAGCCGGCCGTAACCGGTGATCACCTCGTCGAAGATGAGCAGAATCCCGTACTTGTCGCAGATGGCCCGCAGGCGCTCGAGATAGCCCTTCGGCGGCGGCAGGACGCCGCCCGAGCCCGTCACGGGCTCGACGATGACCGCGGCGATCGTCGAGGGGTCGTTGATCTGGGCGATCGCCTCCAGCTCGTCGGCCAGGTGGGCGCCCCAGTCCGGCTGCCCGCGGGAAAAGGCCTGGTGCTCGCGCGAATAGGTGTGGGGCAGATGGGCGACATCGGGGAGGAGCGGCCCGAAGTCCCGGCGGTGGCGGCCGATGCCGGCGACCGAGAGGCCGCCGAAGCCCATGCCGTGATAGCCCTTGGCCCGGCCGATGAGGCGGGTGCGGTGGCCCTCCCCGCGCATGCGGTGATAGGCGCGGGCGATCTTGAGCGCGGTATCCACCGCCTCCGAGCCGGAATTGACGAAGAAAACGTGGTCCATCCCGGCGGGCGTGAGGGCGGCGATGCGCTCGGCCGCCTTGAAGGCGATCGGGTGGCCCATCTGGAACGAGGAGACGTAGTCGAGGTGCCCCGCCTGCTCGCGGATGGCGTCGGTGATCCGCTGCTGGCCGTGACCGGCATTGACGCACCACAGGCCCGCCATGGCGTCGAGCACCTGCCGCCCTTCGGCCGTGGTGTAGTACATGCCCTTGGCCGCGATCATCAGGCGCGGACTGGCCTTGAAGGCGCGGTTCGCCGTGAAGGGCATCCAGTAGGGTTCGAGCGCCTCGCGGCTGAGATTGAGCTGGGGAACAATCGTCATCGCCAATACCTGATCCGGCTGTCGCCTCCGGACCGCGTCGGACCGGGCGCGAGGGGACGGCACGCCGCAACCGGCCATGCCAGGCCGCCGCCCCCCGAAACGGTGGAGGGCCGCACGCCATATCATGTACTATGATGCGATAAAGAACACGACGCAAGGGCTCTATAGGGCATCGCCCGCCGACGGCTGTGGTCAGCGCGGCCCTAGGCTGACGGTGCGGGCGAGATCGAGATGCTGGCGCAGGAGGGCCGCGGCGACCTCGATCTCTCCCGCCTCGAGCCGCGCGATGATCTCCAGGTGCTGCCGGCACGACACCTTCACCCGCTCCGGGCCATAGCGCCATTCGTAGTTGGTGTAGCGCCTCAGCCGCGTCTGCTGCTGGATCGCCAGCAGCAGGTAGCGGTTGCCCGATGAGGCGATGAGCCCCTCGTGGAAATCCGCGTTCATCTCGAACAGCGACACGGCGAGGGCCTCGTTCCAGGTCCGGGTCAGCATGTCCTCGTGCCGGCGGCGCATCTCGGCGAGCCATGCGGGATCGATTCGGGTACCGGCCTCCAGCAGGGACGCCGGCTCGATGATGCGGCGGAAGGCGTAGCTTTCGGCGATGGCGGCGGGATCATTGACCGGCGAGAAGAGCCAGCCGTGTCCCGGGAGCCGCTCCACGAGCCCCACCTCGGCGAGCTTGTTGAGGATGCGCAGCAGCAACGGCCGGCCGAGGTCATAGCGCCGCATCAGGTCGGCTTCCGAGACCTGATGCGGGAGGGCGCCGGACAGCCTGTCGCGCGCCATGCGCGAGCACCAGACGTCGATCTCCACCCCGACCGAGGCGAATTCGGCGTCCGCCAGCTGGTCCAGCGGGCGGGCGATCGTCAGGCCCCCGCCCGGCAGCGCGGCGAGCACCCCGCGGTCCGCGAGGTGCTTGAGGGCCGCACGGACCGGCGTCCGGGAGACCTGCAGGCGCCGCGCCATGGCCGCCTCGGTGATGCGATGGCCGGGTTCCGCCCCATCGAGGCGCAGCAATTCCACGATCCGCGGCAGGAGATCGCGCTGCAGCCGGCTCGGCGGTTCGGCCGATGCGTTCGGGGCCGCCGGCGTCGCGGCGGCGGAGGAGCGCGGCTTACCGCGGGGCGGCCGGGCGGCGGGCGATCGGGGCTTTGAGGACATGGGAGCCGGCGGGGACGTCATGAACGGGTTTGAGGAATAGCCCGAACCCGGGCCGCGGCGAAGGGGCAGGACGAAGGCCGGAGTTGAGCATGGGCGACGGGCGGCGGAGGCACCCCGACCCGGCGTACCGATGAAGCTCTCCGCAGCATGTGTCTCATGAGTTGACAAAATACATCCCATCGTCCTCCATGGCAATCCGGAGGGAAGACCGATGCCCGCAGTCACGTCCGTTCACCCCCTGGCGATGCCCGGCAAGGGCGGGGATCCCGCAGGATCCGGCCTGTGGACGCTCGAAGCCAGCGAACTCGCGGCGTCGATCCGGGCCGGCACGGTGTCCAGCCGGGAGGCGGTCGCGGCCTGCCTCCAGCGCATGGACGCGGTCAACGGGGCCCTCAATGCGGTCGTCCGGCGCTTCGACGAGGAGGCCCTGAGCGATGCCGACCGGGCGGACGCGGCGCTCCGCAGCGGCGAGCCGGTCGGCCCGCTCCACGGTGTTCCCGTCACCATCAAGGTCAA
>LNFM01007122.1_pt1 | contig 18534 bp, 17 predicted proteins | sample 596031 | NCBI WGS metagenome assembly LNFM01 (sample SAMN04254537, study PRJNA301005) | activated carbon metagenome | isolation source: dual media filters at the Ann Arbor, Michigan drinking water treatment plant | place: USA: Ann Arbor | reverse complement strand
ACTCGCTGCGCGACCGGCTCCTGTTCGCGCTCGAAACCGCCATGGCGTCCAAGCCGCCCGGCTCGCCTGCGGAAAGCAGGCTGGCGACGGCGCTTCTCAATCTCGACCAGACGCACGAGGATGCCTGCCGCCGCCTGATGCAGGCGCGCGTCTCGGCTGGCGATGCCGCCGGCGCGCTGCGCATCTACAGGACACTGTCCGACGTCCTCGCCCGCGAATACGAGATGGAACCGTCAGCGGCCACCAGGACGCTGGCAGCCGACATCAGGTCGGGCAACGCCACCCGTTCGCCGTTCGCGGGCGTCGTCGCGGCGCCGCGGAACGTCACGGGCGAGGCCCGACTCGCCATCTCGCTCCCGCCCGTGACCGTCCACGAAGTCAGCCCGGAAAAGAGCCATCTGGTGACGGGTTTCCGCCAGCACCTGATCGCGTCCCTCATCCGCTTCCGCGAATGGCAGGTCACCGACGCTCCCGCCGCTGAACCTTCGATGGATGAATCGCACCGCGTCGCCAATCGCTACGAGCTGCAGATGAACGTCCATCAGCATGGATCAGTACTGCATGTACTGCTCATGCTGAAGGAAGCGGGCAACAGTCTCTATGTGTGGAGCGACGGCTTCGAGCTGAAGCTCGAGAACTGGTTCGAGGCCCAGCGCCTCGTGGTGCAGAAGATCGCCCTGGCGCTCAACGTGAACCTGTCGGCAGACCGGTTGCGCCGGCTGTCCGAGGCCCCCGGCATTTCACTGGGGATCTACGACCGCTGGCTGCGCAATCAGACGCTGATCAGGACCTTCAGCCTGGAGCATTGGAAGCGTGCCTCGCAGGAATTCCTGAGCATCCTCCAGGATGCCCCGACCTTCGTCCCGGCCTATTGCGGGCTCGCGGACATGCACAACACCGAGCATATCGTCTATCCCGGCAAGATGCGGACGCGCGACCGGGAGCGGCAGGCGATCGAGTTCGCTCGCAAGGCCGTCGAACTCGATCCCTCGAACATGAATGCGCATCGCTCGCTGGCCTGGGCCAACGTCATGGCTCACCAGCACACGCTGGCCGCCATGAACATCCAGACGGCGTTCGAGCTCAACCCCAACGATCCGTGGACGCACTTCTCGGCGGCCCTGCTCTACGCCTTCTGCGGCCGAAGCGACCGCTCCGCCGAACTCGTCCAGCTCGCGCGCGACATGGCGCTGGTGCCGAGCAAGATGCACTGGGCCTACCTGGTCGACGTTCACTTCCTGAGCGGCGACTACGCCGCGGCCGTCGAGGCCTCCGACCATGCGCTGGATTACCACCGCACGGTTCGCGCCTGGCGGGCGGCCGCGCTGGCGCAACTCGGCGACACCGCAACCGCCTCACAGGAAGCGCAGACGTTCCTGCAACAGGTCCGCCAGCACTGGTTCGGCGCCGATCCCCCGACGGACGAAGCCATCCTGCGCTGGATGCTGCACCTCTACCCGATCGCCCGCCGCGAAGACTGGGAACGCCTGCGCGACGGTCTTGGGTTGGCGGGGATGCCGGTCGGCAGCATCGACTATAGAAGCTGGGAGCAGGCGCCGGCTTGAGGCGACGTCTGCACCGAGCCGGCGTTCACATGCACTCGTTGATGACGTACTCGCCGAGGCGTGCGTAGCCGATGTCCTCCATCTCTTGTTGGCTGAGAACCCTCTTGGCTGGGTCGTCTTTGTAGATCTGAGCGTAGAAGTCCGGGATCGGGTACTTCTTCTTCGTCATCAAAAACTTCTGATCGTCGTCGATCATGTACTTCGGAGGAATTGTAATGACGAACGCCCTATTGTCGGGGTCCTCATTAGGATCGTAGGTCACCACCGATACCTCTCGGTCCGGCTTGCCCTTGAAAGTTGCCTTGATTCCGTTTCTTTGCCACTGCTCCTCTAGATCACTCAGCTTCTCCGGCTTCTTCTCGTCACCGGTGTGCCATTTGTAGATCAGCTTACCCCAATTGACCCAGCTCTCGTCGTCATCGAGGCGGATTTCGATGTTGTGCAGTTGTGGCATTGCTACATTCCTCCGTTGAAGGCCCTTATGGGCAAGAAGCCGCGACGCGGCAGAACACGATGGGGGTTAAACGCCTACTGCTGTGGGGCCCATATGTTTTGGCGAAGAACTGAACTAGCGGCCTTAGCTGTTGGCCCATCCTTCGCATAAATGGACCAGACAAAGTCGTAGTTCCGCACCAAGTTGTGACAACTCATGCAGGTCAGGTTACTTTTCTTGTCTTTGCAGTCTGTATTGATTTGCAGGAACGTTTCGATGACGCTGTTGGCGATGCTGCTATCAGGGTGGAAGCCTACACAAGGCGGCTGTGGTCGGGCCGTTTCCTTGCTGTTGTCTGGCGCGTCCTCATTGGCCCCGGTCAGACCCGGACTATTTCGTAATTGGGGCCATTGGATCGCAATCAACTCGTAGTTCTCCCACCAGGTACCTTTCAGCTTTTGTTGCCAGCTATGGTTGATATCACGGACCTTTTGGGGCACAGCCTTCCTTCGCTCCACGTTGAAGGGATTCGGGATCGCAAAACCGTGTTCCTCAAGATATGAAAGCCGGGCTTCAGGCGGCGGGGCGTCTTCCATTCGGTTAGTCCCTTTACCATCATGGAAAGTGTATCTTCCCCCGTCAGTGCCTTCTTTGGCATCTGGAACGTTCCGCTTGTGCTCGAACGAAGCCCATATCCATTGAGGACTTGATTTAGTCTTATGAGCGATATGAAGCGCGACCAGCGCCACCCGTGCCGACCTGCACGTCCGCTTCTCGACCTCCTTATGCGGATCCTGCACCCAAGCTTCGCGTGTATAGAAGGTCCCAATCTCGGGATCTTTTGGGTCTATCTCGATCCAGGCAGATTTAATGTTTATAGAGCCAACGAACTTTTCAGCCAAAGAGCCCGGCTTGAACCATCTCGGCGGCTCGGGCATTTCGTCGGATCTATCGACGGTGTTGGGCTCGTAAAGCTTATTGTTTTGTATCGTATTGAAGCTCTCCTCACTGAAGCCGGTGAGATACCGAACCAAGCTGCCTTTCTGACTGACGAGAACATGAAAAAGCGGGGGAGGTCCGAGACCGAAGACTTGGTCGATATTCCCAAATTTGTGAAGTGAAGCGAGGATCAGCGAGTCCTTGTCAAGCGGCGCCATTGTATCGGCATTGGCGCAGACCGATGCTTTCTTCGGATACTCCTGCCAGTCGTCCGGCCTTGCCGCGTTTTCGAGAAAAATTTCCCAGTCGGCTTTGTATGTTTCAAAGACACGCGAGCCGGTTGGATGTCCGATCGGGAGGCTCTTGTCGGGTTGCCCTCTTCCAGCGGCAGGCCAGACTAAGGTTTTGAATGTCTGCCACGCCATGTGACCAAAGTCTTTCCACGCGTCCCCCGTGTTGCAAACATCCTTGGGAATTCCGACTACCTTGAGGTCTGGCAGATCGGACTTATCGGACTTCCATAGGGGACAGCGGTCCTCGTCGCTCGGCCCCAGCGAGGCGTTCGGCTGCGCTGTCGCTTGCTGCTGAGGTAGCCAGGATAACAGTGTAGCTGCGACGACTGCCACGCAGACGATCAGCACTGCAAACAGTCGCGGCTTTCGAATGGCGTACATTCCCTCGCTGCCCCCACAGCCAGTTGCCTGCTCCCAGACGGTAGCAGACGAAATTAATCTTGCCACCGGCTCGAGCCCGAGTCGACGGCGATTGGCATAGGGCAGGCTCGCGCAACCTGATATGGTCGTATGTGAGTTTTGTCACAAACTCCGGTTGTCCATCGCTTTCCGGCCGCTTTTTCCGGAGGCGATGAAGCCCGGGTTTGTATCCAGAGTGAGGGTGGCAAGGTGGCGGATAATCCAGCGCTGTTTCGCATCATCTCGCTGTTCGAGGATCTCGGCGAGGACAGGCTTCGCGCGATCGCCGCGACCTGCCAGATCGTTTCCCACAAGAGTGGCGCCGAGGTCCTGAGCGAGCAGGACCAGACGAAGGACGTCTTCTTCATCCTCCAGGGAAGCGTTCGCATCAACAGCATCACGTCAGCCGGGCGCGAAGTGATCTTCAGCGACCTCGTCGCCGGGGACATTTTCGGCGAGTTTGCCGCGATCGATCATCTGCCGAGATCGGCTTCGGTCATCGCCATGACGAACTGCCTGCTGGCGCGCATGACGTCGGCGCAATTCATCGACCTGCTGCGTCACGATGGGCTGGTTGCGAGCCACATGGTCGAACTGCTGGTCGCAAAGATCCGGCGTCTCTCGGAGCGTGTTTTCGAAGTGAGCGCCCTCTCCCTGCGCGAGCGCGTCCGACGTGAACTCATCAGGCTGGCATCGATGGGAACGCGCAGCGGCGAGGGTGTGATTATCAGTCCGGCGCCGACGCACTATGAAATCGCCGCCAAGATCGGATCTCACCGCGAGGCGGTGACCCGCGAGTTCAACCGCCTCGAGGATCTCGGCATTCTCGAATCGAAGCGACAGATGATCCGCATCCTTCGGTTCCGGGCTCTCTCGGATCCGATGGAGACGTAGCCGGCGTATCCTTGAGAAGAGTCAGTCGCCGCCATTCCCGCCGACGACGTAGACGGTGAGCTTCTCGGGTAGCGTGTCGTGCGCCACCTCGATGGTGCGACGGTCGGGCCAGATGAAGACGGCGTCCTGGTCCTGCATCAGTTCCTCGAAGCGCGCGACCTGGCCGCGTCCCCAATAGTGCATCGGCAGCACGATGCGCGGCTGGATCTGGCGGACGACCTCGACCATCACCGGCAAGCCGACCGTGTAGGCACCGTCGATCGGCACCATCAGCACGTCGATGCGGCCGAGTTCGTCGAGATGATCCTTGGTCAGCCGGTGATGCAGGTGGCCGAGATGGGCGATGCAGAGATCGCCGATGGTGAAGGTGAAGATCGAGTTGCCGTTGATGCGCGCCGAACCGCCGCCCCAGTCGCGGGCATTGGTCGGCAGGTTCGCCACCTTGAGATCCTTGAGCGCAACGTCGTGACGCGCCTCGGTCTCGCCGTTCTCGCTCGGCCAGCCACGCAACACGTAGGTGATCCCGTCCTCGGGCGTGTCGGTGTAGTGCGTCGAATGCGCGTTGTTCATCGTCACGATGTCGGGCTTGCGGCCGAAACCGTTCAGCCCGTTGTAGTCGGTGATGGCACGCACGCCCTGCGGCGTATCGATCTCGAAGCTGGAATGACCGAGGAACGTGATGATCGCGCGGCTCGCTGCGTCCGCCGCCATCTGCGCCCCGTCGAGCGAAGCCATCTGCACGCCGCGTCCCTGCAGGGTGGGGCCGAGCTCGACCAGGTTCTTGGAGCAGCGCGCCAGGGCCGGTCCCGCCATCAGGGCGAATGCGGTGGCACACAGGGCGACGAGGGACAGGCGCAGGGTCATGGAGCCTCCGAGGCAGGCGTGCAGCTTCCCCCCAGATGCACTCGATATGCCAGCACTGACTCCCGTTGACTCCCGGTTTTGAGGTAATTAGAACAAAAGAAGAACATTTAATTCCATCAGCCTGCGAGGGGGCGATGCCGGTCATTTCCCCGAGTGCCTTTGCTTCCCCTGTTTCCCGGGCCGTTGCGGCCAACGATGCGGCCGCGTCGGTGCCGGCGGTCCTGCGCGAGAAAGTGCGCCGGCTCGAGAGGGCCAACAGCGCCCAGAGAAGAGGCCGGGCCGCCTCGGTGAAGCTGGGAATTCCCGCCATCGACGCCCTGCTGCCCGAAGGTGGCCTGCTGACCGGCGCCCTGCACGAGATCGAGGCCGGCCCCGGCCCTTCCGGTCGCGTGGCGCCGCACGACGGTGCTGCCATGGGTTTCGCCGCCCATCTTCTCGGCCGTTTCGGACCGGGCACGATCCTGTGGTGTCGCCATGCCTCGGGGCCCTCCGATGCCACACCCTACGCGCCGGCCTTGTCGTCCTGGTTCGATCCGGCGCGCCTGCTGATGGTCATGTCGCGACGCGACGAGGATCTCTTCTGGGCGATGGAAGAAGGGCTGCGCTGCCCCGGCATCGCCGCCGTGCTGGGCGAGACGCGCGCGGCCGATCCCACGGCCGGCCGCCGCCTGTCTCTCGCCGCCGAAAAGAGCGGCGTCCCCGCCCTGCTGCTGCGCGCGCAGCCCGGACCGCCGCAAAGCGTGTGCGCGACGCGCTGGCGGATCATCTCCGCTCCCTCGGCCTCGACGCCGGGCCTCACCGACGTCGGCGCCGCCCGCTGGCGCGTGGAGTTGCGGCGCAACCGTTTCGGCACGCCGTCCGCCGACGAAATCCCGTCCTGGCTCGTGGAGTGGAACGATGAAACGCATTGTCTCGCTGTGGTTCCCCAAGCTCTCCACGGACCGGCTGGCGCGCGCTTCGAAGAAAGACTGGTCGGATAGGGCCGCCGCCACCGTCGCATGGCACGACGGCTGCCCGCGTCTCGTCGCCCTCAATCCTCATGCCCGGGCCGCCGGCCTCCGGCCGCGCATGCGGCTGGCCGATGCGCGAGCGCTCCTGCCCGATCTCGTCACGCAGGCGGGCGAACCGCAGGCCGACCTTCGCCTGATCGAGGCGATCGCAGGCTGGTGCGATCGCTATACGCCCTGGGTGGCGATCGATCCTCTGGGCGGCGCGCTCGCCCCGGACATCGAAACGGCCTGCAGCGTCGGCGGATTCGGCGGCGATGCCGGCCTGCTGCTCGACGTGACCGGCTGCACGCACCTCTTCGGTGAAGGCGAGGCTGGCGAACGGGCGTTGCTGGCCGACCTGGTCACGCGTCTGGCCCACCGCGATCTTTCCTGCCGGGCCGCGATGGCCGATACGGCCGGCGCCGCCTGGGCGCTGGCGCGCTTTGCAGAACGCCAGGCCGATCTCTTCTGCCCCTCGCGCGGCCAGCGCGATGCACTCGCCCCCTTGCCGGTCGAGGGATTGCGCCTCGATCCGCCGATCCTGGAAACCCTCCTGAAGCTCGGCCTGCGCCGCATCGGCGATCTCTACCCCATGCCGCGCGGGCCGCTCGTCCGCCGCTTTGGCGACCATCCGGTGCGCCGTATAGACCAGGCACTGGGCAGGCTCGACGAGCCGATCGAGCCGCGTCGTCTGCCGCCCGCTTTCCGCACGCGCCTCGCCTTCGCCGAGCCGATCGGCCGGGCCGAGGATATCGCCGCCGCGACCAGTCGACTTCTGGCAGCGCTGTGCCGACAATTCGAGCAGGCTGGCGTCGGCGCGCGCCAGCTCGAGATCGCGCTCTACCGCGTCGACGGTTCGGTGGACCGCACCTCGATCGGCACCAGCCGGCCCAACCGCGACAACCCGAAGCTGATGAAGCTGTTCGAGGAGAGGCTGGGCGAACTCGATCCCGGATTCGGCGTCGAGTTGATGATCCTCTCCGCGCCCGAGGTCGAGACGTGGAGCGGCACGCAGGATGCGCTCCCGGACCAGGACTCGCCCGGCATCGCTTCGGGCCTGGATGGCACGATCGATCTGGCGGATCGCCTCGCGCTGCGCCTCGGTTCGGAGAATGTCGTGCGGCTGCTGACCCGCGACAGCCACCTTCCCGAGCGCGTCCAGATCGCGGCGCCCGTCTCTTCGAAGCCTGCCGCCGAGGGAGCGTGGCGCCGGATCGCGAATCTCAAGAATGCCCGGCCGACGCGCCTGCTGCAGCGGCCTGAACTCGTCGAGGTCACCGCCTTCGTTCCCGACGATCCGCCTTCGGTGTTCCGCTGGCGCCGGCATGCCCATCGTATCGTGCGCGCCGACGGGCCGGAGCGGATCGCCGACGAATGGTGGCGACCGCGGCCCGACGGCAGCCGCCCGCCCGCCGGCACCCAGCCACCGGTGCGCGACTATTACCGCGTGGAGGACGACGACGGCGGCCGCTTCTGGCTGTTCCGCGACGGGCCCTATCAGCTCGCCGCCAACGGCCAGCCGACGGCGCGCTGGTTCCTCCACGGTTTCTGCGCCTGAGGGAGAGAGAAATGGAAACGGCAACAGCAGCGAACAAGCGCGGCACCACGCTCACCATCCGCGGCCTCGACGTTGCGATCATCGAGCGCCTGAAGGTCCATGCGCGCGCCAAGGGCCGGTCGCTCGAAGCCGACCTGCGCGACCTGCTGACCTATGCGTCGGGCCAGCCGTTGGTGCTCGATCCGCTGGAAGAGGCCGACCGCATCGCCGCCATGACGCCGCTCGCCGCCGTGGCACACATGGGAGGTGGCAAGTGATCGTCGTCGTCGATCCCGGCGTCGCCATCAAATGGTTCGTCGAGGAGCCGCTGCGGCCGCAGGCGCGTTCGCTGCTGGCCAACCGGCACGAAGTGATCGCGCCCGATATCCTGATCGCGGGCGTCGCCGAGCTGGCATGGCAGAAAGCGACGCGGGGCGAGATCACGACCGATCAGGCCGAGCCGATCGTGCGCAACATCGCGCTGCCGTCGTTCATCTCGGCCTTCGTCGAATCCCCGAAGCTGCGCACACGTGCGCTCGCCATCGCGCTTCAGTGCGGCCGGCCGGTCCACGAGTGCTTCTACGCCGCCTGCGCCGAATCGGCGAAGGCGCCGCTGGTCAGCTCCGACGAGGCATTCCTGCACGCGCTGGAGAGCGAGAGGATCGGCGTGCGCACCCTGCCGCTCGCCCGCATCCACGAACTCACCGCGTCGTGAGCCATGGACTACGCCGAGCTGCAGGTCACGACCAACTACAGCTTCCTGCGCGCTGGCTCGCACCCGCAGGAGCTGGTCGAACGGGCGATCGAGCTTGGCCATGGCGCCATCGGCATCACCGACCGCAACACGCTGGCCGGCGTGGTGCGGGCATTCGCGGCCTCGCGCCACGAAGAGAGGCCGAAGGATCCCGAGCATGACAGGATCAGGCTACTCGTCGGCAGCCGCCTCGAAACGCGCGACGGTTACTCTCTGCTCGTCTATCCGACCGATCTCGAGGCCTACAAGCGACTGTCCCGCCTGCTGACCCTGGGCAACAGGCGCACCGGGAAAGGCCAGTGCGACATCGGCTTCGATGACCTCGCCGAGCATGCCGACGGTCTGCTGGCGATCGTGCTGCCGCCTCGCCGGCCGGAGGAGCCCGTCTTTCTCGACCGAATGCAAAGGCTCGCGGCGCTGTTCGCCGGCCGCTGCTACCTCGCGGCCTCCATGCTTTATCGAGGGGACGATGCGCGCCGCCTCGCCCTGCTCGACGATCTTGCGAACCGCCATGGGATGAAGCTCGTCGCCACCAACGACGTGCACTATCACACATCCGAACGGCGGGCGCTGCAGGACGTCGTGACGGCCATTCGCCTCGGCTGCACCGTCGAAACACTGGGCTTCCGCCGTTTCGCCAGCGCGGAGCGGCACCTCAAGTCTCCGGCCGAGATGGCGCGCCTGTTCCGCCGCCATCCGCACGCCATCGCCGCCACGCAGGAGATCGTAAAGCGCTGCTCCTTCTCCCTGCGGCAGCTCACCTACCAGTACCCTGTCGTCTACGAAGGCGGCGAGACGCCCATGGACAAGCTCATCCGCCTGACCTGGGAAGGCGCGGACTGGCGCTATCCAGACGGCGTTCCGGAGAAAGTGAAAAGCACGATCCGAAAGGAATTCGCGCTCATCGATCACAAGAAGATCGCGCCCTACTTCCTGACGGTGCATGAGATCGTCATGCAGGCTCGGAAGCTCGGCATTCTCTGCCAGGGCCGTGGTTCGGCCGCCAATTCCGCCGTCTGCTACTGCCTTGGCATCACCTCGGTGAATCCCGATGAGACGGACGTCCTGTTCGAGCGCTTCCTGTCCAATGCCCGCGACGAGCCACCCGACATCGACGTCGATTTCGAGCACGAACGACGCGAGGAGATCATCCAGTGGATTTATGAGGAGAAGCATCGCTCGAAGGCTGCCCTGGCGGCCACAGTGATCTCCTTCAGGAGCCGCAGCGCCATTCGTGAAGTAGGCAAAGCGCTTGGTCTTTCACCCGACACGGTAGGCGTGATGGCTGACACGGTCTGGGGCATGGGATCGAGCGGTATAAAGGTAGAGCATGTGCGCGAGGCTGGCCTCGATCCGATGGATCCTCGCATCATGCTGGCCCTCGAACTCTCTTCGGCGCTGTGCGGCTTTCCTCGTCACCTTTCCCAGCATGTTGGTGGCTTCGTGCTGACCCAGGACCGGCTCGACGAGCTGGTGCCGATCCAGAATGCAGCGATGAAGGATCGCACCGTCGTCGAATGGGACAAGGACGATCTCGATGTACTGGAGATCTACAAGGTCGACGTGCTGGCGCTCGGCATGCTGACGGCGCTGCGCAAGAGCTTCGACCTCGTCGAGAAGCATTACGGAGAAAAGCTGAGCCTCGACATGCGGCCGGACGACAAGCACGTCTACGAGATGCTGTGCCGGGCGGATTCGGTCGGCGTCTTCCAGGTCGAGAGCCGGGCGCAGATGTCGATGCTGCCGCGCCTGAAGCCACGGGAATATTACGATCTCGTCGTCGAGGTGGCGATCGTGCGGCCGGGGCCCATCCAGGGCGGCATGGTTCATCCCTACCTGAAGAACCGGGCGAATCGCGACGCCGTCGTCTATCCCAAGCCTGAAATGAAGGCGGTCCTCGAACGCACGCTGGGCGTTCCGCTGTTCCAGGAACAGGCGATGCAGATCGCCATCGTGGGCGCCGGCTTCTCGCCGGAAGAAGCCGACAGGCTGCGTCGCGCCATGGCGACGTTCCGGCACAACGGCACCATCTACAAATTCAAGACGCCCTTCATCGAGGGCATGAAGAAGAATGGCTACGGAGAGGACTTCGCCGAACGCTGCTTCAAGCAGATCGAAGGCTTCGGCGAATACGGCTTCCCCGAAAGCCATGCCGCCAGCTTCGCCATCCTGGTCTACGCCTCGTCCTACGTGAAGCACTACTACCCGGAGGTCTTCGCCGCGGCGCTGCTAAACTCGCAGCCGATGGGGTTCTATGCGCCTGCCCAGCTGGTGCGCGATGCGCGGGAACATGACGTCGACGTGCGCCCGCCCGACATCAATGCCAGCGACCGAGACTGCACCCTGGAGCCGGGAAAGAACAATCGCTGCGCCCTGCGCCTTGGCTTGTGCCAGGTGACGGGGCTTTCCAGGGAGGCGGCCAATCAACTGGTCGCGCGCCGCGGCGCCATGCCCTACCGAGATCCCGCCGACCTGTGGCGGCGCAGCGGCCTCACCAAGCGGCAGATCGTGGCGTTGGCCCGGGCCGACGCCTTTGCGTCCATGGGACTGACGCGCCGTGACGTGTTGTGGGCGGTGCGCGGCTTCCCGGAGGGACAATTGCCGCTGCTCGACACGCAGCCGGAATCGCGCAACCTCGAGCCTCCCGTCACCCTGCCGAGGCTCACCCTCGGCGAGCAGGTGGTGGACGATTACAGCAGCTTCTCCCTCTCCCTGCGTTCGCATCCGATGGAACTGCTGCGCGCGACCTTCGCGGAGCATGGGTTTTCCAGCACCGAAGCCTTGAAGACGGCGAAGAATGGCGCGCTTCTCACCCTGGCCGGCCTCGTGCTGGTGAGACAAAGGCCGGGCACCGCCTCGGGCGTGGTGTTCGTCACCCTGGAAGACGAGTTCGGCGTCGCCAATCTCGTGGTCTGGCCCAAGGTGTTCGAAGCCTATCGTCGCATCGTGATGGGCGCGCGACTGATGGGCGTGCGGGGCCGCATCCAGTGCGAGGGCGAAAAAGAATACAAGGTGATCCATCTCGTCGCCGACGAGGTGTGGGATCTCTCGGCCGATCTCGATTCGATCTCCGAGCTGGACCTGTTCCATCTGACCCATGGCCGGGGCGACGCCGTCCGTACGGATTCCGACGACCGGCGGGTGAAGACACCGGAGGCCAACGCCACCCGTCACCGGTCGAGCCAGGGCGTTGCCGCCAAACCCGGTTACGACCGGAACCGCATCGCCCTCGACCGGCCGAAGATCAGGATCGCCTCACGCGACTTCCACTGAAGCCGCCGCCCCGTCCTACTTCGTCTCGATCAGGAACGAGAGCAGACGCCGCATCGTCGGCATCAGGAACAGCATGATCGGGAACGCGACTATCCACGACGCCATCCACGATTCCATCCAGCGGGCGACCATGCCCGGCTCGAGGCCGATAGCGCGGATCGTGGCGATCCCGGACACGAGGAAGGTCATCACGAAGGTCAGCGCCAGAGGCATGGCGATGTGCATCGTACGGGCGGGGAGTTTCTTCACGGCGGGCCGGACAATATGGTACGGGCTTAGACCTCGTCCATCCCCGTTGCGGAAGCCCTCCCATGTCCCTCGCCCTCCCGTTCCAGACCGCCAAGCAGCTCGCCGCTGCGGTCCGGAAGAAGAAGATCGGCTGCCTGGAACTGCTCGACCTCTATCTGAAGCGGGTCGAGGCCTATAATCCCGAACTCAACGCCATCATCGCGACCGACATCGAAGGCGCCCGCAAGCGCGCCAAGGCGGCCGACCGCGCGGTCAGGGCCGGCAAGAAGCTGGGACCCCTGCATGGCGTGCCGATGACCATCAAGGAATCCTTCGACGTCTCGGGCTTCCCCACGACCTGGGGCGATCCGGCCTTCAAGGACGAGGCCGTGACGCAAAATTCACTGGTCACGCAGCGCATGCTGGACGCCGGCGTCACCCTGTTCGGCAAGACCAACGTGCCGCTGAACCTCGCCGACTGGCAGAGCTACAACGAGGTCTACGGCTCGACCAACAATCCCTGGGATCTCGGCCGCACGCCGGGCGGCTCCTCGGGTGGGTCGGGGGCCGCGCTGGCCGCCGGCCTCACCGGCATCGAGGCCGGCAGCGACATCGGCGCCTCGATCCGCAATCCCGCCCACTATTGCGGCGTCTGGGGCCACAAGCCGAGCTGGGGCGTGGTCTCGCCCAAGGGCCATGCGCTGGCCGGCGCCGTGGCTTACGGCGACATCGGCGTGGTCGGTCCGCTGGCGCGCGGCGCCGAGGACCTCGAGATCGCGCTGACCGCGATGGCCGGACCCGACTCGATCGACGGCCGTGGCTGGACGCTCAGCCTGCCGCGCTCGAAGAAGACGAAGCTGCGCGACTTCAAGGTCGCGGTGCTGCTGACCGACCCCAATGCCGAGGTCGACGATTCGGTGCAGGAACAGATATCGAAGCTCGCCTCGTTCCTGGCCAAGAACAAGGTCAAGGTGAGCGACAAGGCGCGGCCGGCGATCGACACGGTCGAACTGAACGACGTCTATATCCGCCTGCTGCGCGCGGCGACGTCGGCCCGCATGAGCGACGCGGTCTACGAGCAGGCGGTGAAGGACGCGGCCAGCCTGCCGGGCGACGACATGAGCTACTTCGCCCGGATGCAGCGCGGCAATTCGCTGCCGCACCGCACCTGGCTGCAGCTGAACGAGAAGCGCCACAAGATGCGCTGGGCCTGGGACGCCTTCTTCCAGGACTACGACCTGATGCTCTGCCCCGTCGCGGTGACAGCGGCCTTCCCGCACGACCAGGCGGGCCTGCGCCACAAGCGCACGATCATCGTGAACAACAAGCACGTGCCGGTGGTCGACCAGATCTTCTGGGCGGGCTACTCGGGCGTCACCTGGCTGCCCTCGACCGCCGCGCCGATCGGCCAGAGCAAGGACGGGCTGCCGATCGGCGTGCAGATCATCGGCCGGCAGTACGGCGACTACGAATGCATCCAGTTTGCCAAGCTGCTGGAGAAGGAATATCGCGGCTTCGAGCCGCCGCCGGCCTACAGCTGAACGCAGGAAGCAGAATGTCCAAGGATATGGATCTCAAGAAGCACATCCGCTCGATTCCCGACTTCCCCAAGCCGGGCATCCTTTTCTACGACATCTCCACCCTGCTCGCGCATCCCAAGGCCTGGCACACCACCATCGAGCGGCTGGCCGACCTGATCCGGCCGCACAAGCCCGATGTGCTGGCGGGGATCGAATCGCGCGGCTTCCTGCTGGCCGCGCCGCTCGCGCTGGCGCTGGGCACGGGCTTCGTCATGCTGCGCAAGAAGGGCAAACTGCCGGGCACGACCGTACGCCATACCTATGCGCTGGAGTACGGCACCGACACGATCGAGATCCAGCAGGATGCCGTACACAAGGGCGCGCGAGTCGTCCTTGTCGACGATCTTCTCGCGACGGGCGGCACGATGGCGGCCGCCGTGGAGCTGCTGGAAAGCGTCGGCGCCGTGGTCCCGACGGCCGCCTGCATCATCGAACTCACCTTCCTCGAAGGCCGCAAGAAGCTGAAGCCGCCGGTCGAAACGCTGCTGCAGTACGACAGCTAGACCGCACGCACGGCCTCCCGCCCCGCCGCCAAACCGGCTAGCATGGCGGCGGGAGGAACCAGATGTTCTCAGTATCCGCGTGCTTCTCCGAAACCTATGCGGAGGCACGCCCCAAGTTCTGTGCAGCCGCGGCCGAGGCTGGCGGCGCCCTTCGCTCATGGCTCAACCCGAAGGCGCTCGGCCCCAACGGGGAGAGGCTCTTCCTGGATACGGCGCGCTTCGGCGCGGCCGATGCCGAGAACATGCTCGTGCTGATCGCGGGAACGCACGGCGTCGAAGGCCATTGCGGCTCCGGCGCCGAGATTGCGTGGCTGAAGTCGGGCGGTCCGGCGAAGCTGCCAGCGAACACCGGCGCGCTTCTGATCCATGCCCCCAACCCCTATGGCTTCGCGTGGACGCGGCGCGTCACCGAGGACAATGTCGACCTCAACCGCAACTTCGTCGACCATGACAAAGGCTATCCCAACAACGACGGCTATCTGGCCATCGCCGACGCCGTGCTGCCCAGAACCTGGGATGACGCCAGCAAGGCCGAGACCGAGCGCGTGTTCGCGGCCTATGCCCAGAAGCACGGCGCGTTCGGCCTGCAGGGCGCGATCAGCGGCGGCCAGTACACCCATCCCGACGGCATCTTCTTCGGCGGCAACGCGCCGACCTGGAGCAACCGCACCTTGCGCGCCGTCGCGCGCGAGGAGCTGTCGCGGGCCAGGCGCGTCGGCATCATCGATTTCCATACCGGGCTCGGCCCGTTCGGCCACGGCGAACTGATCTGCGCGGTCTCGCCCGCCGCCAAGTCTTTTGCGCGCGCCAAGGCCTGGTACGGCGACGAGATGACCTCGCCCGAAGGCGGCACCTCGACCTCGGCGGTCGTGGTCGGCGTCATGACCGATGCCTTCCCGCAGGAACTGCCGGATGCCGAAGTCACGCCCGTCGCGCTGGAATACGGCACCTACACGGTGCCCGAGGTGTTGACCGCCGTGCGTGGCGACAACTGGGTGCATCATCGCGGCGATCTCGGCTCGGAGCAGGGCCGTGCGCTCAAGGCCGACATGAAGGAGCGCTTCTTTCCCGCCGGCGACAAGTGGCGGGAGATGGTGTGGACGCGTGCCGAGCAGACGATCGGCTGGGCGCTGAAGGGGATGGCCGGGGGATGAGCCTCGCCGAGCCGAGCGAGGACACGGCGAGGCTGCGACTGCAGAAGGTCCTGCAGCAGACACCGCTGTTCGCCGACCTCGATGCCGAAGCCCTGAAACGCGTCGAGCACGAGCTGACGCTGCTGGTGCTTCCGGGCGGCGCATCGCTGTTCCGCGCGGGCGAACCCGCCGATGCCGTCTACGTCGTCACCAGCGGCTGCCTCGGCGTCTTCCGCCACGAAGAGGAAAGCGAGGCGCGCGAGCCGTTGCTGATCGCCGAGGTCCCTCCGGGCAACCTGGTCGGCGAGATGTCGCTCCTGTCGCAGGGCAAGCGCACGCGCAGCGTGGCGGCGCTGCGCGACAGCGAAGTCTGGCGCCTACCCCAGGTCAGCTTCAACGCCCTCACCTCGCATCACCCCGAAGTGTTGCCGGCCCTGATGCGCAGCGTGGTCTCCCGCAACGCGGTCGACGCCGGCAAGCGCCGCCGCCAGCCGCGTACCTTCGCCATCCTGCCGAGCGGACCCGACATCCCGGCGGCCCGCTTCGCGGTCCTGCTGGCCAACGCGCTGGGACGCATCGGCACCCAGGTGCAGATGCTGGGATCGGAGTCCCTCGACCAGGAGCCGGAATGGTTCGCGCGCTGCGAGATGGAATCCTCGTTCGTTCTGTATCGTGCCGATCCGACGCTGACGCCCTGGACCGAACTGTGCCTTCGCCAGGCCGATTGCCTCGTCGTGATCCGCAATGCCGACAACGACCATCCGACCAGGGTTCCGTTCGAGATCGAGACGGCACAGAGCGGCGCGGTGTTCCACCGCCGCCGCGAACTGGTGTTGCTGCACGAAGGCCAGGATCCCCGCGCCGGCTCGACCGCTCCCCTGCTGGCGGGCGGCCTCTACGGCAATCACCATCATGTCCGGCTCGACATCCATGCCGACGTCGACCGGCTGGCACGCCTGCTGACCGGCCATGCGGTGGGCGTGGTCATGGCCGGTGGCGGGGCGCGCGCCTTCACGCATATCGGCGTGGTCAAGGCGCTGCGCCAGTGTGGCGTGCCGATCGACCTCGTGGGCGGAACCAGCATGGGTGCCATCGTCGCGGCAGGCGTGGCCTCGCGCTGGAACGACGAAGAGCTCGATGTGCGATTCCGCCGGGCCTTCGTCGACAACAATCCGCTCAGCGACTACACGGTGCCGCTGATCTCCCTTTTCGCCGGCCGCCGCGTCACGCGCCTCCTGCGCATGGCGTTCGGCGAGAAGGACATCGAGGACCTGATCCTTCCCTACTATTGCATGACCGCCAACCTCACCACGTCCAAGGCCGACATCCACACCGTCGGGCGGCTGTGGCGGTGGCTGCGGGCGTCGGTCTCCATCCCGGGCGTGATGCCACCCTTCAACGAGGCAGGCGAAGTGCATGTCGACGGCGGCGTGATCGACAATTTCCCGGTGCGCGCCATGCAGCGCCTCGGCCGCGGCGTCACCGTCGGCGTCGACATCGACACCGGCGGGGCCCTGGCCGCCGGCGATGGCGTGATGGAACCCTGGTCGGCGTGGGAGTTCTTCAGCCGCCTCATCTGGAAGCGCAACGAGACCCTGCCCATCCCCTCGATCGTCCGCATCCTGCTGCGTTCGGCTCTGGTCGCGAGCACGTCGCGGGCCGCCGAGGATCGCGGCGCGGCCGAACTCCTGATCGTGCCGCCGATGACCCATATCGACCTGCTCGACTGGACGAGCTTCGACGCGGCGATCGAGCTCGGCTACCGGACGACCATGGAAGGTCTGGAGAAGGCCCGTACACTGCCGGTGGGCGCACGGCTGTTCCTGTCGTAGGGCGACATCGCTTGACAGCGCGCCGACGGCCTTTTCTATTTTACCCTATGGTTAACAAGACAGAGCGCCGATGACCCAGGCAAGCGACCGGCTCGATGCGACCTTCTCGGCTCTCGCCGATCCGACCCGGCGGGCGATCCTGGCGCGCCTCGCCCTCGGCGAGACCTCGGTCGGAGACCTGGCCCAGCCCTTCGACATGTCCCTTCCGGCGATCTCCAAGCATCTCAAGGTACTGGAACGCGCCGGCCTGATCGCGCGCGGCCGCGACGCCCAGCGCCGTCCCTGCCGCCTCGCCGCCGAACCGTTGCAGGAGGTCTCCGACTGGGTCTCGACCTACCGCCGCTTCTGGGAGCTGCGGCTCGACCGGCTGGAAGCCTATCTGCAGGAAGCGCAATCCGCCGTGCCGCCGTCGCCCCGGCAAAGGAAAAGAACCGTGACTCGCGCCTCCCGGCGCGCCGTGAATTCACCCTGAACCGCCTGCTGCCGGCGTCGCGCCCCATGGTTTTCCGCGCCTTCGTCGAACCGGAATGCATGAAGCAATGGTGGGCGCCGCGCGGCTTCCACGTCCTCTCCTGCGCCCTCGACCTGCGCGAGGGCGGCGCCTGGCGCATGCGCATCCGGTCCGACGAGACCGGGGCGATCCAGACAGAGGTCGGCACCTGTCGCGAGATATCGCACTATGTCCCGCAACTTCGAGCCAGGACGACGGAGGAACGATCTTGACCGACGACACATCCGCCCGGCATCTCTCCGTGCTGCACGATCTCAACCATCATTTCGTGCGGTCCGTCGCCGAGGCCGACGTCCAATGGTTCGACCGGCACCTGTCGCGGGATTTCCACAACACCAACCCCGATGGCACGCTCATCGACCGCGCGGCGTTCCTGGCACAGATCGGTCGCGGCTCGCCGGTCACGGGGCTGCACGAGCACGACGTCAAGATCCGCCTGCTGGGCGACTTCGCGATCATCCATGCCCGAACCAGCTACACCAGGCCGGACGGCAGCCCGGGCCGGGGCTGGTACACCGACGACTGGCAGTTGACGCCGGAGGGCTGGCGTTGCGTGTCCGCCCACGTCAGCCGCTCCTGAACGCGCGCCCCGCATGTCCGTGACCCCGGCCGCCGATACCTCGCCGGCCGCGTGGCGCGTCGTCTTCGCGTGCTTCGTCTCCGCCGTGTTCGCCTGGGGCTTCGGCTTCTATGCGCACGGCATCTATCTCGTTGAGCTGCAGCGGGCCCATGGCTGGTCGACGGGCTTCATCTCGTCGGTCGTCACCGCGCACTATGTTCTAGGCGCCTTCCTGCTGCCGCGCATCG
>LNFM01006793.1_pt1 | contig 18535 bp, 30 predicted proteins | sample 596031 | NCBI WGS metagenome assembly LNFM01 (sample SAMN04254537, study PRJNA301005) | activated carbon metagenome | isolation source: dual media filters at the Ann Arbor, Michigan drinking water treatment plant | place: USA: Ann Arbor | reverse complement strand
GCTTCGGCTTCCCATCGGGCTTGCCGGCTTCGCCGAGCGGCGGGATGCGAATGTTCTGACCGGCGGCAACGCGGGTATCGGGCTTGGCGCGCGCACCATCGACCCGCACCTGGCCGGTGCGGAGGATTTTCTGGAGCTGGCCGAAGCCAAGGGCGGGATAACGGGCCTTCAGAAAGCGATCGAGACGGAGCCCGTCCTCGCTGTCCTTCACCGTGACGATTTCGACAGACATGAGGGCCTTTTACGCCCAAGCCCGAATAAGCGCGAGGCCCGCGACGAGGGCGGCGATGGAAAGCACCACCGAAATGAGAACATAGGATACGGCGGCGCCGTGCGCGCCCCGCTCCCACAGCACCACGGCATCGAGCGAGAACGCGGAAAAGGTGGTGAAGCCGCCAAGGACGCCGGTGGCCAGGAAAAGGCGGATGTGATGGTCAGGGCCGCTGTAGCGGGCCGCGAGCCAGGCAACCAGCACCCCCATGGCAAAGGACCCGACTATATTGACCGCCAGCGTGCCCCAGGGAAAACCCAGGCCCAGCAGCCGCGCCGTGCCGAGATTGACCAGATGACGCAGCGCCGCGCCGATGCCGCCGCCGACAAACACAATCGCCAGAGCCTGCATATGGTCCCCCTTAAAGGACGCCAAAATAGCCCAGCACGCCGGCAGCGACGAGCGGGATCAGAGGATGGATACGAAGAAAGAAGACGAGCAGAGCGGTAATCACAGTGACGGCCATCAGCCGCCAATTGCCGTCGGCGACCGTGATCATGATGACAAAGGCGCCTGATGCCACGAGCCCCACGGTTACCGGCACCATGGATGCCTTCAGAATGTTGCGCCATTTCTTTTCGCGGTGGCGCATCCACAGACCGGACACAATATAGGCTGCGGTGCAAGAGGGGACGACACCGGCCGCAGTCGTTACGAAGGCGCCGAAGAACCCTCCCATGTGCCATCCGAGCAGCGTAATGACCATAAGGTTCGGCCCGGGGGCCGCCTGCGCCACGGCAAAAAGGGTTGTGAAAGTGTCGTCGGAGACCCAGCCATGCAGGTCGACGACCTGCCGGTGCATTTCCGGAAGGACGGCGTTCACCCCGCCGAACGCCATCAGCGAAATGACGGCAAACACGGCGATCATGGCCAGATAGTCGTTGTCGGTACTGTCCATCACACTTGCTTCCGGTAGTGCAAGGCCAGCAAGGGCACGAGAACGAAAATCGCCGCCAGAAGCGGAACCCTCAGCACGCCGACGGCGATGAACGCGATTGCCGCAGCACCATAGGCAAAGGCATGCCTGTCCAGCGACACGGCCATTTTTGCCGCCATGGCCGCCACCAGCCCGCCACCCGCCGCACCGACGCCGCGCATAGCTTCCGGCAAACCCGCCATGTCGCTGTGCGCCGCGTAGAAACTCGCGAGGCCGATGACCAGGAAGAACGGCACGATCATGAGCGCCAGCACCGAGACGACAGCACCCGCCGCCCCGTGAAAGCGCCGGCCGGTGATGACCGCGAAATTGAGAATATTGGCGCCGGGCAATGTCTGGCAGAGCGCCACGGTCGAACTGAACTGCTGGGGTGTCAGCCAGCGGCGTTTCTCGACCGCCAGCCAATGGGCCCACGGCATGACACCGCCGAAGCCCATGATGCTGATGCTGGCGAAGGAGGTAAAAAGCTCCGCGAGCGAAGGGACGCGGAGATCGGTTTCGGACATGCAGTCTTCTAGACCAACCCTGAAATCACCAGCAAGAGAGTGGATATTTACCGGGGGCTGGCGCCTAGCCTTCCCCACGCTCGCGCCGCAGCCGGTCCCAATATTCGAGGCGCTTCCGGATCTCGCGCTCGAAGCCCCGTTCGACAGGTTCGTAGAATGTCTGACGCCCCATCTCCTCCGGGAAATAGTTCTGCCCGGAGAAGGCTTCGGGGGCGTCGTGATCGTAGTCGTAGTTCCTGCCGTAGCCCTCGTTCTTCATCAGCTTGGTCGGCGCGTTCAGGATGTGCTTCGGCGGAACGAGCGAACCGTGCTCCTTGGCCGCACGGCGCGCGGCGTTATAGGCCATATAGGCCGCGTTCGATTTCGGCGCCGTGGCCAGATAAATACACGCCTGCGCGAGCGCCAGTTCGCCCTCCGGCGTGCCGAGCTGCTCATAGGCATCGCGCGCCGCAATACATATCGTCAGCGCCTGCGGATCGGCCATGCCGATGTCTTCCGACGCCATCCGAATGAGCCTGCGAGCGAGATACAGCGGGTCTTCCCCCGCATCGAGCATACGAGAGAGATAGTAGAGCGAAGCATCGGGATCCGAGCCGCGCACCGACTTGTGCAGCGCGGAAATCAGGTTGTAGTGACCGTCCTGCGATTTGTCGTAGATCGGCGCCCGCCGCTGCACGACATCCTGCACGGCGGCGAGATCGAACACCTCGCCAGGCCGCGCGGCCCGCCAAAGTTCCTCCGCCAGAGTCAGCGAAGCACGGCCGTCGCCATCGGCCATACGGACCAGCGAGGCGCGCGCCTCGTCGTCCAGCGGAAGCGGCTTGCCTTCGATCGTCTCGGCGCGCGCAAGCAGTTTTCCGATCGCTTCCTCGTCCAGCGACTTGAACACCATGACGCGAGCGCGCGACAGAAGCGCGGCGTTGAGCGCGAAGCTGGGATTCTCGGTCGTGGCGCCGACAAGAGTAACGGTGCCGTCTTCCATCACCGGCAGGAACGCATCCTGCTGGGCGCGGTTGAAGCGATGAATCTCATCGACGAACAGCAGCGTGCCCTGCCCGGTCTCGCGGCGTCCGCGCGCGGCTTCGAATATCCTTTTCAGATCGGCGACACCGGAAAAGATTGCCGAGATAGGCTCGAAATAAAGGTCGGTTTCGTTTGCGAGGAGCTTCGCGACCGTCGTCTTGCCGGTCCCGGGCGGCCCCCAGAAGATGAGCGACCCGAGACTCTCGGAATCCAGCAGCCGACTCAGCGCTCCATCCGCGCCGACAAGATGATCCTGCCCCACGACCTCGGACAGATTCTGCGGCCGCAGACGATCCGCAAGCGGCCGTGGCGCGGCGCGGTCCAGCCCCGCCGCCTCGAAGAGCGAAGGTTCCTTCCTTGCGGCCATCAGAACCTGAACATGCGCGTCACTACTTTTCCTCCACGCTGGATCGTGACTTTCCAGAGCCGGGCATTTTGCGCGTTTACGTCCGCAAGCGTCTTGACGCTGTCGATCTTGATGTCGTTCAGCATGACGATCCGGTCGCCTTTCTCGAGACCGACCTGCCCCGCCAGCGACCCACGCTCGACATCGAGAACCGCGACACCGCTATCGCCGTCGAGACCGTATTCCTCGGATACGGCAGGGGACACGTTGACGACCTTGGCGCCGCTTAGCGGGCCGCTGCCATCGAGAACACGCTCATCGCGCGGCACGGTTTCGGGCGCCGGTTCTATATCGAGCGCGACAGCCGCCTCGCGGCCATCGCGAAGCACGCTCAGCGCCACGCGGCTGCCGATAGGGCGGATGGTAACCTGATAGGTCAGCGCGGCCGGATCTTCGACCAGCTTGCCGTCAACACCCGTCACGATATCGCCGGGCTTCAGGCCGGCCTTCGCGGCCGGCGAGCCTTCGGAAAGATCGGCGACCAGCGCGCCGTATGGGCGATCGACACCCATGCCTTCCGCGATGTCGCGCGTAACGGCCTGAAGTTCGGCGCCAAGCCACGGCCGACGGACGACCTTCTCGCCCGAGCGCGCCGTTTGCAGGACGAGCCTGACAATCGACGCCGGAACAGCGAAGCCGATGCCGTCCGAACCGCCGCTCTTGGTGAAAATCGACGTATTGATGCCGACGAGATTGCCCTTCATGTCGACGAGCGCGCCACCGGAATTGCCCTGGTTGATGGCGGCGTCGGTCTGGAGATACACGGCCTGTTCGCCGGACTTCTTCTGGACCCGGCGTACGGCCGACACGATGCCCTGCGACACCGACTGGCCAAGGCCGAACGGATTGCCGATGGCGAGCACGATATCGCCGACCTCGGTGGTATCGCCCTCAACCAGCGGCACGACCGGGAACTTGCCCTTGGCGTCCTTGAGCCGGAGAACGGCGATATCGGACAGCGCATCGGTGAGCACGATGTCGGCGTCATATTCGCGCTGATCCGTCAGCGATACGCGGACATCCGTCATACCCTGGATGACGTGGTTGTTGGTGACGACGATGCCTTCCTCGCCGACCAGGACTCCGGAGCCGAGAGACCGCTGCATGCGCTCGCGCGGCATATACGGGATCTGGCCGCCGAACAGTTCGGCGAAGAGCGGGTCGTCGAACGGAAAGCCACGGGGGCGCGATGCCACGATGCGGGACGCATAGACGTTCACGACGGCCGGCGTCACCCGCTTCACAAGCGGGGCATAGGACAGCTGGATCTCGGCCTGGCTTTGGGGGACCGCCCTGTCCTGGCCCATGGCATGGCCCGTCAGAACCAGAAGTACCGCCAGAATGCCTGTCCCGATTTTCGCTGTCATGCCGCCGGTTTCCTTTGAACTTTGCCGCTTTGCGTTGCGACTTATAGGCGTCTCCCGGCACGGAATGAAGCCTGCCGGGCAATATGCTAGAGCTAGCTTCCCTTCTTCTGGAGACTGCTTCCGTGACCTGGATTCTTCTCGGCATCATCGCCCTCGTCCTCGTGGGCGGCATCGGCATCTACAACCGTCTCGTCTCGCTCCGGCAGGTGACCAACCAGGCATGGTCTGACATCGATGTGCAGCTCAAGCAGCGCTACGACCTGATCCCGAATCTGGTCGAAACCGTCAAAGGCTACGCCAAACATGAGAAAGACACGCTGGACGCCGTCATCAAGGCCCGCAACGCGGCCCTCTCCGCGTCCGGCCCCGCCGATCAGGCAGTGGCGGAGAACGCGCTGACGGGCGCCCTGCGCCAGCTATTCGCACTTTCGGAAGCCTATCCCGACCTCAAGGCCAACCAGAACTTCCTGGCGCTCCAGACCGAGCTTTCGGACCTCGAAAACAAGATCGGCGCGGCGCGCCGCTTCTTCAACAGCTCGGTCCAGGAATACAACGCGGCAACCGAACAGTTCCCGGCGGTGCTGTTCGCCCGTTCCCTCGGCTTCCAGCCGCGCACTTTCTTCGAGGTTCCGGCCGGCGAACGCGCGGCGGTCGAAGCGGCTCCGAAGGTCGGCTTCTGATCGCGCGCGGCTTCGGACGCTGAGCCATGCAGGCGATCGGCCTCAAAACGCACATCTGGAACAACGCCCTGAAGACGGTTCTCCTTCTTCTGGGCTTTCCGTTCCTGATGCTGATCGTCTGCTACGCCTTCACCCTGCTCTGGGTCGCGTTTCTTGAAGACCCGGAGGTTCTGACCGGCCTCGGGCGGGCGCTCGAAATCCTGCCGATGGCGGTGCCGGTGGCTCTGGCCGTGTCGGGAAGCTGGCTGGTATTCTCGTTCTTCGCGCACCAATGGATGATCGACAAGCTGACCGGCGCGACGAGAGTCGATCGTCTGGCGGAGCCCCGGCTCTACAACATGGTCGAGAACCTGGCGATCTCGCGCGGTCTGCCGATCCCGTCCATACGCATCATCGAACGATCCGCATTGAACGCCTATGCCAGCGGCGTGCGGCGCGAGCACTATGCGATCACCGTGACGCGCGGGCTGCTCAACGAACTGAGCGACGAGGAACTCGAGGCCGTGCTGGCGCACGAGATGACCCACATCATCAACGGCGATGTGCGCCTGATCGTGACGGCGGCCGTGTTCGCGGGCCTGATCTCGCTGGTCGGCGACCTCCTGCTGAGCGATTACGGCCGAGGCGCGCGCGTGATGACACGCACCGGCTCGCGCAACAGCGGCAGCCGCGGCAAGGGAGGCGGCGGCGGCGGCGGCGCGATCATCCTTATCCTGATCGCCGTCCTGATCTTCATCCTCGCGCGCCTCGCGGCGACGGCGTTGCGGCTCGCCATATCGCGCAAGCGCGAATACATGGCGGATGCGGGCGCGGTCGAACTGACCAAGAACCCGGATGCCATGATCTCCGCGCTGCGCAAGATCGAAAGACGATCCGACCTCGGCGCGATCCCCGGGCAGGTCGAAGCCCTCTTCATCGACTCCGACTCAAGCGGTTTCTGGGCAACGCACCCGTCAATCGGCGAACGGTGCGCCGCGCTGGTGCGCTATGCCGGCGGGCATGATCCGGGACCGCTTGCCCTGCCCGGTTCTGCCGAGGCCGACGCACCGGACAGCATCGAGAAGGCCGATACGCCATTTTCCGCGCCTATGCCGCCCGTCGGATAGGAACCTCCATGCGTTCCGCGCGTTTCCCTCCGCTTAACGGAGGGTTTGGACAATGGCAGATAATTCCGGGGGAATCGGATTGATGGGCGTGATCATCGGTGCAATCATCGTGATCGCCGTAGGATTTTTCGTGTTCCGCGGCATGGACAGCGGGGACGCCGGTCCGGACATCAGTATCGAGGCTCCGAGCGCGCCGGCGCCGGCAGCACCGGCCAAATAACAAAAAGGCGGCCGAAGGGCCGCCTTTTTCAGTTCATCCGTGCCCTGACCGAAAATCAGGCCGCGGCGGTTTCAGCTTCGAGGCGGGCGCGATCGGGAGCGCCCTTGGCGTCCACGTCACGATCCACGAATTCGATCACGGCGACAGCCGCGTTGTCACCGTGGCGGAAGCCCGCCTTGATGATGCGGGTGTAGCCACCGTTGCGATCCGCGAAACGCGGGCCGATGACGTCGAACAGCTTCTTGACCGCTTCGACGTTGCGGATTTCCGCAATCGCCTGACGGCGGGCATGAAGGCCGCCCTTTTTGCCGAGCGTGATCAGCTTCTCGACCACCGGGCGAAGATCCTTCGCCTTCGGCAGAGTCGTGACGATCTGCTCGTGCTCGATCAGCGAGATCGCGAGGTTCGAAAACATCGCGCTGCGGTGGCTCTGGGTCCGGTTAAACCGGCGACCGCGCTTGCCGTGATTCATCTCAGTCTCTCCTCACGCCTACGCGCGCTCAGTAATGTTCTTCGAAGCGCTTCGCGAGCTCTTCGATGTTCTCCGGCGGCCAGCCGGTCACTTCCATGCCGAGATGCAGACCCATCTGGGCCAGCACTTCCTTGATCTCGTTCAGCGACTTGCGGCCGAAGTTCGGAGTGCGGAGCATTTCCGCCTCGGTCTTCTGCACGAGGTCGCCGATATAGACGATGTTGTCGTTCTTCAGGCAGTTTGCCGAACGTACGGACAGTTCGAGCTCGTCGACCTTCTTGAGGAAGGCCGGGTTGAACGCCAGCTCCGGAATGGAGGTGCGCTCTTCGGCCTTCTTCGGCTCTTCGAAGTTGACGAAGACTTCCAGCTGGTCCTGCAGGATGCGCGCGGCGAAGGCCAGCGCGTCGTCCGGCGTGACCGAGCCATCGGTCTCGATCGTCAAGGTCAGCTTGTCGTAGTCGAGGATCTGCCCTTCGCGGGTGTTCTCGACCTTGTAAGACACCTGGCGAACCGGCGAGTACAGGCTGTCGACCGGGATCAGGCCGATCGGCGCGTCCTCGGGACGGTTGCGGTCGGCCGGAACATAGCCCTTGCCGGTGTTGATGGTGAACTCCATGCGGATGTCCGCGCCTTCGTCGAGCGTGGCGAGGACGAGATCCGGATTGAGCACCTGCACGTCGCCCGTGACCTGGATGTCACCGGCGGTGACCTGACCCGGGCCCTGCTTGCGCAGCGTCATGCGCTTCGGGCCTTCGCCCTGCATGCGGATGGCGATATCCTTGATGTTCAGGACGATGTCGGTCACGTCCTCACGGACGCCGGCAATCGACGAGAACTCGTGCAGCACGCCGTCGATCTGCACCGACGTGACGGCCGCGCCCTGCAACGAGGACAGCAGCACGCGGCGCAGCGCGTTGCCGAGCGTGACACCGAAGCCGCGCTCGAGCGGCTCGGCGACCACGGTCGTGAATCGCTGCGGATCGCGACCGGGGGTAACGTCGAGCTTGTTCGGCTTGATGAGGTCTTGCCAGTTCTTCTGGATCACGGCGGGCACCTTCTTGATCGTGTAGCGCGGCGTCCTTACGGATGCCGAAAGAGCGGGCCCGTGGCCCGCTCAGCAAAAACAAATTAGACGCGGCGACGCTTGCGCGGTCTGCAGCCGTTGTGCGGGATCGGCGTCACGTCACGAATCGAGGTGACCGTGAAGCCCGATGCCTGCAGCGCGCGAAGCGCCGACTCGCGTCCCGAACCGGGGCCGCGCACTTCAACTTCAAGCGTTCTCATCCCGTGCTCGGACGCCTTTTTGGCGGCGTCTTCCGCAGCGACCTGGGCGGCATACGGCGTCGACTTGCGTGAGCCCTTGAAACCCATCGTTCCGGCCGACGACCAGGACACGGTGTTGCCCTGAACATCGGTGATGGTGATCATGGTGTTGTTGAACGTCGCGTTCACATGAGCGACGCCGGACACGATGTTCTTGCGTTCGCGACGGCGGACGCGCTGAGCTTCTTTGGCCATTTACTTAGTCCTCGATCCTTCGGGCGCGCCCGTAATGCCAGGCGCTGGGGATGTATTTACGGGCCGCAGCCCGCTTATTCAGATCCCCGGTCAAGCCGGGGATGACTCCATCGCGGGCCGAAGCCCGCTCAGGATCACTTCTTCTTACCAGCGATCGCCTTCGGCTTACCCTTGCGGGTGCGGGCGTTCGTGTGCGTACGCTGGCCGCGAACCGGCAGGCCGCGGCGATGACGCAGGCCGCGATAAGCGCCGAGATCCATCAGGCGCTTGATGTTCATTGCGACGTCGCGGCGCAGATCGCCTTCCACCATATGTTCGCGGTCGATGGTCTCGCGGATCTGCAGCACTTCGGCATCGGTCAGCTGGTTCACGCGGCGCTCGGCCGGAATGCCGACCTTCTCGGTGATCGCGGCGGCCTTCTGCTTGCCGATGCCATGAATGTACTGCAGCGCGATAACCACGCGCTTGTTCGTCGGAATGTTCACACCGGCGATGCGAGCCATTGTTCTAATCCTTCACCGGCCTCAATCGGCCACAAATTCGGCTGGCAGCCGTGCTGCCCAATAACGGGCCGGACAAAACGAAACGATGCCGGACCCAAACGGAACCCGGCACCGAAGCGAAGCTATCGGCTGTCAAGTGCCGGGATATAGGAGGTTTCACCCCCCTCAGTCAACCTTTCGAAGGACCGATTTTACACGCCCAGAGCGGCGTCTATGGCCTTCGAAACCTCATCTATTCCTTTCATCCCGTCCACGGTCTTCAGAAGACCTTTGGAACGGAAATGATCGACCAGTGGAGCCGTCTGCTCCTTGTAGACCGCCAGACGCTTCTTGAGCGCTTCGGCATTGTCGTCCGCCCGCGGTCCGCCGGGCGTCTCCCCTGCCCGTTTTTCTATACGGGACAATAGGATACCTTCATCAACCTTCAGCTCCACGACGGCGTCGAGCTGAAGACCCTTTTCCTTGAGCATCTTGTCCAGCGCCTCGGCCTGGCCGACCGTGCGCGGAAAACCGTCGAGGATGAAGCCGTTCTGGGCGTCCGCCTTCTCAATTCGGTCCTTGATGATGCCGACCACCACATCGTCCGGAACGAGGCCGCCGGCATCCATGATCGCCTTGGCCTTGAGCCCGACCTCGGTTCCGGCCGCCACGGCCGCCCGGAGCATGTCCCCGGTCGAGAGCTGGACGATCTCGTGCCGTTCCACGAGGCGCTGCGCCTGCGTGCCTTTGCCGGCCCCCGGAGGACCCAGGAGAATCAGCCTCATCGACGAGGACCCTTCAGCTTGGCCTTCTGGATCAGGCCTTCATACTGGGCGGCATAGAGATGCCCCTGTATCTGCGAGACCGTGTCCATGGTCACCGACACGACGATCAGAAGCGATGTACCGCCGAAATAGAACGGCACGGCCGCGTATGAAATCAGGATTTCCGGGATCAAGCAGACGATCGCGAGATAGGCCGCGCCGACGACTGTGATGCGTGTCAGGACGTAATCAAGATATTCCGCCGTGCGCTCGCCCGGACGGATGCCGGGAACGAAGCCGCCATACTTCTTCAGATTGTCGGCCGTCTCCGTCGGGTTGAAGACGATCGCCGTGTAGAAGAAGGCGAAAAACACGATCAGCGCCACATAGGTGAACATGTAAAGCGGCCGGCCATGGCCGAGATAGGTCGTGATCGTCGTCAGCCATTCCGGCCCGCCCTGCGCGGCAAAGCCCGCCATCGTGGTCGGCAGCAGCAGGAGCGACGACGCGAAGATCGGCGGAATGACACCCGCGGTGTTGAGCTTCAGCGGCAGGTGCGAGCTTTCGCCTCCCGCCATCTGCGTCGCCGAGACCTGGCGCTTCGGATACTGGATCAGGATCCGGCGCTGCGCGCGCTCCACGAACACGATGAACGCGATGACCGCGATCGCCATGACGCAGACGCCGAGAATGACCGCCGTCGACAGGGCGCCCTGGCGCCCGAGTTCGAACATGCCGATCAGCGCGGAGGGAAGCTCCGCGACAATGCCTGAGAAAATGATGAGCGAGATGCCGTTGCCGATGCCGCGCGAGGTGATCTGCTCGCCAAGCCACATCAGGAACATCGTGCCGCCCGTCAGCGTAATGACGGTGGACACCCGGAAGAACATGCCGGGTTCCATGACGACGTTCGTCGCGCTCTCAAGGCCGACCGCGATCGCATAGGCCTGCACAGCAGCCAGCAGCACGGTGCCGTAGCGCGTGTACTGATTGATGACCTTGCGGCCGGATTCGCCCTCTTTCTTCAACGCTTCGAGACGCGGCGAAACCGACGTCATCAGCTGCATGATGATCGAGGCCGAGATGTACGGCATGATGTTCAGGGCGAAGATCGCCATACGGCCGACCGCGCCGCCCGAGAACATGTTGAACATGCCAAGGATGCCCTGGCTCTGCTGACGAAAGACGTCGGCAAGCGCATCCGGGTTGATGCCGGGCAGCGGGATGTAGGTACCCAACCGGTAGATGAGCAGCGCACCCAGGGTAAACCAGATGCGCTTCTTGAGCTCGGTCGCCTTCGAGAACGCGCCGAGGTTAAGATTTGCCGCAAGCTGTTCAGCTGCCGATGCCATTCACGCCTGCTCCCGTGGAAAAGTCACCCGGAAATGGGTGGCTCAGGCCTTCTCTGCAACCTCGACCGGCTTCTTGACCGGCACGACCTTCACCGAACCACCGGCCTTCTCGATGGCTTCGATGGCCGTCTTCGATGCCGCGGCAACTTCGAAGTTCGCCTTCGCCGTGATTTTGCCCTTTCCGAGCAGCTTCAGGCCCTGACGCTTCTTCGACAGCACGCCCGCCTCGACGAGGATGTCGTTGGTAATGGTGTTCGAGAGGTCGATCTTCTTGGCGTCGATCGCGGTCTGGAGACGGTCGAGGTTCAGCTCGTTCAGCTCGACGCGGAACACATTCACGAAACCGCGCTTCGGCAGACGCCGATGCAGCGGCATCTGGCCACCTTCAAATCCCTTGATGGCAACGCCGGTGCGTGACTTCTGGCCCTTGACGCCACGTCCGCCGGTCTTGCCCTTGCCGGAGCCGATACCCCGTCCAACGCGCATGCGCTTCTTGGAGGAACCGGGATTGTCCTTGATCTGATTGAGTTTCATCTTCTGCTCCGCCTGGCTCGCTTGAGCGCCGGTATGGCACGTCACTGGAAAACGGCATCCCGCGCCAGCGGGGATGCCGGGTTTGTAATTACTTGGTCTCTTCGACCACCCGCACCATATGCGCGACCTTGGCAATCATGCCGCGGACGGCAGGATTGTCCGGCAGCGTCTTCGTGCGGCCGATCTTGTTAAGGCCGAGGCCGACCAGCGTCTCCTGCTGATCGTGGGGGCGGCGGATCGGGCTTCCGGTCTGCACGACCGTGATGCTCGGACCCTTCTTGTCAGCCTTCGCGGCTTTCTTGGCCATTGTCCTGCTCCTTACGCGTCGACGGCTTCTTCGACGCCGGCATCGCGGCGGCGAGTCTGAAGGGCCGAAACCTTGATGCCGCGGCGCGCCGCGACCGAACGCGGGCTATCCTCGGCCTTCAGTGCGGCGAATGTCGCGCGCACCATGTTGTACGGGTTCGACGAACCGAGCGACTTCGCGACGATGTCCTGGACGCCGAGCGTCTCGAACACGGCGCGCATCGGACCGCCGGCGATGATGCCGGTACCGGCCGGAGCCGCGCGAACGATGACCTTGCCGGCGCCCCAGCGACCGTACACATCATGATGCAGCGTGCGGCCTTCGCGCAGCGCAACGCGAACCAGGCCGCGCTTGGCGGCTTCCGTCGCCTTGCGGATGGCTTCCGGCACTTCGCGCGCCTTGCCGTGACCAAAGCCGACGCGGCCCTTCTGGTCGCCGACGACGACGAGCGCGGCAAAACCGAAGCGCTTGCCGCCCTTCACCACCTTCGCGACGCGATTGATGTGAACCAGCTTGTCCACGAACTCGCTGTCCCGCTCATCGCGGGACTCACGGTCGCGTCCACCACGTCCGCGGCCATCGCCACGTCCACGGCCTTCGCCGCGCGGAGAGCGCGAAGGATCGGCGCTGCGGGGGCTTCTCGGCTCCTGTGCCATATCTCTAATCCTCAGAAGTTCAGGCCGCCCTCGCGGGCACCCTCGGCGAGCGCCTTGACGCGCCCGTGATAAATGTATGCACCGCGATCGAACACGACGTCCTTGACGCCGGCCTTGCTCGCGCGTTCGGCGATGAGCTTGCCGACAGCCGACGCGGCCGCCGTATCGGCTCCTGTCTTGCCCTTCAGATCCTTCTCGTTCGACGACGCGGCGGCCAGCGTGTGGCCCTTCAGGTCATCGATGATCTGCGCATAGATGTGCTTCGACGAACGGAACACCGACAGGCGCGGACGTCCGGTGACAGACACCTTGCGGATGTTGCGGCGGACGCTTGCCTTGCGCCGGGCCGCGGTCTTGAGATTCTTGGCCATGGTAGCGCTCCGTTACTTCTTCTTGCCTTCCTTGCGGAAGATGAATTCGCCCGCGTAGCGGACGCCCTTGCCCTTGTAGGGCTCCGGCGGACGCCAGTCGCGGATTTCGGCGGCCACCTGGCCGACCTGCTGCTTGCTCGAACCGGCGATGACGATCTCGGTCGGCTTCGGCGTCGTGATCGTGATGCCCTGCGGGATCGGATAGTTGACGTCGTGGCTGTAGCCGAGAGCCAGAACCAGGTTCTTGCCCTGTACGGACGCGCGGTAGCCGACGCCCTCGATCTCGAGACGCTTTTCGAAGCCGGACGTGACGCCGGTCGCAAGGTTCTGCACCATCGAACGCGACAGGCCCCACATCGAGCGGGCAATCTGCGTCTTCGTGCGCGGATTCACCTTGATCTCGCCGTTCTCCAGCTTGACCTCGACATCCTCCGGAACCGCGAAGGACAGTTCACCCTTCGGGCCCTTCATGCGGACGTTCTGGCCGTCCACGTTTGCCGTGACACCCTGCGGGACCGGGATCGGTTTCTTACCAATGCGCGACATGGCGCTATTCCTTTATTTTCCTGTTGCCCGATCAGAAGACCGTGCAGAGAACCTCGCCGCCCACGTTCTGCTCTCGCGCGTCGTGGTCGGCCATGACGCCCTTGGGCGTGGAAACGATCGCGATGCCGAGACCGTTCGACACGCGGGGAAGCTTGTCGACCGACGCATAGACGCGGCGGCCGGGCTTCGACACGCGGGCGATCTCACGGATCACCGGCGCACCGTCGTAATATTTCAGTTCGATGTTGAATTCCGTGCGGCCCGCGTCGAACTCGGTCGTCGAGTAGTCGCGGATATAACCTTCGGTCTTCAGCACCTCGAGAACGCGCTTGCGAAGCGAAGAACCCGGCGTCGAAACCGAGGTCTTGCGGCGCATCTGCGCGTTACGGATACGGGTCAGCATATCGCCGAGCGGATCAACCATGCTCATCTCGCTCTCCTCACCAGCTCGACTTCACGAGGCCGGGAATAAGTCCCTTATTGCCCAGTTCGCGAAGCGCGATGCGCGACATCTTCAGTTTGCGGTAGTACGCACGCGGACGGCCTGAGACCTGGCAGCGGTTTTTCAGGCGGTTCTTCGCCGAATTACGCGGCAGCTCCGCGAGCTTGAGGCGCGCCTCGAAGCGCTCCTCCATGCTCTTCGTCTGGTCGTCGGCAATTGCCTTCAGCGCGGCGCGCTTGGCGGCAAACCGCGCGACCAGCTTCGTGCGGTTCTTGTTCTTCTCGATCGAGCTCTTCTTAGCCATGTGCTCTCTCTTTACGTCCGGAACGGGAAGCCGAGCGCGCGCAGCAGTTCGCGGGCTTCGTCGTCCGTTTTCGCGGTTGTCGTGACGATGACATCCATGCCCCAGACCTGTTCGACCTGATCGTAATTGATCTCGGGGAAGATGATGTGTTCCTTGATGCCGAGCGCGTAGTTACCGCGACCGTCAAAGCTCTTCGGGTTCAGGCCGCGGAAGTCGCGGACGCGCGGCAGAGCGACATTCGTCAGCCGGTCCAGGAATTCCCACATGCGCGCCTGGCGCAGCGTGACCTTGCAGCCGACCGACTGCCCTTCACGCAGCTTGAACGTCGCGATCGAGGTGCGCGCCTTGGTGATGACCGGCTTCTGTCCGGCAATCTGGCCGAGATCGCGGGCCGCCGACTGGATCTTCTTCGAGTCAGCCACAGCCTCGCCGACGCCCATGTTCAGGACGACCTTGTCGACGCGCGGTACTTCGAGCGCATTCTGATAACCGAATTTCTCGGTCAGCTGCTTGCGCACGACGTCCGTATAAACACGCTTCAGGCGCGGTTCGTAGTTCTTTGTATCAAGCATCGATGCGCTCTCCCGAGCCCTTCGCGACGCGGACCTTGCGGCCGTCGTCGAGCGTCTTGAAGCCGACACGCGCCGGCTTGCCGGTCGACGGATCGGCGATCGCGATATTCGACAGGTGGATCGTGCCTTCCTTGCGGATGAGGCCGCCTTCCTGCGTGCCGGTCTGCTTCTGATGACGGACATGGACATTCACGCCGCGGACGACCGCGCGCTGGTCCTTCGGGCTGACGGCGAGCACTTCGCCCGTCTTGCCCTTGTCACGGCCCGTGAGAACGACGACGCGGTCGCCCTTCTTGATCTTCGCAGCCATCACAGCACCTCCGGCGCGAGCGAAATGATCTTCATGTGGTTCTTCGCGCGCAGTTCGCGCGGCACCGGTCCGAAGATACGCGTGCCGATCGGCTCGCCTTCCTTGCTGACCAGGACAGCGGCGTTGCGGTCGAAGCGGATCACCGAACCGTCCGGACGCTTGATGTCCTTCGCGGTGCGGACGATCACGGCCTTGAGGACCTCGCCCTTCTTCACGCGACCACGCGGGATCGCCTCCTTGACGGAGACGACAATCGTGTCGCCGACCGAAGCGTATTTACGCTTCGAGCCGCCCAGCACTTTGATGCACATGACCCGGCGCGCGCCGGAATTGTCGGCGACGTCGAGGTTTGATTGCATCTGGATCATGGTACCGCTTCCTTCTTACTGACGGGCCGGTTTCGCCTTGGGCGACTTCGTCCGCCGATTTTCCTGATCTGCCGTCGCGGCCGATGCGACCTGGCCGTCTTCGACGACGACCCAGCGCTTCAGCTTGGAGAGCGGACGGCTCTCCTCGATCGCGACCTGCTGGCCGACCTTGAACACATTGTTCTCGTCGTGCGCGTGATAGTTCTTCGTGCGCCGCACCGTCTTCTTGAAAAGCGGGTGCGTGAAACGGCGCTCGACCTTCACGACGACGGTCTTGCTCTGGGTGTCGCTGACAACGACGCCGTGGAGAATGCGTTTGGGCATCTCTTAGTCCTCTGCCTTCTTCGCGCTCTTCTTCGTCGCGGTCTTGGTTTCGGTCTTTTCCTTGGCCGGCTTCTTTTCAGCCTTGGGCTTGGAAGCGGCTTTCGCCGGCTTGTCTTCGGCAGCCGCGGCCGGAGCCGCCTCGGCCTTCGGAGCAGCTTCGGCCTTCGGAGCCTTGGCCTTCACCGGCTTCGCCGCGCGAGCGACGACTTCCTTACCCTGCGCGCGCTCGTTCGCGACCGTCAGAAGACGGGCGATCGTGCGGCGAATCTCGCGGAAGCGAGTCGGCTTTTCGAGCTGGCCCGTCGCGCGCTGAAAGCGAAGGTTGAATGCTTCCTTCTTCAGCTTCAGGATTTCATCGTTGATCTGGTCGGCGCTGAGCGCACGTACATCGCTGATCTTCGTCATATCCGTCACTCCGCGATGCGCGCGACAAAGCGCGTACGGATCGGCAGCTTAGCGGCGGCAAGACGCAGCGCCTCGCGCGCGACCTGTTCCGTTACACCGTCGAGTTCAAACATGATGCGGCCCGGCGCGACCTTCGCCGCCCAGAATTCCACACCGCCCTTGCCTTTGCCCATGCGCACTTCGGTCGGCTTCTTGGTGACCGGCACATCGGGAAACACGCGGATCCAGACGCGGCCCTGGCGCTTCATTTCGCGGGTCATGGCGCGGCGGGCGGCCTCGATCTGGCGCGCGGTAACGCGTTCCGGCTCGAGCGCCTTCAGTCCATACGACCCGAAGGTCAGAGTCGTTCCGCCCTTCGCGGTGCCGGAAATGCGGCCCTTGAACTGCTTGCGGAACTTTGTGCGCTTCGGCGAAAGCATCGTCTTTCCTCACTTAACCTTTCGCGGATCACTCAGCCGCTTCGCGCTCGCGGCGCGTACGGCCCGTGGAACCCTCACCCTCGCTCAGACGCTTGTCCTGAGCCATCGGGTCGTGTTCCATGATCTCGCCCTTGAAAATCCAGACCTTCACGCCGCACGTACCCATTGCGGTGTGCGCTGTCGAAACTCCGAAATCGATGTCCGCACGCAGCGTGTGCAGCGGAACGCGGCCTTCGCGATACCACTCCGTGCGCGCGATTTCCGCGCCGCCGAGCCGGCCCGAGCAGGTGATGCGGATGCCTTCGGCGCCGAGACGCATCGCCGACTGAACGGCGCGCTTCATGGCGCGGCGGAACGCAACGCGGCGCTCCAGCTGCTGGGCGATCGAGTCGGCCACGAGCTGAGCATCGACTTCCGGCTTGCGCACTTCAACGATGTTGATGTGCACGTCCGAGCCGGTCATCGCGCCGACCTTCTTGCGCAGCTTCTCGATGTCCGCGCCCTTCTTGCCGATTACGATGCCCGGACGAGCCGAGTGAATCGTGACGCGGCACTTCTTGTGCGGACGCTCGATGACGATCTTCGAAACCGCAGCCTGCTTCAGATCCTTCATCAGCTCGTTGCGGATCTTCATGTCCTCATGCAGCAGCTTGCCGTACTCACCCTTGTTCGCGAACCAGCGCGAATCCCAGGTGCGGTTGACGCCGAGGCGCAGGCCGATCGGATTAACTTTCTGACCCATTAGGCAGACTCCCGAACCTGACGCACGACGATAGTGAGGTGCGAAAAGGCCTTCTGAATTTGACCGACACGGCCGCGCGCACGCGGCGAGAACCGCTTCATGACGAATGCCTTGCCGACGTGAGCCTCGGCGACGATCAGATCGTCGACATCAAGGCTGTGGTTGTTTTCCGCATTCGCGATCGCGCTTTCGAGCGTCTTCTGGACGTCCTTGGCGATGCGCTTCTGCGAGAACTGCAGATCGGCCAGCGCAGACGAAACGCGCTTGCCGCGAATGAGCTGCGCGACGAGGTTCAGCTTCTGCGGCGAAACACGGATCAGGCGCGTCTTGGCCTGAGCTTCGTTTTCAGGCAGCCGGCGCTCGGGTGTCTTCTTGCCCATTATTTAGCCCCCTTCGCAGCGGCCTTCTTGTCCGCGGCCGTATGGCCCGTGAAGGTGCGGGTCGGCGCGAACTCGCCGAGCTTGTGGCCAACCATTTCTTCCGAAACGAAGACCGGGATGTGCTTCCTGCCGTTGTGGACGCCGAAGGTCAGGCCCACGAACTGCGGCAGGATGGTGGAGCGGCGGCTCCAGGTCTTGATGACCTCCGAGCGGCCGGAGCCGCGCGCGGCATCTGCCTTCTTGAGCAGATAACCGTCGACGAACGGGCCTTTCCAGAGCGAGCGTGCCATCTCTGTTGTCCTTACTTCTTCTTCGCGTGACGGCTGGTCACGATGAATTTCTGGGTCGACTTGTTCTTGCGGGTCTTCTTGCCCTTGGTCGGCTTGCCCCACGGCGTGACCGGATGACGGCCGCCCGAGGTGCGGCCTTCGCCGCCGCCATGCGGGTGATCGACCGGGTTCATCGCGACGCCGCGGTTGTGCGGACGGAAACCGAGCCAGCGCGAACGTCCGGCCTTGCCGTAGTTCTGGTTCGAGTGGTCCGGATTCGACACCGAACCGACGGTGGCGAAGCACTGGCCGTTGACGAGACGCTGCTCGCCCGAGCCGAGACGGATCGCGACGTAACCCTGGTCGCGGCCGACGATCTGTGCGTACGAACCCGCCGAACGGGCGATCTGGCCGCCCTTCCCGATCTTCAGCTCGATATTGTGCACGATCGTGCCGACCGGAATGGCCGAGAGCGGCATCGC
>LNFM01006791.1_pt1 | contig 18537 bp, 18 predicted proteins | sample 596031 | NCBI WGS metagenome assembly LNFM01 (sample SAMN04254537, study PRJNA301005) | activated carbon metagenome | isolation source: dual media filters at the Ann Arbor, Michigan drinking water treatment plant | place: USA: Ann Arbor | reverse complement strand
TGACGTAGCGGATCGAGTTCACGTTCTTGATCTCGCAGCGCGTGCCGAGCTCGGCGCCCGGCTTGCGCACCGAGACGTTGACGTCGCAGCGCATGGAGCCTTCGTCCATGTTGCCGTCGCAGGTGCCGAGATAGCGCACGATCGAGCGCAGCTTGGTGAGGTACGCCGCCGCCTCGTCGGCATTGCGCATGTCTGGGCGGCTGACGATCTCCATCAGCGCCACGCCCGACCGGTTCAGGTCGACATAGGTTTGGCTCGGGTGCTGGTCGTGCAGGCTCTTGCCGGCATCCTGCTCCAGATGCAGGCGCTCGATCCCGATGGTCTTTGTCGCCCCGTCGGCGAGATCGATCTCGACCGCGCCTTCGCCCACGATCGGGTCCTTGAACTGAGAAATCTGATAGCCGGCCGGCAGATCGGCATAGAAGTAGTTCTTGCGATCGAATACCGAGCGCAGGTTGATCCTGGCGTTGAGCCCGAGGCCGGTGCGCACCGCCTGCTCGACGCAGCGCTCGTTGATAACCGGCAGCATGCCCGGCATGGCGGCATCGACCAGCGACACCTGGGTGTTTGGGTCGGCGCCGAACGTGGTCGGAGCGCCGGAAAAGAGCTTGGCGTCGGAGATGACCTGGGCATGGACTTCGAGCCCGAGCACGATTTCCCAGTCGCCAGTTTCGCCTTTGATCGTGGACATGCCGGGTAAATAGGGTCTTGCGCCGTCCCTGTCCATGCTTAGGCTCTACCGCAACAAAAACGTTCTCTGGGAGGCTAAAAATGACCCATCTCCGCCGTCGTTCCGTCCTGGCCGGTGCCGCCGCTGCCACGCTCGGCGCACCCGCCATCGTCCACGCCCAGGCCGACTGGCCCAAGGGCCCGGTCAAGTTCGTCGTGCCGTTCCCGCCGGGCGGATCCACCGACCCGATCACGCGCATCATCCAGGCCAAGATGATCGAGAACACAGGCTGGAACATCGTTGTCGACAACAAGCCGGGCGGCACCGGCGTGGTCGGCGCGTCGATCGTCGCCAAGTCGCCGCCCGACGGCCAGACTTGGCTGTTCGTATTCGACAACCACATTCTCAATCCGATCTGGACGCCGTCGGTGCCCTACAAGGACAGCGAACTGACACCGGTCACGCAGATCGGCCGCAGCGCGCAAGGCATCGCCAGCTTCCCCGCACGACCTTTCCAGACATTCGCCGACGCTGTGAAGGCCGCCAAGGCCCAGCCCGGCAAGGTCAGCTGCGCTGTGCTGTCGTCGAGCCTGGCGCAGGTGCTGTTCGCCTTCATGCAAAAGGAGAACGGATTCGAGATGAACATGATCCCCTACAAGGGCGGTGGGCCGCTGTTCCAGGACGCACTGGCCGGAGTGACCGACCTCTCGGTCTCGAGCCTTGCCAACATGGTGCCGCATGTCCGGGCGGGAAAGCTCAGGATGATCGGCGTCACATCCGACAAGCGCAGCGCGGCGTTGCCCGACGTGCCGACACTCGTCGAGCAGGGCATCAAAGCGGCACCGTCCTACTCCTGGTGGGGCACTTATGCCCCGGCTGGCACGCCGAAACCCATCGTCGACCGCATGTATGCCGAAATCGTCAAGGCCGTGCGCTCGCCCGACGTTACCCAGAAGTTCATCGAGCAGTTCGACATGGAAGTGATCCTGAGCACGCCCGCGGAATTTGTGGCCTACACGACCAAGGAGCAGGAATTCTGGGGCAAGATCATTAAGGACAACAACCTGAAGCCGGAATGACGCGTCAGGCGGCTTGCGGTCCACGAACCAGGCGGCCCGGCAGCGCGCCGGTCGCTTCGCCGTCACGATAGGTGACGGCGCCGGAGACGATGGTGGCGCGATAACCGCGCGCCTTCTGCAGCAGGCGCTTGCCGCCGGCCGGCAGGTCCCATTTCATCACCGGCGCCTCGACGCGGAGTCTGTCGAAGTCGATGACGTTGAGGTCGGCCTTCTTGCCGACTGCCACGACACCGCGATCGCCGAGGCCGACGGCGTGGGCGTTGTCCTGGGTGTGGCGCTTGACCAGCCACGACACGTCGAGCTTGCCGTTCTTGCGATCGCGGCCCCAGTGCGCGAGCAGATAGGTTGGGTAGGAGCCGTCGGAGATCAGGCCGACGTGCGCGCCGCCGTCGCCCAGACCGATCAGCGTGTGCGGACTCTGCATCATCTCGCTGCAGCAATCGAGGTTGTAGGCCGCATAGTTGGCGAACGGCGCGAAGATGAAGCCCTTGCCCTCGCCCGAGACGAGAAAATCGTAGACCAACTCGCGCGGATGCCGGCCCTCGCGCGCCGCCCGGGCGCCGAACGAGCTTTCCCTGGGCGGCTCATAATCGGGCGGATCGCCAAGCACGAACATGCGGTCGAAATCCGTAAGGCGCGCCGCCATCTCCGAGCGCAGCGGCGCCTCGGCCTCGTGCATCAGCCTGGCGCGAAACGCCGGGTCGCGCATGATTGCGAGCTTTTCCGCGACCGGCTTGTCGTTGATCGCCTTGTAGGCGGCGCACATCGAGAACGGGGTGCGGCTCGCCTGCAGGCCCTGCAACACGCCGATTGGGCGTGGCGCCACCTGCGCCTTGGCCTGGTGGCCCGAGGCGACCAGCCCTTCGACGAGGCCGAGCAACCGCCGCCAGCCGTCGGGCCGGGAATGTCGCTGCGCCAGCGAGACGGAGAACGGCCGGCCGCTGGCGTCGAGCAGACGCTTCAGCATGGCGAACTCGCTCTCGGGATCGGGCGTGTTGAAATCGGAGATGAATTCGATGACGCCGCGGCCCGCGTCCTTCATGCCGAGCGCGATGCCCAGAAGCTCCTCCTCGGAGGCGCGCAGCGACGGCGTCGGATCGCCCTTCACCGTGCGGTGGTTGAGCGTGCGCGAGGTGGTGAAGCCCAGCGCACCGGCCCGCATCGCTTCGGCGGTCAGCGCGCGCATCTGCGCCACTTCCGCGGTCGTGGCCTCCTCGAGCTTGGCCGCGCGCTCGCCCATCACGAACACACGCAACGCGCCGTGCGGCAGCTGCGCGCCCAGATCCATGTCGCGCGGCCGCGCTTCGAGCGCGTCGAGATACTGGCCGAACGATTCCCACGACCACTTCAGCCCCTCGTCGAGCGCCGCGCCGGGAATGTCCTCGACGCCTTCCATCAGCTCGATCAGGCGCTGACGGTCCTCCATCTTCACCGGCGCGAAGCCGACGCCGCAATTGCCCATGACCGCCGTGGTGACGCCATGCCAGCTCGAGGGCTGCAGGTGCGAGTCCCAGGTGGCCTGGCCATCATAATGAGTGTGGATGTCGACGAAGCCCGGCGTGACCAGCAGGCCCCTGGCGTCGATCTCTTCGGCGCCTCTGCCCGCGACCTTGCCGACAGCAGCGATCTTGCCGTCCTTCACCGCGACATCGGCTTCGCGAAGCGCCGCACCAGTGCCATCGGCCAGGTTGCCGCCGCGCACGACCAGATCGTAGTCCGCCATGTCGTTTCTCCCGGGTTGCCGGGAGTGTACGCCTCAAGCCAGCGTAGCGGAATGCCGGCTCAATAGCCTGCCGGTCGCGAGGCGAAAGCGGCGGCTTTTTCGAGCGCCGCCGCCGCCCGCAGCATGGTTTCCTCGTCGAAGGCGCGGCCGATTAGCTGCAGGCCGAGCGGCAGGCCGTCCTTGTCGAGGCCGGCCGGTACCGAGATGCCGGGCAAGCCCGCCATCGAGGCCGGGATGGTGAACATGTCGTTGAGATACATGGTCACCGGATCGTCCATCTTCTCGCCGGCGGCGAAGGCGGCGGTGGGTGCGGTCGGCGTCAGCAGCACGTCGCATTTCTCGAAGGCCTGATTGAAGTCGCGGGCGATCAGCGAGCGGATCTGCTGCGCCTTCTTGTAATACGCGTCGTAGTAGCCGGCCGAGAGCACGTAGGTGCCGATCATGATGCGGCGGCGCACTTCCTTGCCGAAACCGGCGCCGCGCGTGTTCTGGTACATTTCGGCAAGGTCTTTGCCCGGCACGCGCAAGCCGAAGCGCACGCCGTCGTAACGCGCCAGGTTCGACGAACACTCCGCCGGCGCCACGATGTAATAGGCAGGCAGTGCGTACTTGGTGTGCGGCAGCGAGACCTCGACCGGCACGGCACCGGCTGACTTCAGCATTTCCACGCCGCGCGTCCACAGCGCCTCGATCTCGGGCGACGTGCCGTCGACGCGATACTCCTTGGGAATGCCGACCCTCAGTCCCTTGATGTCGGGGTTGCGCGCTGCGGCGGCGAAATCCGGCACGCCAAGCGGCGCCGAGGTCGAATCCTTGGGATCGTGCCCGGCCATTGCCTGCAGCAGCAGGGCCGAGTCCTCGACGGTACGGGCAAACGGACCCGGCTGATCGAGCGAGCTTGCGAACGCAACCACGCCCCAGCGCGAACAGCGGCCATAGGTCGGCTTCAGGCCGACGACGCCGCAGAACGCCGCCGGCTGGCGGATCGAGCCGCCGGTGTCGGTGCCGGTGCTGCCCGGCACCATGTAGGCCGCGACTGCCGCCGCCGACCCGCCGGACGAGCCGCCGGGCACCAGCTTGCGGTTGTCGCCCCGTCGCTTCCACGGATTCTCGACGCCGCCGAAATGGCTGGTCATGTTCGACGAGCCCATGGCGAATTCGTCGAGGTTGGTCTTGCCGACCATCACAGCGCCGGCCTTCCAGAGGTTGGCCGTCACGGTGCTCTCGTAGGGCGGCACGAAGCCCTCGAGAATGTGGGAACCGGCCGTGGTCTTCACGCCGTCGGTGCAAAACAGGTCCTTGATCGCGAGCGGAATGCCTTCGAGGAGGCCCGCCTCGCCCTTGGCGCGGCGCGCGTCGGAAATCTTCGCCATCTCCCGCGCCTTCTCCGGCGTCTCGGTGATGAAGGCGTTGAGCGTTCGACGTTCGTCGAGCTTCTTGAGGTGAGCGTCAGCCACCTCGACGGCGCTCGCCTCCTTCTTCGCGAGCGCGGCACCGAGCTGGGCGATGGTGAGATCGGAAAGAGACGCCATGACCTACTCCACCACCTTCGGCACGGTGAAGAAGCCGCCGGCATTCTTGTCGGACGGGTCGATGTAGACCGCGCCGCCGGGCGCATTGGCCAACACCTTGGCCGCCATGCCGCCGTCGGTGACCTTGTCGGCGCGCAACGGCAGGGTCACGTCGGAGACGCTGGACATCGGCTCGACGCCTGCCGTGTCGACCTCGTTCAACTGCTCGATCCAGGTGAAAATCCCCGACAGTTCGCCGGCCAAAGGGGTGAGCTCCTCCTCCGGAACCTTCAGGCGGGCAAGCCGCGCGATGCGTGCCACGGTGTCCTTGTCGAGCGCCATTCCGTTGTCTCCAAACCCCGTACAGGGCGCGGTTGGTAGCCGTTTTGACCTGCTCGAGCAACCGAGCGAGGGCTTCTAGGAAGCCGCCTTGCTCTGGTTCAGGTTGTCGGCGACCCGGCGTGCCGCGACCGCCTCGATTTCCGCGCGGACCTCGGGCCGGTGCCCCAGCAACTGATTGAAGTCCTTCTTGTAGAGCACGAGGAGGTGACAGTAGCCGTTGGCCACGACATCGGCACTGCGCGGCTGGGCACTGAGCAGGCCCATCTCGCCGAAGAAGTCGCCCTCCTTGAGCGTTATCGAGACAGTGCCCGCATGGACCGTGACCTCGCCGGCCGCGACGAAATACATGGCATCCGGCTTGCCACCGGCGGCTATGATCTTCTCGCCCGGCAGCGCCACGAGAGCGCGCAGGCGCTTGCCGACCGCAACGATGGCCTCGTGGTCGAGTGCCGCAAACAGCGACACGCGGCCGATCATGGCGACCAGTTTCAGGCCGAGATCGAGCGGCGGACGCTCGCTGATGGCGCCGCGACGCTCGGCAAGCATGTCGCGGAGGTCGTTGTAGACCTCGCGGCTGATGATGCCCTCGCGCAGGCGCCGGGCGTACTCTGCCGATTCGAACCGGATCGCCGCCCGCTCGAGCTGCCGCGCCTGGATCGACTCCGCGTAGCCCGGATACTGCAGCGACAGCGCGCGCAATGCGCCATCGACGGCGGTCTGGCGATTGCCGATCAGCTCTGCCAGGCGAGCCTCGGCATCTGGACCAAGCAGGTCGGATATCGAGCTGACATTGAAAGCCGCAAGTTCGCCCAGGACGCTTTGCGAAACCATCAGAATCTCGAAACGGTCGGCCAGCCGTTCGGTCACCATGCCCGCGAGGCCGATGCGCCGATGCAGCCACAACGCCAGGCGGAAGCCAAGCTCGGGCCGGGAGATCTCGGTCAGCCATTCTTCGTAGCCTATGACCCCACGATCGCGGACCGTGTCGATCAGCCGATCGGCGCGCGCCGCCAGAACCGCCACCATGCGCCGCGACAGAATCTGCTGCTCGAAGAGTTCCAGGTAGAGCTCCTTCTCGCGCGTGCACAAGGTCACGAGGCCGATCTTGACGCGTTCGTCGAGATCGAGCGCAAGATCCTCCGGTGCCGCTTCGACCTCGGCGTCGCCCGCCGACGCCGGGTCGACGTCGATGCCCTCGGTACGCGCATTGTGCTGCCGCATGATCTGCTGGAGATGGCGGGCGACATTGACCCGCGACAGAGCGAGCACTCGGTCGCGCAGGGCCAGTTCGAGACGGCTCAGCTTGTCGAGCCCCAGCACATGCATGACGAGGCCCAGCGTCGTGGCATTCACGAACAGGGTGAACAGCACGAACAGCACGGCGGAGATCGCGATGAACTCGCGCACCCCGAGCGGTATCCGCTGATCGCCGGCCGCGACCATCGCCAGCACGATCGTCACCGCACCGCGCAGACCGCCCCAGACGAGGATGGCCTTGTATCTTTTGTCGACCGGCTGCACGAGCTTGGTGGCCTCGAGCACGGGCAGCATGCCGAACACGACGAGGGCGCGCGCCGAGAACGCGCCCACGGCCACGGCTGCGACGCCCCAGACATAGAGCCAGGTGACGTTCAGCAGCACATTGGCTGCCAGCATCGAGGCCAGCACGAAGATCAGGCAGTTCGCCCAGAATTCGAGCTGCATCCACACCTGGCGCAGGGCGGCCCACTGGCGTGGATGAAGATGCGTCGGTCCGTAGGCCGCCACCGTGAGCGCCGCCATGACGACCGAAACGACACCGGATACGTGGAGATATCGGTCGGCCAGAACGAAGCTCAAGTAGCAAAGACTCACCGTCACGGATGCGATGGCGGCATCCGACTCGCCCAGCCGCGGCAGGATCACCATCGCGACGCGCGCCATGGCGAAGCCCAGCAACAGTCCACCGATGAACTCACGGAGGAAGACGCCGATCGCCGACGTCGGATCGTTCTCGATGGTGGCCACGGGATCGGCGATCGACTGCGAAGCGATGATGCCGATGAAGAGGCCGAACGCGGCGATGGCGACGGCATCGTTCAGGAGCGACTCGCCTTCGGCCAGGATCGACAATCGCTTGGGCGCGCCGACGTCGCGAAAGATGCCGATGACCGCCGCCGGGTCGGTGGTCGACACCACCGCACCCAGCAGCAGGCAGACGACGAGGTCGATGCCGGTGGCGAAATGGACGACGCCGGCCACGCAGGCGATGCACACCAGCACCGCCACGATGGCCAGCAGCAACACGGCATGGACCTCGTCCATCAGGCGTCGCACGTCGATGGTGAGGCCGGCGGTGAACAGGAGCGGCGGCAGAAACAGCGGCAGGAACACGTCGGTGCCGACCTCGAGCTTGTCGAGGCCGACAAAGGCATCGCTGACCGCCCCCAGCTTGATGTCGAGCAGGTTGATCCACGATCCGAGAAAACCCATGCCCATGCCGGCGATGGCCAGCAGGACGGTGTGCGGCAGGCGAAATCTCTCGGCCAGAGGCACGAGCACGCTGACCACCAGCAGCACCATCGCAATCGCCAGGAGAGCGTAGATCGTGTCGGTCACGCGGCCAATTTACTCCGGTTGCGGCCCGTGTCGACCCGGGCCGGGGACCGCCTTATAACCTTGTCGATGGCCCGGCTGGCAGTCCTGATTCACGGCATGTGGGGAACCGCCGACGTCTGGCGGAACTGGCGTCCTTTTCTTGAAACGCGCGGATGGCAGACGATCGCGCCGTCGCTGCGCCATCACGATGCGCCGCCGGAGACTCCGCCGCCCGCGCTCGGCACGACCAGCCTGCACGACTACGTCGCCGATCTCGAGAAGATCCTGCTGGCTCTGCCCGAGAAGCCGGTCATCATCGGCCACTCGATGGGTGGGCTGATCGCCCTGCTGCTCTGCGCCAAGGGTCTAGCCAGGGCCGGCGTCCTGCTCACGCCGGCGCCGCCCGCCAGCGTGATCGCCATCAGGCCGTCCAACCTGCTGGCCTTCCTGCGTATTCAGACGAGCTGGGCGTGGTGGCGCAGGCCTCACCGGGCAACGCTCGCGGAGGCCTTAGCCTACACCTTCAACACGACCGACCCACGCGAGGCTGCGGAAATCCATGCCTCGTTCGTGCACGAGTCGGGCCGCGCCCTGTTCGAGATCGCGCTGCCATGGCTCGATGCTACGAACGCGGCAGCAGTCGATCCGCGGCGCGTGACCGCGCCTCTGCTGTTCGTGGGCGCCGGGAAGGACCAGCTCGTGCCGCCCGGCGTCGTGCGCCGCACTGCGCGCCAATTCGCGCACGTGTCCGACCACGTCGAATACCATGACCAGGGTCACTGGGTCCTGGGCCAGCCGGGCTGGGATCGCGTCGCCTCAGACACCGTGGCGTGGCTCGACGCCAAGGCCGGCTGAAGTGGCGATCGTGGAGTTTCCCGAGCTGAAGGCGCTGCTGATCCGCGACGGGCGTCTGATGGCGCTCGATGTCGGCAGCAAGACGATCGGCCTTGCCACCTCCGATGCGCTCCGCATGCTGGCGACACCACTCACGACCATCAAGCGCAGCAAGCTCGCTGCCGACCTCGCGATACTTGCCGAGTTCACGAAGAAACACGAAATCAAGGCGCTGGCGATCGGCCTGCCGCTCAACATGGACGGCACCGAAGGCCCGCGCTGCCAGTCCATCCGCCAGTTCGCGGCCAACATCGCCGCCCACGGGCCACCGCTGCTGGCGGCGCTGCCTGTCGTCCTCCAGGACGAGCGCATGAGCACCGCCGCCGTGACCCGCGGCATGATCGACGACTACGACATGAGCCGGGCCAAGCGCGCCGAACGAGTCGATGCGGCCGCCGCCGCCTGGATCCTGGAATCCGCGCTCGCGCGACTGCGTTAAGGGCAGAGCGGCGGCGGCGCCGGGCGCTGGGGCGGATCGGCGTCCAGCGAGCGCAGGAAAGCCACCAGGTCGGTCCGCTCCTGCGGCGACAGGCCCAGAGGGCGCACCAGCGGCGTGCCGTCGCTGTGCAGGCGATCCGGGTTCACTTCGGAGTAGTGACGGACGACCTCCTCCAGCGTGGCGATGCTGCCGTCGTGCATATAGGCGGTGCTGCGCCCCACCTGACGAAGGCCTGGGACCCGGAATTCGCCAAAATTGGCATGCAGGCGCTGGACGTGGCGCGTCCGCGTGGTGTTCGCGCCCGAGGCATCGTCGTTGTAGCGCCCGAGCAGATTGAAAGGACTGTCGGCCAGCCTGGCCAACCCGCCGAGGCGGCCGGTGTCGACCTCGCCCGGCCGTACGAAGAAGGCGATACCGACGTCGCCGAACTCGCCGTTGGTGAAGCGTGGGCCGAAGTGACAGGTGTCGCAGTTGCCGGTCCCGATGAAGAGTTTCAGCCCACGCTGCTCGGACAATGGATAGCGTGCCGCGGCCGCACGATTGCCGGCTACCAGCGCGTCGCGGAAAGCATCGAAGCCGGTCCGAGGCGTAACCAGGGTCTCCTGGAAGGCCGCCAATGCCTTGGCCGCATCGACCAGCAGCAGTTCATCGTCATCCCCGGCAGCGACGCCGAAGGCACGCCGGTAGCCGCAGGCAAGCTCCTTGTCGTCTCGCAGCAGGCCGGCGATGCGCGCGACGCTGCCGCCCATTTCCTGGGGATCCACGATCGGCCGGATGGTTTGAGCCCAGAGCGAATCCCCCGCCCCATCCCAGCCGAACCAGTGGCCGAAACCGACATTCCACAACGTTGGCGTGCGGCGACTGAGATCGACCGTGCCGAAACCCTTCGCCCGGCCGTCGCTCCAGTCGCGCCCCGCCTGGTGGCAGGTGGCGCAGCTCATCTGGCCGTTTCCGGAGAGCCGGGGATCGTTGAAGAGATGTTCGCCAAGCGCGATCCCGGCCGGCGTGCCCGAAACGCGATTGGACGGATCGCGCACCGGCCGCGGCGGCCACGGACCATGCCGCCCTACAGCGCGGACTTCGTCGGCCGACCAGTCGAGCACCTGCTGCGCCACGGCCGGCGGCACGAACGCCGCCAGCAACAGAAGCAGCAGCAGAACGCCTCTCACTTGAGAATGAAGTCGTGCGTCAGGCGTTCACTTTCCTCGCCCGCCCGCACGTCGATGGAGAGCTCCCAGCGTCCAGGCATGTGAAAGATCAGGCCATCGACGCGATAGCGCCCGTCCTTCCCCGCCAGGATGGTGGGCCGGTAGTTCATGCTGTGCTTGTGCTCCGGCATCGCGGCGTCGATCGCCACGAGTTCGGCCGGGCTGTTCGACTTGGTACAGACGTTGAAGAGCAGGGAGAATGGCTGGCCGACCTCGATCTGCATCGGCTCGGGGCGAAAAGAGACCATGTAGTGATCAGAGAAGACCACCCAGCCGGTACCGCGCCCGAGGTCGAGCGGACAGTCCGCCCACGCGGCGTTCGCGAACAGAAGCGCGAACAAAGCCGCGAGAAATCTCATTGGGCGCCGCCGAACAATCGATCGCCGTTTTCGTAGGCGATCTTCCGCGCGACGTCCGGCGGCAGGTCGGCAAGCCAGGCCCTGGACCAGCGGGCATGCTCAACGACGTAGTGCCAGCGTTCCGGGGTGAAGGTGTCGGTGCCGACGACGAAGCGGTCGGGAAATTCGAGGAAGGCCTCGCGCCAGGCCGGCGCAACCTTGCCGTTGGAGGCGTGCGCGGTGAGGAACGCCAGGTCGCAGCTCAGCCTGGGATAGCGGCGCAGCATCTCGCGCACCTTCTCGGGGCGCTCGAAGCCGGAATGCGCCCACAGCACCTTGGCGTCGGGATCCTGCTGGAAATGGCGCACGACGGCGTCGGCGTCGGAATGCGAATGCAGGAACATGCCGTATTTCTTGGCGAGCTGGACGACGCCCCGCATGTTGGGCAGGTCGGCGTCGGCGCCGAAGATATGGAACTCGCCGATGGCGACATACTTGCGTCTGGACAGGAGATCCTCGAGGAACGGCAAGACCGTCGGATCCTTGGCCCAGGTCGAGAGCTCGCCGCGCGAGCGATAGGGCCGCAGCTCCGGCACAATCACGCCGGGCGCCACGTCCTGCAGCATCTTGGTGCCCTCGTTGTTCGAGCTCGACACCATGGCGCGCTTCACGCCCGCTTTCTTCAGGATCTCGACGACCTCCTTGGGCGGTACCACCGTCCAGGCGTCGTGGCTGTAGTGCATGTGCGCGTCGAAGATCGGCAGTTCCTGGTCGGCGCGGGCCATGCCGGCCGCGGCAACCAGCGCCAGAGGCAGGGACAGCCAGACAAGCCCAATGCGCATGCGATGCTCCTTCACCGGCGAGGCCTGGGCGCCCTGACCTCAGGGGTCCAAGCATAGTTGAAACTAATTGAGATGCGCTCGCCGGAGAAGCGCGCCGGCGGCACCTCGTGACGCAGCCAGCTCTCGAACAGGACCAGGTCGCCTTCCTTCGCCGGCACGCCGACGAAAGAGCGGAAGCGCTCGGGCGCGTCGCCGCGCCGAGGCGGCGCCGCCATGTGGTGCGGCAGCCGCGGATCCTCGAACTTGAGCGCGCCGGCACCCTTCGGAACGGCGGCATAGTAGGTGCCGCTGATGAAGGAGGTCGGATGCAGGTGCATCGAATGCACCACACCTGCCGGCATGACGTTTGCCCAGCAGTCGGTCATGGCCACGACGCGTCCGGCGAGGTCGTAGTGCAGGCTGCGGGCAAAACGTTTCACGACCGGATCGATGCGGCGCCGAAGGCGGTCGAACAGCGACGAGACCAGGTGCAGGCGGTCGAGCGACCCATAGGAGGTATAGCCGCCGAAATAATGCCGCGCCGACCAGCGTCGGCCCGCCGCGTCGGAGACGGCAAGGGAGCAGCATTCGTCGGCAATGCTCCGGTTGAAGGCAGGCCATCCCGGCCGGACCAGGGACTCCTGGAGGATTAATGTCGGAAAAAGGGCACGGATCGCCATACCGTGATTATCTGCCAACCCGGCCGCTCGTGCTATTGTTTCGCATGCTTACCGATACACAGATCGAAACCTATCGGCGCGACGGCTACCTGGTCATCCCGCGCCTGATCGAGGGCGAGCAGCTTACCGAATTACGGGCGCTCACCGACCGCATCGTCGCCGAGGCGCGCGGCGTCGCGGCCAACGACGAACTCTACGACCTGGAGCCCAGCCACAATGCCACCCTGCCCCGGGTGCGGCGGCTGAAGCCCGCAATCTTCAAGCGATACAAGTTCTTCCACGATCTCGTGCGCGATCCCAAGATCACGGCGATCCTAACGCAGTTGATCGGCCCGGCGATTCGTCACTATGGCGGCAAGCTCAACATGAAGTCGGCGGGCTACGGCTCGCCGGTGGAATGGCACCAGGACTGGGCGTTCTACCCGCACACCAACGACGACGTGCTGGCCACCGGCATCTATCTCGACGACTGCGATCTCGGCAACGGACCGCTGCTGGTGTTGCCCGGTACCCATCACGGCCCGACCTACAGCCATCATGCCAATGGTCGTTTCTGCGGCGCCATGGATCCCGAAGCCTGCGACCTCGACTTCAGCAAGGCGGTGCCTCTGATGGGCCCGGCGGGCTCGATGACCATCCATCACGCCCGCCTGGTGCACGGGTCGGCGCTCAACACCTCCAATCGGCAGCGCCGGCTGCTGCTGCACGAATACACGGCGGCCGATGCCTGGCCGCTGATGGGGATCGCCGACTTCGACGAATTCAACAGCCGCATGGTGCTGGGCGAGCCCAACGTCGAGCCCCGCGTCCGCACCGCGCCCGTCCGCATGCCGTTGCCCGCAGCCGACCACCAAGGCTCGATCTACGAAAACCAGCGCGCCGCCGGCCGCCGCTTCTTCGAAACCCACGAAGAGCGCGTCGCCGTTGCGAACTAAAGAGGTTCCAACTTATCACGCTGCCGCCAAGTCACTACACTGGCTCACGGCCCTGGCGGTCTTCGGCCTGCTGGGCATCGGCCTGTGGATGACCGGTCTGCCGATCGGACTTCAGAAGCTCCAAGTCTACAACTGGCACAAATGGATCGGCCTCGTCGTGCTGGCGCTGACGGCGGCCCGCCTGCTGTGGCGATGGCGGCATCCACCGCCGCCGCTGCCCGATACAGTCACGCGCTGGGAGCGCGCGCTCGCGCCGGTCGGACATTGGGCCCTGCTGTTCCTCCTGCTCGCCATGCCGGCCAGCGGTTGGCTGATGAGTTCGGCCGCGGGTGTCGGCGTCTCGTGGTTCGGGATTCTGCCTTTGCCCAACCCGGTGTCGCCCAATCCCGATCTTTTCGAGATACTCCGCACCACGCATTTCGTGTTTTCGCGGTGCCTGATCGTGGTCGTGGCGCTGCACATCGCCGCCGTGTTTCACCACGATGTCCTGCGCCGCGACGGAATTTTCCGCCGCATGTGGCCTTTGGGGAGAAACTGATGCGCCGTTGGCTGATCGTCGCCGCCTTGCTGATCGCAATGCCCAGACTGGCCGCGCCCGCCTTGGCCGGGCCCAAGGATGCGTGGACCATCGATCCGCGCGCCAGTTCGCTCACCTTCAGCGCCACCCAGACCGGCGCTTTCGTCAATGGACGTTTCCCCTCCTGGAGCGGCAATATCGTGCTCGATCCCGCGGCGCTCGCAGGGGCACGCATCGACATCGCCATCCAGATGCCGCCGATGACCGCCGGCAATCAGGATGTCGACTCCCTGATGAAGGGCGCAAACTTCCTCGACGTTCGGAAGTTTCCCGAAGCGCGCTTCGTCGCCACCACCGTGGCCACATTGGGCGGCGACCGCTACGAAGCTCGCGGCAGACTCACGCTTCGCGATGTCACGCGCGATGTCGTGCTGCCCTTTACTCTGGCCATCGTCGACAATCCCGCGCAGCCCGGTGCGCTGCGCGCCACCGCCCGCGGCAAGCTGATCATCAAACGCCTCGACTACGGCATCGGACAGAACGAATGGGCCGGAACCGGCCAAGTCGCCAACGAGGTCACGATCGACCTCAACGTCGTGGCGAGCCGACCCCGGTGATCGGCCGCCGGCGCGTTCTCAGTGCCGCCGGCGCATCGCTGCTGCCCGCACCGACCGCGCGAGCCCAGTACCCGCAGTGGCCGGACTGGCTCGGCAGCTATTCCGGCGCGTTGCGCTTCCATCGTTCGATTCCGCTCGAGGACATCTTCCCGCCGCCCAAGAATCCCCGTGTCGACCTCGACGACCGTACGCCGTTCGGCGTCCAGTTTGCCGTCAGCGCCACCGAGGACGTCGGCACGATCTGGCTGCGCATCGACGGCGGTCCGATGCAGACCTCAAGCGACGGCGAGGCGCTGCGCTTCGGCGCGTTGATCGACGGCGTCGCCCTGCTCGCTTCAACCGACGCCAAGCCTTCGCCGCGCTCCGCAACGCTGACCGTACGGCCCGACTATTTCGGCACCGAGGCACTGTTCGTCCACGCCGACGGTACTTTCTGGCGGCGCCACTTCACCGCCCGATTCACGCCGGGCGGCGCCGACATGATCGTCTGGGTGTTCGACGCCGCCGGCACGCGCGCACGAACCTGGCGCGGTTCGGCGGTACGCCGGAGTTGACGCGGCTCACATCGCGGGCCGCAGCCCGACGTAGTTCGACTGCGGCCGGATAATGCGACCGCCCTTTTCCTGTTCGAAGACGTGCGCGCACCAGCCCGCCGCGCGGCCGACCGCGAACAGCGCGGTGAAGGCGCTGCGCGGGACCTCCAGGGCCTCCAGCAGAAGCGCCGTGTAGTACTCGACGTTGGTGTCGAGCCGCCGCCCCGGCTTGTGCCGACGAAGCGCCGCGATGGCGCTCTTCTCCACCTCGACGGCGAAAGCGAGCCGGCCTGCGGTTTGCGGCAGGGTCGCGACGGTGTTCTTGAGCACGTCCGCACGTGGATCGCGCACCTTGTAGATGCGGTGGCCGAACCCCATCAAGGTCGTGCCCTTGGAGAAGGCGTCGTCGAACCAGGCGCCGGCCCGGTCGAGCGAGCCGATGTCGTCGAACATGTCGAGCACGGGACCGGGCGCGCCGCCATGCAGCGGACCTTTCAACGCGCAAAGTCCTGCCAGCACCGAGGAGATGAGGCCGGCATGCGTCGAGGCGACGACACGTGCCGTGAAGGTCGAGGCATTGAAGCCGTGATCGGCAATGGTGGCGAGATAGGTATCGAGCGCCTGCTCGAACGCGGCGGGCGCACGCTGACCACGGATCATGCGTAGCAGGTCCTGCGCCGTCGTGAGCGCGGGATCCGGCGCCAGCGCCGACTTGCCCTCCGAGGTCCGCAGGAGAGCCGCGAGGAACACCGGCAGCGCACCGCAGACCAGATAGTGGTGCGGCATCGGCTCGGAATCGGCCAATATGCCGAGCCCGACGCGCAGTCCTTCGACGGGCGTCAGGCCCTTGGTGGCCTGCAGCATCTTCGGCACATCGGCAAAGGCCCGGATCCGCGCCAGGGCAAATCCTTCCCGGACTGCCGGCTCGTCGCCGCCGCCCCCTCGATCGCTGGGGGCGAAACCGTCCCACAGCAGCGCCGCGACCCCTTCGAAGCCCCGCGTGGCGACCAGTTCCTCGATGGCGTGCCCGCGCACGATCAGCCGGCCGGCTTCGCCATCGACTTCGCTCATCACCGTGTCGGCCACGATCACGCCATCGAGGCCGCTGTTCACCCGAGTCTGCAGCATTTGTTTCCCCCTTCTTTGCCTCACTCCGAAGGTCGAACTGCGCAAATATATTGTCAATCTTGATTATATTGATCAATATATAGTCATGAGTACGGAATTACTGACTTCCCACGAAGCGTCGCGCCGGCTGGGCGTATCGGCTGCGACGCTCTACGCCTATGTGAGTCGCGGCCTGCTGCGCTCAGAGGCGGTCGACGGCAGCCGCGAGCGGCGCTACCGCGCCGACGACGTCGTGCGCCTGAAACGCCGCCGCGACGTCGGCCGCAAGGCCGAGGCGATTGCCAACCACGCGCTGGACTTCGGCACGCCGGTGCTCGAATCGGCGCTCACCCTGATCGAAGGCGGCCACCTTTATTACCGCGGCATCGATGCCGCCGGGCTGGCGCGCACGGCCGCGCTGGAGGACGCCGCCCGGCTGCTGTGGGATTGCGACGACAAGCCCTTCGCCGCCGACAACTTGCCGCCGCTCACCACCGCCTTGCGCCGCGCCTGGATCGCCGCGGCCACCTTGTCGCCCCCCGACCGTTGCCTCGTCCTGCTGCCGGCGGCGGCGGCGCTCGATCACCCGAGCTGGGTCGAGGATCGCGGCGCCATGCTGGAGACCGCGGTACGCGTGCTGCGCCTGCTGACGGCGGCGGTGACGGCGCGACCGCCCTCAACCCTGCCCGTCCACGAGCAGCTCGCGGCGGCGTGGCACGTACCGCCCGATCGCGTGCCGGTACTGCGCGCCGTTCTGGTGCTTTTGGCCGACCATGAATTCAACGCTTCGGCTTTCGCCGCCCGCGTCGTGGCCTCGACCGGCGCCAACCTGTACGGCGCCATCATGGCGGGCCTGGCGGCGCTGAACGGTCCGCGCCATGGCGGGGCCACGCGGCGGGTCGCGGCGATGTTCGACGACCTCAAGGGCACCACCGACCTTGACGCCGATCTCGGCCGGATGCTGCGCGCCCGTGTCTATATCCCGGGGTTCGGCCACCCGCTCTACCCCGACGGCGACATCCGGGCGGTCACGCTGATGGCCATGCTGCGCGAGACGATGCCGGACTCGCCGGAGCTGGCGTTCGCCGAGCGGCTGGCGGCGGCGGTCGAGCGCCTGATCGACCGCAAGCCCAACGTCGATTTCGCCAATGTCGCGGTCGAGCGCGCGCTCGGCCTGCCCAAGGATTCGGCGCTGGCGCTGTTCCTGCTCGGCCGCACCGTCGGCTGGATCGCCCATTCCCTGGAGCAGGCGGCACACGGCGCTTTGATCCGGCCGCGCGCCCGTTATACAGGTCCGCGACCTGGAGCCTGAAGCCTCGCCATGACCGACGCGCTGATCGTCATCGATATGCAACAAGGTTCGTTCGACGAGGCCTCTCAGCGGCACGATGCCGAGGGCCTCGTCGGACGCCTGAACGAACTGGCCGGCGCGGTGCGACGCAACGGCGGCGCCGTCGTCTTCATCCAGCACGATGGCCCCGCGGGCGACCCCCACCATCCGGATCTGCCGGGCTGGCGGCTGCTGGCCGATCTCGATGTACAGCAGGACGACACCATCATCCGCAAGACATCGTGCGATGCCTTCCTGGAGACGGTGCTCGACACTTTCCTGCGCTCCCGCGCCATCGACCGCCTGGTCATCACCGGGTGCGCCACCGACTATTGCGTCGACACCACGGTCCGAAGCGCCCTTGCCCGCGGCTATCCGACAATCGTGCCCTCGGATGGTCACACCACGTCGAACCGGGCCCATCTTTCAGCGGAAAAGATCATCGAGCACCACAATGCCATCTGGGCGGATTTCATTGCGCCACGCGGACCGGCGGTGGTCTGTCCCAGCTCGGACGTTATCCACCAAATCGCCGCCTTGCGGGACCGGCACCTGCGTGCTTAACGTCGCGTTTTAGTGACCAAGAAACGCATGGGCGTGCCGAGGCTGCCCCACCTCCTCGGCATCGAGGGACTTGCTCCCGAGACTATTTCGGGATTGCTCGACCTATCCGAAAACTACATCGACCAGAACAGATCGATCGACAAACGGCGCGACATGCTCGCAGGCCGGACCGTCATCAATCTGTTCTTCGAAAATTCGACGCGAACACGGACCAGCTTCGAGGTCGCGGCCAAGCGGCTGGGCTCCGACGTCATCAACATGGACGTCGCCACCTCCTCCGTGCGCAAGGGCGAGACGCTGCTCGACACGGCGATGACGCTGAACGCCATGCGGCCCGACGCCATCGTCGTGCGCCACCATGAGTCGGGGGCGGTGAATCTTCTGTCGCAGAAGGTAAATTGCGCCGTCATCAACGCCGGCGACGGCCAGCACGAGCATCCGACCCAGGCGCTGCTCGACGCGCTCACCATCCGGCGACGACGCGGCAGCCTGCAGGGGCTGCTGGTGGCGATCTGCGGTGACATCATGCACAGCCGTGTGGCGCGCTCGAACATCCACCTGCTGCAGATCATGGGCGCGCGCGTGCGCGTCGTCGGCCCGCCCACGCTGATGCCGACCGACATCGACAAGATGGGAGTCGAAGTCCACTACA
>LNFM01007521.1_pt1 | contig 18539 bp, 15 predicted proteins | sample 596031 | NCBI WGS metagenome assembly LNFM01 (sample SAMN04254537, study PRJNA301005) | activated carbon metagenome | isolation source: dual media filters at the Ann Arbor, Michigan drinking water treatment plant | place: USA: Ann Arbor | reverse complement strand
ACTCTCCATTCGTCATCCTTCAAGCTTTCGGCTAGTGTAAATGGCATACCACTCAATTTGTTAAAATCGGGAAGTTATTTCGTAGGCGTTCCTATGTGAAGCTAGGTCGCCAGTGATGTTTAGCCGGTAGTGATAAAACCGCGCGCCGGTCGCAATTGAGCCTATATATTCCAGACCCGGGTTGTCGTTCGTTGCTGGAGAAATCCAGACGCCGATTGGCACGCCTAGGGCAACAACATGACTGATGACCTGGTATCGGTCAGCTTCCTCAATTCTTGGCTTGTATTTGACCTCCCCGATCCCAAGCACGGTCTTGCCCTTTCGGAAGATTAGATCCGGTTTGATGGGAAAACGCTTGTTGTCCAGAAAGAGCGGATGCTGGGGTCGCGATACGTTTCCATCAAGAACCGCAATAGCTTGCTCCCGGAGGGGCGCCCGGAAAGTGTTGCGAACAAAGTTCTCGAAAATTTCGTCCAACGAAAAGAGGAACGATGGCATATCACTGCCTTGGGCATCGTAAGAGAACCCGACCTTAGTGAAGCCCAGCAGCACACTATACACAGTAAGAGCGCCGAGGTATGAATCTCGAACCCACATGGGTAACGAGGAGGAAAGTGTCTGATCACCGAACTGCATCCGTACTGGCGTGACCACGTGCAATGCGTTCAGAGCTTCAAGTAGCAAGTGTCGCTCGCCTTGCCAGCGGTCATTGCGCGGAATCACGCGCAGGAATGCAAGGCAAGCTGACTTTATCAGTCCATTGATATAAAGGTTCGCCGAAAACGCGAAAGCGTCAGACGCCACGTTGATGTCATCGCCCCGTGACAGGTAGTTTGCAACGGTGCGGCCGAAATTGACCTTGGGTTTGAAATGCCCTCGATAAGGCTCTTGGTAATAGCCCCGCGCCACGCCTACGGTAAGAATTTCGCGAAGGTAGTGGCAGAATCCTCTGGCAAGTAATTGGTGAGGTGCCGATACATTCGCCGTTTCATATGACCGCAGCACAGGCAGCACTCGGCCATAGGTTTCATCGGCGACTGCAAGCATCGCCCACAAGTTCTTGACTGGGAACTTCGGCCGGAGGTTGAGGACAATGCCGGATGTTAGAGGTAGATAGCCGATAAGGCCCAGTGCCCTTAATTCGACACCAGCGACCACTTCGCGTAGGTCTACCGCAGACAACTGCCGCGTCTCAGGCAGCAGCAATGATTGCCCGCGGGCATCGAACAATTCGTCCCTCGGGAAAATCCGCGCTTCCCGTTCATGCAGATCAACTACACGCGGGCGTATGCCTTGGACCACCGCCAATGTTATGTCCCCGAACCAGGAGCAGGCAATTCACCTGCTTCGCCAGCATCATCTTTAGTTTTCAGTAACGCCTCAATGTTGGTGGCCGTAGCCTCGAAGGCTGGCCGATCATGCATAAATGCCCGCCGGAGCACAAGGCGGACGCGCCCGATCCAAACTTTGGCTAAATCATCAACCGATCGAACCCTAAGAAAATTTGTATGGCCGAAGCCGTTAGGGAATGTCTGATTCAGTATATTGAATACTTGTACAGTTCGATTGACGATACCTTCTGGGACGCCCTCGTTTTGCAAGTGGTTCTTGAGTACGGCACCATCAGGCTCAACTTCGATAACCCAAAACCGACGCAGTAATGCATCGTCCAAATCGGTTACAGAGCGGTCATATGGATTGGCCGTGGCAATAACGATTAAATTTTTTGGGAGCACAGCCGCCTTTCCAGAGAACGGCAAAGTGAACTCGACGCCTCGGTAGTCAACTTCCAAATAGGTGAGAACCTCGCCGAATATTCGTGCCACGTCCCCACGGTTAAGTTCGTCGATTACAGTGACGAAAGTTCGCGCAGGATTGTCGGATGCTAGCTTGGAAAAATTCAAAAATAGGCGTGAAGCAAGCTCGTACTTGATTCCTGAGCCGTCAGCCGCCTGGATTGGGCGGAAGCCTTCAATGAAGTCGTCATATCCAATAGCAGGATGGAACTGTAGAAAGAGAGTTCTTGCGTTGTCGTTGTCTGTAAGTCCCTGTGCCAACTGTCTCGCGTAGCGAGTCTTACCAGTGCCAGGAGGGCCTGCTAGTAAAAATGCAAGGCTTTCCTTTGCCTGAATAGCGGCTGTAACAGTTGCGAATACCGGGTCGTCAGCACTCAGGCCTGAGCCTTCTTCTACAGGAGTTTCGCCCAAGGCGGCCGGCACAGGATTTGCCAAATACGCAACGAGTTTGGGAGCAAGTTGCTGCAAGAATTGATCATTCGTAGGGCGTTCTGACAGTAACCTTGGCCAAGGTACTGTCGGATCGGACAGTCTAAACCGCCCGCGATACGGAGGTTTGAACTCGGTTAGCCCAAGTTCCCTTTCCAGCAAATGGTCCATGAGGGAGGACCAGTCGCCAACCTCATCAGGAATCCCTTCAAATGCGAAGAGCCAGACTAGAAAATCCTCGAATCGAAAGGTGTCCGGCAGCTCTTCTTCAAACCTTGACTGGAAGGCATCCGTCAGCATCGTAATGGCTTTTTCGCCTTCGATAAGGCCTTCAAACCGCATCTCGCGATAACCTCGGGACGAGAATAGGTTCCCCCACATTTTGGTGTCTTGCCGGATCATGTAGTCACCGGCGAAGTCCCCACGATCCCAGTTAATTCCCTTCAATCGTGGCCTTAGCAGGTTATTTCCACGCGGCATCGGCGGAAGATCAAGGCGGCGACCGTTGAAGTATCGATCCAGAAACTGGTCAGTTCCTAGCTTCTTCGACATATCAACGAGGGTATCCGTGCCAACATCGTTGGCGGCAAATACGAAGGCTGGAAGCAACCAGTTGGCGCTATAGTTTTGTAGTCTTTCGATCGCTTGCTGGATCGTTGATATGTCAAAGTAACGCACTATCTTATTTCACTTTCGCTTTACCAGGTTTGCGGAAATTTTCCTTGTTCCCAACCCAACTCGACCAAACAGCAGACGGTTGCTTAAGACGCTTTTGCAAATATGGCCATGAAGTGGCTTGATGCCCATCTGCTTCAAGGGCCGATTGAATATAGTCCACATAGTCCGCACTCATGTCGATCCCCACGACATTTCGGTCATGCGCCAGAGCCGTGAAAATTGTGGTTCCACTTCCAACGAATGGGTCAAGCACATGCCCGCCAACTGGGCTGCCGACCTCGATACAGCGACGTACCAGTTCAGATGGGAAGGCTGCGTTGTGCTTAGCGCGTCGATTGCGTTCGATAGGGATATTCCAGACGTCTTCTTCAACCAGCATTGATCGGTCAAAACTATAAAAGCGACTCTTCGTGAACATGAAGACAAATTCGTATTGCCTATGTGGTCGGTCGCGTGCAGTCGGCTCAACAAACGCGTTGCAGCGATTCCAGATGATTGAGCTTCGCAGTGTCCAGCCCCGTTCTTGCATTGCAAACGCGACCTTCCATGGGATACCAATCATGCTTTTTTTAGGGATGTCCCAGCCGGAGACATCGACCGGGCGAACTTTGATACGCAAGAAATTTCGGGAAGAGCATTTCGGATCACTACCGTGAGGCTGCCCATTGCCTGAGTAATAAGTATCGCCAATATTCAGGAAGAACATCCCTTCCGGATGTAGCGTTCGTTTAACCTCATCGAAAACGCCCATGAGTTTTTCTATGTAGGCCTCGACGGATTCTTCGTGTCCTAATTGGCCTTCATATCCATAGTCGCGCACCCAGTAGTATGGTGGCGAAGTAACAGCGACGTTGAATATGTCGGAGGGCAACTGACGCAAGGATGCCGCGGAGTCGCCTTGAATAAGTCCAGCAACATGCTGGGAGCCGGTCATAAAGCTGTATCGATCAACTGGTGATGACGATTTTGGCTGATGACCCACTTGGGCACGTACTGCTTCGGCAGCGTTACTCTTTGCGTTCATTAATTTAGCCTTTGAAATTTAGCAAACAGTACAGTATTGGGTCACATCACAGTACACCATATCTTATAGTACAGCATTGAGTCTGATACCGTCTTGAATTGCAAGCCCGTTGATAGCAAAATTTACATCCAATGGTTTCCCTGACTTCCCCGGTCGACCCACGGTGGCGTAACTGACGCCAAAATGTTCCCCCACTTGAGTAAGTTTATAATGCCGACGCCAATACACTTGCGCCATGCGCTCGTCGCGGGGTTTTATAGCGTTCGGCAAAGTAGGCTAATGGCTTTACGGGGTTTGTTTTTGCTTTTTTGGTATGTCTTTGAGTGATTATCTGGATCAAGCTTGCATTGTGCGCCGCTCGCAAGGTCATCATCACCCAAATATATCAGGTTCTTCAACTGTTGCCTCGGTGAAGGTTGCCCTTTGCTTTGCTGAACAAAGTCACGATAGCGCTGTTGCGCGACATTTTTGGTTTTGGCAAATCCAGCGAGCACCCAATCCACTGTCAAACAGGTTTCGCTTTCTTCATACCCTGCCGTTGAACGGTAGCCACTCTTTTGCGCCGCACACCATGTGTGCCCGCACTGTGACCCCTGCGCGCTGGCAGGCATACCTTAAGTTGACTTAAAATTATAGAAACGTAGCTACATTTCCTTGCGCGGGCGGTTTTTTCATGGTATATAGTAACGTATCTACATTGATGGAGCGAGGTGTCACCATGACCATCACCACGGTATCCAGTCGCCAGTTCAACCAGGACGCTAGCGGAGCCAAGAAGGCGGCCAAGGACGGCCCGGTATTCATCACGGATCGTGGCCGACCGGCGCATGTGCTGCTGACGTTCGACGAGTACAAGAAGATCACGGGCGGGCGCACCAAGATCGCTGATCTGCTGGCGATGCCCGGCATCGAAGACGTTGAACTTGAGATCCCGCCATTACGCGACCTCGCACAATCAGCGGATCTCTCCTGATGTACTTGCTGGATACCAGTGTCGTCTCCGAGCTGCGCAAGATCCACCTTGGTAAAGCGGATGCCTACGTTGCAGCGTGGGCCGACAGCGTAGATGCCACCGATTTGTATCTGTCAGCCATTACCGTTCAAGAATTGGAGATCGGTGTATTACTGGCCGAACGCCGTGACCCCGCGCAAGGCGCGGTATTTCGGGTATGGCTGAACAGTCACGTCTTGCCTGCCTTCGCTGGCCGTATCTTGGCCGTCGATACCGCAGTTGCTCAGCGCAGCGCACGGCTCCATGTGCCAGACCCCCGTCCGGTGCGTGATGGGCTGATAGCGGCGACAGCGCTGGTGCATGGCATGACGGTCGTCACGTGCAATGTCGCTGACTTTGAACCGATGGGCGTTCAGATGCTCAACCCTTGGGCAGGGTAATTGCAACTACAGTAATTTACGGTAACTACGCAGGTTTTTCCGCAACGCCAAGCGCTGTTTGTGCCACGCATCGCCCCACGGCAGATTAGGCTGCATTAAGGCGCGGCACAGCACCAGTTCACCGGCGATGTCGTCCAGATGCACAAATTCGGGCGCGGGGCCTGCGGCGTGGGCGCAGTCGGGGCCGCCTTCGAAGCCCTGGTTGTGATAATTGCCCAGCGGCACGGAAATGCCGATGGCGGGAAAGCCATACGCAGTGGCGGCGGTAGCTTCGCACGCCCCGCCGTCCATCACACGGCGTTGGTGTTTGCCGGGCAAGACGTGTTCGGCAAGGTCGGCCAGCACTTTTAGCGCGTCCGGGTTAAACACGGTGCGCCGGTCGCCGAGGCGCACCACCGGTCCTTTGCCGACAATCGCGCCGGGCAAGGTGCGCGACGCTTCCAGGCTCACGCACACGATGGGGCGGCGTTTTGCATCAAGCCAGCCCAGTTCGAAGTGACCCACCACGCCGACAAAACCCACCTCTTCGGCGCGTGTCAGCAATCCGATAAATGGTATGGGTGAAGCACGGCGCTTGGCGGCACCAAACAGCGCCAGCGCGGTGGCGACAATCGCAAATACCCCGACCAGATCATCGGCAGCCTTGGTGTAGATCTTTTTGCCGCGTCGCCATACCGGCGCGCGGAACTGAAAGCCGCCGTATAAACTGTTGGCGGGTTTATCCAGTGGTGTGTCAAGCACCACCTCGGCACTGTGAATGGTGCGTTTTGACGCGACCAACGCCACGTTGCGTAGCGCGCCTGAGCCTGCCCAGCCGTGGCTGTCCGCCAGCCATACCGCAGCGCCAGCCAGGTGTTTCACTGGCGCGCCGCCAAGCCACAGTACTTTCAGGCGGCGCGGCGATAGCCATTCCACGCCATGAAAACCGGGGTGATCCATGTGTGCGATAAACACCCGCAACGGTTCCGTGCTTTTCTCGCGGATGCGGCGCAGATAATCCGCCTTGGATGCCGCGCCAATCACCAGATTACCCACCGGATCAGCAAAAAACGGGATATTCGCTTGCTCCAGCACGCGGCCAACACAAGCGATAACGTGCTCCTCGCGGAACGGCGCAGTGGGTTGCGCGAGCAGATCCAATAGCAGGTGAAGATGTTGGGGGGACATGGGGGTGGCCGTTAATCAATGTAAAGAGGGTGACAATCGGCCTATTTTCGCAACTTTTTGCCGGAAAGTGTTATCTATTTTCCCTGATGAATTTCCAGCCCATCAAATCCCCTTCAAACCGCACCAGAATCATCCACCCCCAAGACATGTTAAAATAGCAATCCTGTTAAACCTTTACTGGCTACCCCGACATGAGCAGCAGCGCCTCGCGCATCCGCGAAATCCCTTATAACTACACCTCGTTCTCTGACCGCGAAATTGTGATCCGCTTTCTGGGTGAGCGGATGTGGGAGGTGTTGAACGAGCTGCGGGGCGTGCGCCGCACCGGGCATTCGGCGCGCTTGCTGTTTGAAGTGCTGGGCGATATGTGGATTGTGTCGCGTAATCCGTTTATTCAGGATGACTTGCTGGAAAATCCCAAGCGCCGCGCATCGCTGATCAATACGCTGGTGCAGCGTCTGGAGCAGATTCGTGAGCGCTCTGGCGATAACCCCCTGGCGCTGGAGCTGGAGCAGTCCATGCGCAAGGCGGTGCAAGCATTTCAGGACTGGTTTTCAAGCCAGTATGACTTGCGTAAAAAAACCATCAAGCGTTTATCCAAGGTAACGCGGCGCGACAATATTGATTTCAGCGGCCTGGCGCGCGTCTCGCATGTCACCGACGCCACCGACTGGCGTGTTGAATATCCGTTTGTGGTGATTGCGCCCGACAGCGAAGAAGAAATGGCGGGCGTAGTGCAGGCCTGCATCGAGCTGGGGTTGACTATCATTCCGCGCGGCGGCGGCACGGGTTACACTGGCGGTGCAGTGCCGCTGCATCCCGATACGGCGGTGATCAATACGGAAAAACTGGAAGGCTTGGGTCAAGTGGAATTTCGTACCCTGCCGGGTGTGGCGAATACTGTCGCCACGGTGCGCGCTGAAGCGGGCGTCATTACCAAGCGCGTGTCGGAACGTGCCTATGCGGCAGGCCATGTGTTTGCCGTTGATCCCACATCGCAAGATGCGTCCACCATCGGCGGCAATATTTCCATGAACGCTGGCGGAAAAAAAGCGGTATTGTGGGGCACGTGTCTCGACAATCTGGTGTCGTGGCGCATGGTCACGCCCAACGCACAATGGCTTGAGGTTGAGCGCATCAATCATAACCTCGGCAAAATTCATGATGTGGAATTTGCGGAATTTCGTGTCACGCATTATCAGGCCGATGGCAAGACGCCCACGGGCGCGTCTGAAACCTTGCGCATTCCTGGCCACGAGTTGCGCAAGATTGGCTTGGGTAAAGATGTCACCAATAAATTTCTCGGTGGATTGCCTGGCATACAAAAAGAAGGCTGTGATGGACTGATTACTTCGGGCGTATTTATTCTGCACCGTGAGCCGCGCTTCATGCGCACCGTATGCCTGGAGTTTTTCGGTGCTGATTTGCGCCGCGCCGTACCTGCGATTGTTGAGATCAAGGATTATCTCGACGCACAGCCCGAGGTATTACTGGCAGGCATGGAACATCTCGACGAACGCTATGTGCGCGCCGTGAATTACAGCACCAAGGCACCGCGCCGTGAACGGCCCAAGATGGTGCTGATTATCGACGTGGCGGGTGATGTGGAAGATGCGGTGGCGCGCGCGGTTTCGCATGTGGTGCGCTTGGCGAATGCGCGCGATGCCGAAGGTTTTGTTGCCGTCAGCCCTGAAGCACGCAGCCGCTTCTGGGCAGACCGCAGCCGCACCGCCGCGATTGCCGCGCACACCAATGCGTTCAAGATCAACGAAGACGTAGTGATTCCACTGCCGCGTCTGGCGGAATATTCCGAAGGCATCGAGCGCATCAACATCGAGCAGTCGATGGCTAACAAGTTGCGTCTGGTCGCCGCACTGCTTGATTATCTGGATAGCGATGATCCCGCCAAGCTTACAAAAAGCGCGGATTACGCGCCCGATGCCGAGAGCGATGTTATCATCGCCAACAAGATTACTGCCGCGCGCGACTACCTGCTGAAAATTCAACAGCAATGGAGCGCGATTCTGCGCCAGCTCGACGCCCCTGCGGCATCATGCATGGAGTTACTCGATGCCCCCACGCAAGCTAAAACGCAGGAAGGCGATACGCTGTTTGTATTATTGCAGCGGCGCGATTTGCGCATCTCGTATCGCAGCGAAGTGGAGCGGCCGCTCAAGGCGATTTTCGCCGGGCGCGAGCTGGAAAAATTTCATCAGCGTTTTGATGAAATTCACACCCGCATCCGTTCCAGCCGCTTGTTCGTCGCCACTCATATGCACGCGGGCGATGGTAACGTGCATACCAACATTCCAGTCAACTCCAACGATTATGAAATGATGCAGGAGGCTGAACGCATTGTTGATCGCGTCATGGCGCTGGCAACCGCACTGGGCGGCGTGATCTCGGGTGAACACGGCATCGGCATCACCAAAATTCGTTACATGGAGCCGGCGGCGATACAGGCCTTTGCCGGATACAAACAAAAAATTGATCCCGAAGGCCGCTTCAATCGCGGCAAATTACTCGCGGACTCGGGTTTGCATAATGCCTACACGCCGTCACTGCGACTGGTGCAGCAAGAAGCGTTGATTCTCGAGCAAAGTGAACTTGGCGCGCTCAATGATGACATCCGCCACTGCCTGCGCTGTGGCAAGTGCAAGCCGGTGTGCAATACCCATGTGCCAGGCGCCAATTTATTTTATTCGCCGCGCAACAAAATTCTCGCCACCGGCCTCATCATCGAAGCGTTTCTTTATGAAGAGCAAACCCGGCGCGGCATCTCGATCCGGCACTTCGATGAAATGAATGATGTCGCTGACCACTGCACAGTGTGTCATAAATGCTTGAACCCTTGTCCAGTCAACATCGACTTTGGTGATGTCACGGTGCGCATGCGCCGTATCCTCAAAGATCGCGGTAAACGCCATGCCAGCCCCGGCACCACGGCGGCGATGGCATTTCTGAATGTCACGGATCCCGCCACCATTAAGCTCATGCGCAGCACCATGATTAAATGGGGTTATGCAGGACAACGTGCCGCGCATCATGTCGCCAAGCGTTTTGGTTTGCTGGGCAAAAAGAACGAGCGTCCGGCAGCCACCACTGGCAAACCGGCGCTTAAGACACAAGTTATCCAGTTCATGAAAAAACCCATGCCCGGTGGTTTGCCCACCAAGACCACGCGCGCGCTGATTGGCATTGAAGATAAAAATGTTATCCCGATTTTGCGCGACCCTGCCAAGGTCAACGCCAATGTGAATGAAGGCTCGGACGCCGTATTTTATTTTCCCGGTTGCGGCTCAGAGAGATTGTTCAGCCAGATCGGCCTTGCCACGCTTGCCATGCTGTATGAAGTCGGCACGCAAACCGTGCTACCGCCTGGCTATTTATGCTGCGGCTATCCGCAATCTTCCAGCGGCGATGAAGCCAAGGGACGCCAGATCAGCACCGAAAACCGCGTGCTGTTTCATCGCATGGCGAATACGCTGTCTTATCTGGACATCAAAACCGTCATCGTGTCGTGCGGTACGTGTATGGATCAGCTTTTGAAATACGAATTTGACGCTATTTTCCCCGGCTGCCGCCTGCTCGACATCCATGAATACCTGATGGAAAAAGGCGTGAGCCTGAGCGGTGTGCCCGGTGTGAAATACATTTATCACGACCCCTGCCACACCCCCATGAAAACCCACAATCCCATCAGCGTGGCCTCCACTTTAATGGGGCAAGGCGTGCAACTTTCTGATCGTTGCTGCGGCGAAGCAGGTACCTTTGCCATCGCTCGCCCCGATATCGCCACGCAGGTACGGTTCCGTAAACAGGAAGAACTGCACAAAGGTATCAAGGCGCTCACTGGCGCAGAAACCGTTGAGAGTGGCGAAGTCAAAATGCTCACTTCATGCCCCGCCTGTCAGCAAGGATTGTCGCGCTATGCAGGCGACACGGGCATGCAAACCGACTACATCGTGGTGGAGTTGGCTAATAAATTATTAGGCGAAAGCTGGCAGCAGAAGTTTGTTGAGAAAACGCAATTGGGCGGTGTTGAGCGGGTGCTGCTGTAGCCCCTAATCTTCTACGGTATCAGCTACTGGCAGAAGTTGTTCCATCATTTCCATTTCACCGCGTACCAGCGCGCGGCCTTGCGCGGCTACGCTGGATTGATAGCGGGCGATGATAGTATCCTGCTGACCCCATGCCGCCACAGTGACAAGATCTTCAGGCGCAAGATTCTCCAGCGCGGCAAGCGCCATCGCCATGATTTTTTTTGGCTCCTCAATTTTCCTGTGGCGAAATGAGATGGAAAGACCAAATACAAATATCATTGCATAAGGAAAACCATAGACAATCGCAGTGATCATGGTCGGACTGTTCTGGTCTACCAGGATGGCGCGCCCACCTGTCAAGGCAATCGCCATGCTCAATACAAACACCGCCATAATCCCTGCAAACACTTTCCAGTCCCGGCGCTCCAACGCAATCTTGTCACGCAAAAGCTGTTCGCGCGCAGCGGCAATTTCAGCGACGGTGGGTGGGGTGCCGTGAATGTCAAAGGTGATGCCCAAGGCCGTTAATCTTCCAGTTCGCCGAATGCGCCGCTGTTAAAGTCATCAATCGCTTTACGGATTTCCTGTTCGGTGGTCATGACGAAGGGGCCGTATTGCACCACCGGCTCATTAATCGGCGTGCCATTCAAGAGCATCAGATGTGCCGCAGATTGCGCGTTAATCGTGATATTTTCACCGGCATTGTCGAACAGCACGAAATCGGCGGCAACGGCTTGGGTTGTTCCATTGATTGTTACTGTGCCGCTCATCACCAGTATCATGGTATTTTCATGTGCCGGAAATGAAAAACCAGCATGGCCGCCTGGCTGCAAATGAATATCGAACATATTCATCGGCGTGTAGGTTTTGGCCGGACCTATGGCGCCCTGATATTCTCCGGCGATGACGCGCACATGGCCGCCGCTATTCGGCAATTCGACGCGCCCCATCTGCGCAGCGACGAGGCCTTGGTAATGCGGCGCATCCATCTTGTGCACCTTGGGTAGATTTACCCAAAGCTGTATGGCATGTAAAATTCCACCGGCGTTGGCAAAGCTTTTTTCATGGTATTCGCGGTGCAGAATGCCCGCCCCCGCCGTCATCCACTGCACATCGCCGGGGCCGATAATGCCGCCATTACCCGCGCTGTCATGATGCGCGACGCTGCCGGCGAAGGCCAGCGTCACCGTTTCAAAACCACGATGCGGATGTGGCCCAACGCCACGCTGCTCGTTATCAGTCGGTGGATACCCGAACGGCGCATGGTAATCCAGTAATAGAAACGGACTGACTCGCAGCCCAAAGTTATTGCCCGACTGAAAATAATTGCTGACGCGAAAACCATCGCCCACCCAGTGAAAAGGCGCGCCACGGTAAATGCCGGTGATGGTACGTTCGGTTGACATAGGGGTCTCCTGTAACTATATTATTTAATGGCCCTATCTCAGAATAGCAAAGAATGCAACGTCATACCATAAATCAATAACCAGCAAAATTCACCAGGCTGAAGGGCGACGCATCGACGAATTCCCAGCGCGTACCCATTGGTAACGATGATTCGCATACATGTGAAGCGCGCTTTGTGGATGAGTCTGCTGCCACCGTCGGGGCAACCTGGAAATTCTAACCGGGCGGCGATTTAAGATTTTGTTTGTAACTTTTCATTAATCAGGCCGGGGGCAGATCAGCCATCCGGCCTGATTCTCCAAGAATCAGCGGCATGGCTACAACCGCCATCCCCAAAATGCCAGAAAGTTTGCGAAGTTGCGCATGTCTGAAGCCTTGCGATTCCAGGGCGGGAGGCTGGTGTAGAACACCGGTCCGGTATTGGGATCGGCGCTTAATTCTTTATCTACCCCTACGAATGGATCGAACACCCACCAGCTCATCAGCGCCAGCTCAAAAGGCTTGAATGATCCTTTGACGTAGCCCTTGCGTATCCCCTCGGTTGCATAAAATGAGGTAGTTTCATGGGCGCCAAGCGGCAAATGTTTTAATGTTTTAGCAGGCTCGATAGGCGTAACAATCAGACTGTAAGGATCGGTGCGGCCGATTTTTATATCCATCACCCGGTGCGTACCGTCACGCAGGAATATCACTGGTCGATAGTTTGTATCACGGCTCTCTGGATAAGCGAGCCGTGAAGGCAGGCGTTCACCATAAATATTTTGGGTTTGTGTGGCGTCCCATGTTTCAGGATAGTCCTGCGCAGGTAGAAATTCAGTAGGTATGATCGCCACATAACAGCCGCAGGTATGCACCGTTGTCACCAGCACGGGTTGCCCGGCCGGATTGAGGGTAACCACTATGAGCAAGCCGCCATTTTTTCCCGCAGTAAGGTTAAAAGGAAAAAACTGGAGCGGCACCTCTGTGAAATGTATCCGGTAAATCAGGTTGGTATATTGCCCTTTGCTGATTTGAAAGGTTTGCTGTTGCGTGTAAAAAACCGGTGTGGCTGGATCAATATAAATTTGTTCATCCTTGCCGTGCGCATCATAGCGTGCGGAAGGCCGGCCAATTTTATTGTAGGTTTTGTATTGATTTTGCGGCACAATAATAGGTGCATGGCGCGCTAATAGACTACCATCATCTTTGGCCACATAGGCCACGGCAGGGTGTTCTGTGGCAACATGAGGCGTGCTGGCGCAGGCGCTTAATAACAGCGCTGCCACGACCATGGCAAACATTTTTGAAAATACAGGGAGTTTCATGGCGTGCTTACCTCCGCACCTATTCTGGCCAACACAATCCCATTTTTTTGATAAATGATTTCAGTATGCTTGAGCGTCGCCAGATAAATACTTTTGGTCAGCACAATATCTCCGGCGCGTGGCTCGCGTTTTTCCACCAGACGTTCGCTATATAAATTAAAGCTCGGCATACTCAGCCGCCACATCACCACTGCATAATCGTGCTGTTTGGCGATCAGTGCCGCTTCTTTGATAGGCGCTTGCTGAACCTCTGCAACGATAGGGATTAAAAAATGCGATACCGCAAACACCGTGACCAATCCACTTAACAGCAGCTTGCGGGTATTTTCCAGCCGCGCCTCAAACATAAAATACACCATTAGCGCTATTGCGGCAGCAAAAAATATTTGATACGCGGGCGTGAACAGCCCCGCATAATCCGCCAGGGCTGCGCGCATAAATTCATCAGGAATGCGCGGCAAGGCGTAGCCGATGATATTGGGTAAAAACAGCAGTGCCACGAAAAACAATAGCGGCGGCAAGAACAACCCGACCTTTGCGGGTACTGCCGTGAAACGCATATCGGGCAGCCGTAGCGCCATTAATATGATCAGCGGCGCGAATCCATACACCACATAATGCGGCAGCTTGGTACCCGACAGTGAGAAGAACACAAATACAAAGCCAAACCACAGCAGCAGGAACAAGCCCAAATCATCTTTAATGATGGTTTTGACGCGCATCAACGTACTTAGTAATACGGTGGTATACGGTAACAAACCCAGTAATAACACCGGCACATAATAAAATACATTGCCGCCATGTTGTTCCATGGCGCCTTGAAAGCGGTCAATATTATGCTTGAAAAAGAAGCCCTGGATAAACGCGTCGCCTTCTTTTAAATATTGCGCGACATACCACGGCATGGCGACCGCCAGAAAAATAAGCAGGCCGTTAGGATTAAACACCGCGCGCAACCATAGTTTGAATTCGCGCTTGATGGCGAAAAACAAAAAGCTCACCACCAGCGGAATCATGACCGCAACCGGACCTTTAGTAAGAAACCCCAGCCCGATAAAAAAGAACATCCAGTAAAGATATTTTTGCCGCCGGGTGTGAAAAAATAGATAGCCTGCCAGCATGGATGAAGTGATCCACAGGTTTAGCAAGGCGTCGGCGGTGGCGGTTTTGCCCATCACTGAGATTTCCAACGCGGTCGCCATCATAATCGCGGCATAAAAAGCGCTTTTTGTATCGCGCAGTGTTTTGACGAAAAAGAATATCACCATCACCCACGCGGTAGCCGCCAGCGCTGAGGGTAGACGCAAGGCAAATTCATTAATGCCAAACAGCGTTACGCTGGCAGCTTGTAGCCAATAAATTAAAATCGGCTTGTCGTAGCGCGGCACGCCATTAAGATACGTCGAAATAAAATCGCCGCGTACCAGCATCTCGCGGGTGGCCTCGCTGAACGCGCCCTCGTCTACATCGAATAGCGGCACTGCGTAAATATTGTAGAAAAAACTTAAGGCTATCGCTGCCAGTAATAAATAAGGCAGGAGGCCGTGCGCGCGTGGATTGATTGTCATGGGAGCCATTATAGGTGATAAAAAAGGTTCTGGCTTGCACCTGTCCCGCCAACCTGCCAGACTACACACAGTCAGCCAAACCGTGACAGAGGTGGGACTGTGGAAAATCGTCGTGTTGATGAGCCAGTTGATAACTTAAGCATTCTCAGCGCTGAAATACCCCCGCCGGGCAGGATGCCCAAGTGCAGTGAGCGCAAGGATACACAGGAACTGCCTGCATCCGAATTGCCCGGCACAACCAGCCAGGCGCCCTCTTTGCGTCAACGCCTCGACGACGTGCTGGCCGAAGGTCGCCAGAACGAGCGTAAGTTGCGGCGTTTTCAGTCGCTGGAACTGCGCCTGATTGGTCTGGGATCATTGTGGGAACTGATTGAAGCGCTGCTTTATCCCGACACGGTGAACTTTCAGTGGGACACCGTCACGTTGCTGCTGGTTGATCCCGAATATGAAGTGCGGCGCACACTCGAGCAAGAGGGCATTCCCCTTGCCAATCATCCCGCGCTGATTTTTGTCAGCAGCCTTGAGGGTCTGGACTCGCTGCACCCCTACTCGCTGTTTTCCATGCTCGGGCCGTTTCAGCCGAACCGTCACAATGGGTTATTTCCCCCGCCGCGCCGCCCTGCCAGTGTCGCGCTGCTGCCGATGGTGCGTTATGGCAAGCTGATTGGCAGCCTAAACATTGGCAGCTATAACCGCGAACGTTTTCTCAAAGGCATGCGCGCCGACATCCTCGAGCATTTCGCCGCCATTGTGGCGATTTGCCTGGAAAACGCCGTCAATTTGGAACGTCTCAAGCGTCAAGGTCTGACAGACACGCTCACCGCCGTTAACAACCGGCGCTTCTTTGATCAGCGATTGGGCGAAGAAGTGGCGGCGGCTCGGCGTAACCTGCGTCCGTTATCATGCATGTTGCTCGATATCGACCACTTCAAGCGTGTCAATGACACCTATGGACATCAAATGGGCGACCAGGTGTTGCGCGAAATCGCCGCCGTCATCCGCGCCCAGTTGCGCAGTGGCGACGTGTTGTCACGCTACGGCGGCGAAGAATTTTCTGTGCTGCTATCGCAGACCGGTGCTGACGGGGCGCTGGAAATTGCCGAGCGTATCCGCCGCAGCATCGAAGAACATCGCTTTGCGCTTCCTCGAAATGAACCCCACAACGAGCAAGGCGAAGCGCAATTTTCTGTAACCATCTCCATCGGCATCGCCACCTTCAATCCCGAGCATGATCCCCACTCGGGCAAAATGAATGGTGACGTTCTGCTCGGCTATTCGGACCGCGCCTTGTATGACGCCAAAGCCCGTGGCCGAAATCGCGTGGTGGGCGTGGGGGATGTGGTGCAAATGGCGCAGGAAGTCTGGTAGAAGGTCTCTATAAGTATTGTCATCCCGAATGTAGTGAGGGATCTGGAAGTTTTATTGGACCTTAAGTTAATCATCTATAAGCTGGGCAATCACCGCCGCCAGATTAGAAGGCTGCAACACCGTGTCACTGACATCCGCGCCCGTTAAATCGGCTCCGGTCACATCCGCGCCCGTTAAATTCGCCCCTTTCAGGTTGGCACCGCTCAAATTCGCCAGCCGCAGATCCGCATGCGATAAATCCGCACCACTCAGGTCGGTTCCGCGCAAATCAAACTCCACCATATTGGCGTTACCCAGCGCCGCCCCCGCAAGATTAGCACCGCGCAGGGTAGTGGCCCGTACAGTCATTAATACGTCAAAACCTTTTCGGTCGTAAATGGCAATCATGTGTTTTCAGCCTGAAAAACCAGTGTCCATTATGCCGTACTTCAGAGGTAAAAATCACAGGTTGAGCTTGATGGGGGCTGTTGTGCGTGGTCAGTGTGGTTATCTATAAATAACATTTCTGTCGCAAAGTTCAAAGCCAAATGCTTACAATTCATGACCAACCGCGCCGAGATGGCGATCATCAAACACGACAAACCCGTGGTGAGGCTCGTATTGATTGCCGCACCGCTGAGATTAGTTTGAATTAAGCCCGCGCATCTTTGCGCTTTGCCCCGCACCTGATCCAGCAATCGGGGCTTGGGAATTGAGAGATCCTCTTGATAAATATACCTGAGGTAAGTCACTGGATCATATTGACAGAGTAATAATTATACACCAGACTGGCGTAAAGAAAGGCGCCTATTTAGGGTGTCATTGCAGGGCAGCTATTAGGGTGCCTAATTTATGTTAGGCGTCTGGATAACCACCTATGTCACTTCCTCGTTCGATCCTGTTCCTCGATGGTGAAAACCTTGTCTTGCGCTACCAAGACATGGTGGCAGCAGGTGCCAAGCCAGATTCACGCGTCATTCACATCCCCGACGTGTTTGTCTGGCATCCAAACGTAATCCGTTGGCATGAACTGAGGAAGGTCATCCGAGTAGGCTGCTACACGAGCGTTGTCGGCGACGATACGAAAGTTGCGGAAGTTCAGAAGGCGATAGCGAAGACAACATACTGGTCATCAGCCGACGACGGCGCCATGCACGGCCAGATCGTACCGATCGTGTTCAAGAAACCGGCGCGAAGTCAAAAAACGAGGAACGTGGACATTCAAATCGTCATCGACGTCATGCGCTACGCGTTTACTGATGAAGTAGATCGCGTCTACTTGGCTTCCGGCGATGGAGACTATTTGCCGCTCCTCACGGAGGTCATGCGTCGCGGAAAGCAAGTAGAAGTCTTGTCATTCTCGTCAGGTCTTAACGAAAAGTTAACCTACTCTGTTGACCGGTTCCTAGGCCTGGACGAAATCTTCTTTGGCCAAACATGAAGACGCCTAACCCTTCCATCGAGGGGACAGTCAAAAGGCTGCGCCTTTTGTCTGCCCCTCATGTCAAACGTTAGAGGATAGCCTATGGATAAAGAGCAATACATTGGGAGGGGAAGTTTAATGACAGGGACGGGCGGTTTCGTAGCTGCAATTCCCACTCTCACTGCCTTACCTGAACAATTCGCCATTGCTGCTATCATTCTTACATATTCTGGCCTCGGCATCGGCGTTGTCGGTGTGATGATGGTTCTAGTTCCGTTCGCCCCCAAATGGGAGGATAACTATCCGATAGTTCGGCGCGTGAGCAGAAGCGATTTGAAGAGAGCATATTCATTCTGCGATGGATTCTTTGGTGATAACTTTTCAAGTTTCAATGCCGTAAAAAAATGGTTCCATCACAATAAAAATATGTTTTGGATTATTGAAAAGTGTAAACACAAAGGCCCCGCATCAATAAGTGTCGTAACAGGATTTTTTTCTGTACTACCACTTACTAAGGACGGCGTCACTAAGCTTTTGGAGGGTCAAGTGGAGGGCACAAATTTTACAACGGAACATATTGCAATGAACTTTGATACCCCGGTAGCTTACTACATAGGCGCTATTGGATCAAAAGGTGGCAAATCAAAAGGCGTTGCTTTGGGTGCCCTTTTAGAAAGAATGTCTGATTTTATAGAAAAGCACCCAGCTCCTATATACACTCGCCCGACCACAAGGGACGGGTTGAGGCTTGCCCGACAACAACATTTCGAAGCAACGGACGGCACAGGCACACATGATATGAACAAACTTTATGTACGCGAGCATGATGCCCTCTAACCCGGCGCTCAAGCGGACGGCTGCGCCGCCGCTTAGGAACGCCTACGAAATAACTTCCCGATTTTAACAAATTGAGTGGTATGCCATTTACACTAGCCGAAAGCTTGAAGGATGACGAATGGAG
>LNFM01003448.1_pt1 | contig 18539 bp, 17 predicted proteins | sample 596031 | NCBI WGS metagenome assembly LNFM01 (sample SAMN04254537, study PRJNA301005) | activated carbon metagenome | isolation source: dual media filters at the Ann Arbor, Michigan drinking water treatment plant | place: USA: Ann Arbor | reverse complement strand
GGCGGCCCGCGGGCCGCCCTCCGGAGAAGCCGCAGCGCCGCTTTGATAAGCCGATCGCGCACCCTGCGCCACTTCGCTTGTTGCATGCGCTGCACTGGTCAAGCCGGATGCCGCTTTCTGCGCGGCTGGGGGTGCCAGCCTCGCCGCAGCTGCGATGGCCGAACCTCCGGCCGCGACGGCGGCCGTACCCGCCGCTGCGAGGCCGCCGACACCCAGTGCGGTCCCCGCTGCAGCTCCAGCACCCAGTTGCGGCGCCCCGGAAACCAATCCGCTGGCTATCCCCGGCCCGAAGATGCTCAACCCAAACATCGCCAGGGAGGCCAGCATGATGGCCAGCGCATTGTCGATCGATGGTTCAGAGCCGGGCGGCAACTGGAACTCGCTAAAAATCCCGGATCCGATGCCAACGATGACCGCCAGCACCAGCACCTTGATCCCCGAGGAGACGACGTTACCGAGCACACGTTCGGCCAGGAACGCTGTCTTGTTCCACAACGCGAACGGTAGCAAGACGAAGCCGGCCAGCGTTGTCAGCTTGAATTCGATCAGCGTCACGAACAGCTGAATCGCGAGCACGAAGAAGCTCACGACCACCACGAGCCAGGCCAGGAACAGAACGACGATGCTGTCCAGGTTCAGGAAGACCTCGGGAAATCCCGTCAGTTCACCGATCTGCGCGATGATGGGGCGGCCCGCATCGACGCCGACCTGCGCCAAGCGCCCGGGCTGCAGCAACTGGGCCTGGGTAACACTGGAGCCCGAGGCCACCAGACCGAGTCCGGCAAAGGAACGGAACAGGATGCCTGCCAAGGCGTTGAAGTTGCCGATGATGAAGGCAAAGGCCCCCACATACAGCGTCTTCTTGATCAGCCTGCCGATGACGTCCTCGCCACTGCCGCTCACGCCGCCCATGGCCCAGAAGAGCCCGGCCAACGTCATGTCGATCACGATCAGCGTCGCCGTGAGAAACGCGATCTCGCCCCCGAGCAGGCCAAACCCCGAGTCGATGTAACGCGAGAACACATCGAGGAAGCGGTCAATGACCGACAGATCGTTCATGCGTTCAGTCCTGGGCCTGTATTGGCGTCGTCTTGTTCGGCGCCGGCGTTCCCTGCGTTTCACGCGTTCCCATGAAGCGCCTGCGCCAGGCTTCGGTCACGGCCGTGCAGGTCGCGTCGCCAACCTTGACCCATTCCACCTTGCACTGGCGCATGAGCTCTCTCATCCGGTTCGGGTCGCTGGCGATGACTTCAGCCGTGGGTGCCTTGACCGGATTGCAGGCTGCGAGCATTAGCAGACATGCCGACTGCAGTAGAGCGCGATGCATGTTGATCACCTGCTCACGGCGAAAAGAAGGTCACGGGTTGCGGGGTGTAGCGAGAGCCCTCACCCTGGAACCGCCGGCGCACCTCGCGCGCACGCTCTTGCGCTGCGATCGTGCGTGCCTGTTCCAACGCTGTCGCACGATCTTGGGTGACGCGCAACTGCTGCTCCTGGATGGCCTGCCGCGATTGCAGCGCCAGCAACTGGTTCGTCGCCTGGGTTGCCTGCAGCACGCCGACAGCGCCTTGGCTGCGGTCGACCAGTGCCGCCAGTGCGGCCTCATCGCTGGCGAAGTTCTGCGCCGCCTGCGCTTGCATCCGCATCGCCGCACCCAGAGCCTTGAGTGAGTAGTCCCAGCGCTGGCGCGCGTCCAGCGCCATCTGATTGCCGGTGATGGCTGCCGTATAAGCCTCGGGATAGAGGCGGGCGAAGTCCGTCTCCATTCGCGACACTTGGTATGCCAGTCCCTGGGCCTGCTGAATCAGCTGGTTGGTGCTGGCCAGCATCGTGCGCAGTTGCGCCAGCGCGCTGAAGTCGAGGCGAGTGAAATTGAGCGCGTCGTTCTGCAGCTGGCGGACCTGGTTGTTGATGGTCTCGAGCGTGTGCGCCGCGGTCAGAATGTTCTGCGAATAGTTCGTCGGATCGAACACGATCCACTGCGCATGCGCCGGGACGGCCAGCAAGGCGAACGTGGTTGCGGAGAGAAGGAGGAGTTTTCTCATGGAAGGCTTTCGTTGCGTGATGGAAATTCCTGCATCAGGTCGGCAGCCCAGTTGAGGCGGCGATGACGCAGCCACGCGCTGCCAAAGCCGGCTGCGCCGGTTCTGGCAAGCACCTCGTCGATGTCCCGCTGGTCCTGGGGTGATGCGGCGGCGGCGAACGCCAGCGCAACGGAGCCGAGCCCAAGGTCGAAGACCCGATTGCCCAGCCGCGACTGGTAGTAGTAGTCGCGCTTCGGCTGCGCGTGGGCGACGATGCCGATCTGCCGCGCGTTCAGGCCGAATCCTTCGTAGATGAACCGGATCTGCGGTTCGGTCGCTTGCGGGTTCGGCAGGAAGATGCGGCTGGCGCAGCTCTCGACGATTGCGGGTGCGATAGAGGAGTTCTGAACGTCCGCGAGTGACTGGGTCGCAAAAACGACCGAGACGTTGCGCTTGCGCAGGGTCTTGAGCCACTCGCGGATGCGACCGGCGAATGCGGGATCGTCGAGGAAGACCCACGCCTCGTCGAGGATCAGCAGCGTTGGGGCGCCGTCAAAGCGCTCTTCCAGCCGATGGAACAGATAGCTCAGAACCGGCAGTACCGCAGCCTTGCCATGCATCAGTTCTTCCATCTCGAAGCCCTGCACCGCGCCGTTGCCCAGCCGGTCACCCTCGGCGTCGAGCAGCCGTCCATACGGTCCGCCGAGCGTGTAGGGCTGCAGCGCTTGGCGCAGCGGATTGGATTGCAAAAGCACGGACAGGCCTGTCAACGTGCGCTGTTCGGTCGGTGCACTGGCCAGACTGTTGATCGCCGACCAAACCGCATCTTTGACCTCGGGCGTCGCTGGGACGCCTTCATGGAGCAAAAGACCGGAAATCCATTCGGCGGCCCACGCCCGGCCCGACTCATCGCCAATGCGCGCCAACGGCTGGAAGGCAATCGAGCTATCGGCGCCAAGGTCGTAGTGCTCGCCGCCGAGTCCCAATACCATAGCGCGGGCCGAGCGGCCCTTGTCGAACAGGAACACCTGCGACTTGGGATAGCGCCGGAACTGCAGCATCAACGTGGCCAGGAGCACCGACTTTCCCATTCCGGTCGGTCCGACCACAAGCGTGTGGCCCACGTCGCCGACGTGCGTCACCAGGCGAAATGGGGTCGAGCCATCGGTGCGCGTAACGATCAGCGGCGGGCCGTCAAGGTGCTCGTTGCGTTCCGGCCCCGCCCATACGGCCGACAGCGGCATCAGGTGCGCGAGGTTCAGGGTGGAGACAATGGGCTGGCGCACGTTGGCGTAGACGTGTCCCGGGATCGACGACAGCCACGCATCCACGGCATTCAGGGTTTCCGGCATCGTGACGAAACCGCGGCCCTGAATCGTCCGCTCAACGGTACGGAGTTTGTCGTCGGCCGCCGACGCGGTCGCGGCCATCACGGTCACCGTCGCCGTGAGATAGCCGTAGGCGACCTGGTCCGCGCCCAACTCCTGCAGCGCGGCATCGGCATCGAGTGCCTTGTTGCTGGCGTCCGAATCGACCAGTGGACTTTCCTGCTGGAAGATGGTTTCCCTCAACAGGGCGACCACGCTCTTGCGCTTGGCGAACCACTGCCTGCGGAGCCGAACCAGTTCGCGTTCGGCCTCGGCCTTGTCCATAAACAGGAAACGCGTGCACCAGCGGTAGGCAAAACCAAGCCGATTCAGGTCGTCCAGCAGCCCGGGCCAGGTCGATGTCGGAAAGCCGCGCACCGTCAGGACCCGCAGGTGGTGGGCGCCCAGCATCGGCGCGAGGCCACCCGTCAGGGGCTGGTCGGCGAGCAGCGCATCCAGATGGAACGGTATCTCCGGCACCGCCACGGTCTGGCGCCTCGTGGAAACCACGCCATGCAGGTGTGTCAGCGTCTGGCCGTCGTCCAACCACGCAATGTCCGGCATCACCCCGTCGAGCAAATCGAAGAGCCTCTGCGTCTCGGACTGAAACGACGCAAGATGGTCCCGCCAATCCGAACCTTTATTCGACGACTTCGAGCGGGACACCTCGGAACCTTCGTACAGCATTTCGGCGAGGCGTGAAGTGGTCTCTTCAGGTGGCAGCCACAGCAGCGTCAGCACATAGACGCTTTCGAAGTGGCTTCCTGCTTCTTCGAACGCCGCCCGCCGCTCTTCATCGACGAGCCAGGACAGCGGGTCCGGAAATGTGGACTGCGGATAGTCCGCGGCGGCGCGGCGCTCGGCTTCGACGAACACGGCCCACCCGGAGCCGAGGCGCCGCAAGGCGTTGTTGAGCCGCGCCGACGTTGCGACGAGTTCGCTCTCGGTCGCGCTGTCCAGGTCGGGCCCGCGGAAGCGGGCGCTGCGCTGGAACGAACCGTCCTTGTTCAACACCACACCTGGCGCCACGAGGCCGGCCCATGGCAGCCAGTCGGCGAGCAGAGCCGGGCGCTTGCGGAATTCAGCGAGATTCAGCATGGCTCAGGCGTCCAGCAAGGCGCGATGTTTCAGGTGCCGTGCGAACACCTGCATGAACTGCGGATCGAGCCGGGCCCCCCAGACGGCTAGCGCGTGCCCCACGAGCCACAGCGCCAGGCCCGGCAGCCACAGACGCAGTCCGAGGCCCACCGCCGCGGCCAGTGTCCCGTTAGCGATTGCCACGGTGCGCGGCGCGCCGCCAAGCAGGATCGGCTCAGTCAACGAGCGGTGAAGCGGCACTTCGAAGCCGGCGATAGATTGGACGGGCGTTGCATTCATGCGAGCACCGCTCCGCCGGTGAAGCTGAAGAAGGTCAGGAAGAAGGATGACGCGGCGAACGCGATCGACAGCCCGAACACGATCTGCACGAGCTTCCTAAATCCACCGCTGGTGTCGCCGAATGCCAGGGTCAACCCGGTCGCAATGATGATGATCACGGCGACGATTCGCGCCACCGGTCCCTGGATCGAGTCGAGGATCGATTGCAGCGGCGCCTCCCAAGGCATGCTCGAACCTGCCGCATGCGCGGACGCCGCGACGGCCAGCATCAGAGCCGGCACCATGACGATGCGCAAAAGTGGTTTTGCGTAGATACGTAGAGTCGTCATGTCAGATCTCCGGAGTTGAGGACAGGTCGGCAGCCGGCGGCTCCATGGGGAGCAGCGACGGGTTGAGAGTTGGGAAGTCAGGCAGCAGCGGGGGCGACAAGTAGTAGCCCTGTGCATGAAAGCCGGTTACCCGCACGATTTCCTGCACACGGCGCGCACGGCCGCGACCGGCGATGAAGACGATCACATTCACGGCTTCCGCGACCAGCGCGCGAGGCGGCGTGACGGCAACCTCCAGAATGAGTTGTTCCAGTCGCGTGAGCGCACCTTGCGCCGAGCCGGCGTGAATGGTGGCGATGCCGCCCGGGTGACCTGTGCCCCAGACCTTGAGCAGGTCGAGTGCCTCGGGGCCGCGCACCTCGCCCACCACCACCCGATCCGGCCGCAACCGCAGGGTCGAGCGCACCAGCTCCGACATCGACACCACGCCACGGCGCGTGCGCAGCGGCACGTGGTCGTCGGCCACGCACTGCAGTTCGACCGTGTCTTCCAGGATGATCACGCGGTCGCCGGTCGTCGCCACTTCGTCGAGCAGTGCGTTGGCGAGGGTCGTCTTGCCGGTGCTGGTTCCGCCCGCCACCAGGATGTTCTGTCGGTCGCGAACAGCCTGGCGCAGGAACTCGGCCTGTTCAGCGGTGAGGATTCCATCCGCCACATACGCATCGAGCTTGATCAGGCCGAGCGCCCGCTTGCGGATTGCGAACGACGGGGCGCGAACCACAGGGGGCAACACGCCTTCGAAACGCTCGCCGGTCTCCGGCAGCTCCGCCGACAGAATCGGCATGCCGGCGTGGACTTCTGCTCGGACGTGCGCCGCCACCAGCCGGATGATCCGTTCCGCATCGGCCGGCGTGACGCTCACTCCTGTCGGCGAGCGGCCCGAGCCGAGCCGATCCACCCACAGGGATCCGTCGGGATTGAGCAGGACTTCGACGATCTCCGGGTCTTGCAGCGCCCGCGCAATCGCCGGACCCATGGCCGTGCGCAGCATGCGTATCCGGCGGTCCAGCGAAATGGCGGCCGTGGTAGCGGCCTTATCGGGGAGAGCACTCATGCAGGCTCTCCCGCGCCGCCTTCTGCCGACCCGTCTTCCGATAACCCAAAGAAGTGGCTTTGATCCGGCACGAACTCTTCGTGCACTTCCTTGACCAGACTCCGGCCCTTCAGGAGGTGACGGCCCAGCTGGGCAATGAACTGCTCGAATCGCACACGGCCCTGAGCGCGCGCGGCATCCTGATGCGCTTCCGGAACGGGTGTACTGACGGTGAGGAAGTAGCGCACGTAGAGCGCCACTGTTTCAATCAGGATGTTTTGGTCGCGCTCAAGCTTGGCAAACTGATCGGACAAGCGGTCCAGCCGTTTGGCGATGGCGGCTTCGCGCCGGTCGCCACTGTCCGGTGAAAGGAAGGAGGACAGGGCCGCCGCGATGATGGAAGACTTGGACAGGCCCTTCATCGCGGCGAGTTCGTCCAGCCGCTTGGCGTGGTCGCGCTCCAGGAAAACATTCAGGCGCGTGCGGCTCATAGCGCGATCCCATCATCGGGATCGAGCGCCGCCAGGCGTGCGGTGCGCGACATGCGCCGCTGAACTTGCTCCCGATCGTGCAGCACCGCGTCATCGTCAGCGTCATCCAGCACCGCGAGGTCATCACCTGCGGGCTCCGGCGCCGAGAGCACAGTCTCCTGAGCCAACTCGGGTTGCAGCTGCAGACCACCTGCGTCCGTGAATGTGCCGCCGGCAACGCTATGCGCTTCCCTGTTCACAACAGGCCGTACGGCCACTGGCAGTTCGCTCCAGTCGTCTACCCGCCGGCGCGGCGCGTCCGGATAGCTGCCTACGGTCAACAGCGGCGGCGCAAGCACACGCCGCTTGAAATTGGCATCCTGGTAGTAGCGAATCTTGTGCGCCTGGATCGGCGCATGGCCCGACACCATCACCACCTCATCATCCGGTGGCAACTGCATGACTTCGCCGGGCGTAAGCAAGGGGCGCGCGGTTTCCTGGCGCGAGACCATCAGGTGGCCGAGCCAGGGCGCCAGGCGATGCCCGGCGTAGTTGCGTTGCGCGCGCAACTCAGTCGCGGTGCCCAGCGCATCCGAGATCCGTTTGGCGGTGCGCTCGTCGTTGGTCGCAAAGGCAATGCGAACATGGCAGTTGTCCAGGATGGAGTGGTTCGGGCCATAGGCCTTGTCAATCTGGTTGAGCGACTGGGCAATGAGAAAGGCGCGCAGCCCGTACCCCGCCATGAAGGCCAGCGCGCTCTCGAAGAAGTCAAGCCGCCCCAGTGCCGGGAACTCGTCAAGCATCAGCAGCAACTGATGCCGGCGCGCGATGCCGTCCGAGCCGTCAAGGGACTCCGTCAGGCGCCTGCCGATCTGGTTGAGAAGCAGACGGATCAGCGGCTTAGTGCGGCTGATGTCGGAGGGCGGCACCACGAGGTAAAGCGATACCGGACTGGCGCAATCGATCAGGTCGGCGATGCGCCAGTCGCAGCGGGAGGTGACCGCAGCCACGGTGGGGTCCCGGTAAAGTCCGAGGAAACTCATCGCGGTGGAAAGAACGCCCGAGCGCTCGTTGTCGCTCTTGTTGAGGACTTCGCGCGCCGCCGACGCCACCACGGGATGCGGCCGGTCGCCCAGATGGCATGACGCCATCATGAGATGCAGCGTCATCTCGAACGGCCGGGCGGGGTCCGAGAGGAAGTTGGCGACGCCGCGCAAGGTCTTGTCGGCATCGGCGTAGAGCACGTGCAGGATGGCGCCGACTAGCAGCGCGTGGCTGGTCTTCTCCCAATGATTGCGCCGCTCGAGTGCGCCCTCCGGGTCGACCAGGATGTCGGCGATGTTCTGCACGTCGCGGACTTCGTGATCCCCCCGCCGTACTTCGAGCAACGGGTTGTACGCAGCAGACCGTGTGTCCGTGGGGTTGAACAGCAGGCAGTGCGAGAAGCGGACACGCCAGCCGGCCGTGAGCTGCCAGTTCTCCCCCTTGATATCGTGGATCACGGCAGACCCGGGCCAGGACAGCAGCGTGGGCACGACCAGGCCAACGCCTTTGCCCGAGCGGGTGGGTGCGAAAGCCATCACATGCTCCGGGCCATCGTGACGCAGGTACTGGCTGCTCCGGCCGTCGCGGATGCGCCCCACGAACACCCCGGCGGAGTTCGTCAGTCCGGCTTGGATGACTTCGCGTCGCGATGCCCAGCGCGCCGAACCGTAGGTGGTGACCAGTTTGGATTGGCGCGCGCGCCAAACCGACATGCCGATCGCCACCGCGGCAGCGATCCCGCTGCTTGCCGCGATCGTCCCGCCCGTCATGAAGATGTCGGGCGCGTAGGCGTCGTAGAAGTACCACCAGTCGAACAGGCGCCAGGGGTGATAGATGGGTGTGTCGGCCAGATGGAACCAGGCGGCGCCAAGGCGCGGCTGGTAGCCCAGTTCGGCTGCGGTCCACTGAGTGGCGGTCCAGAGGCCCGTCAAGGCGACGCCGGAAACGATGACGACCTGACCTACAAGAATTCCTGTTGCACCGTTGGCGCTTGTTGCGTTGCCTGCCTGCACTTCTCTTCCCCTGACCTTCTTTGAATTGCGTCGCGCTTTTCGTGGCGCGGGGCGAAGAATCTCCGGTGTGCTAGGACCGGTCAAAGACGGGAAGCGCGAGCGTTCAAGACATGCCCTGTCTGAATGCGCAGTCAGTAACAGGCCGGCGCAACCGGGGGTAGATCAGCGCGAATAGGCGTAAGGTTCATGTAGGGTTGGTTGTTACGAATGCCACACTCGTTTACAACACGCATTGGCAATACATCACCAAGAAAATGTGAGATCGATCATCCGATCGAAGGTCCGCGCTGCCTGCCGAACTCCCAAGACGTAGCGCCGCCTCGCAATACGGCGCTCACGGTCTGTCCAAGCCGTTGTTCGATCACCGGCCGCCAGGGCACGAGGCAGAAACCCAGGCCGTCGTCGAGCATGGCAAAGGCCCCGCTCGTAAGCTGCACAGTGCGTCGGTAGACACCGGTCACACGCTCGCCTTCCGAAACCGGCCGGTGCACAAGGCCCGTTTCATTCTGGAGTGCCTGCCCCGCCATGTCGAGGTCCCGGCTGCGCAGTGTCGCCAGGAGATCCCGGACAAAGACGACTCGCTGGCCTCGCCGCTCTGCCAGCTTCTGCGACACCAGGAAGTCCACCCTCTCGTGAAGGGCGCTCTTCACTTGGGCACCAAAGCCGCGGTTCGCAACGGCACCCTCTCCGGCGAGCAACTGCCGATCCAGCCATGTCGCGCCCATCGCCCGCGTCAGGCGCTCTACCGGCAGATGCGACTGAAGTTCCACGACGAGACCGGCCCCACGCCGGCTATCGTATTGCCGGCCTTGTTCAGGCAAGTCGGCGGGGACGCGCCACAAGCCGTCTGCCACGCGTTCAACGATGCCTGCCCGGCGCAAGGCCTCCAGCCGGCGCACGTGAAATTGCACGTCCGTGGCCAAGTCGCGAGCGGTCGGCCCGGCGGCCAGCCTCGCCTGGTGGAGGCCGGTTCGGTACAACCCGTCCTGGGCCAGGCTCGCGATGGTGAGGTCCGTCTTCCGAAGCTCACCCCCACCGCGAATCTGAATGACGGCACCGACTGGGAAGTGCTCCATGTCTACGCCAGCAGGCAGCTGCAGGTAGTGTGCGCGGCCATCAACCCCGTCGACAACGAGGTAGCCGCGCTCGTGTAGTTCGTCTGCGAGTCCCTTTCCCGCAATGCGACCAACGACCGCGCCCGCACGCTCCATCGCGTCGGGTATCGCCAGTTCGCGCGGTTCACCGCGGAGAGCCCGCTGCATGGTCCGAACGATGTCGCCGCGCTCGCCCATGGTTCTCAATGTGCTTTCATGGAGCGCGCTCAGTGACCAGCGACCGGGTGCCACCTGCCGGGCCAGCCCCATGGACCGCAGCCGCTGCAGGCGTCCGACCAGCAACAGGCGGCGCTGCCCCGCCGTCGCGTCCCGAGAAGCTTGGCCGAGCTCTATGCGCCCGTTCTCGGCGCCGGCCTGCAGCTGTCGATCGAGACTGGTCCAGCGCTCCTGGTCGACTTCTCGTGACAATCCATGCCGGATCTCGAGATCGGTGCGGGGGCCCAGCCACTCGGTGGCCAACTCGCTGGCCCGTTGCCGCATGCCGTGTGCAATGTAGTCGCGAGCGATGACCAGGTCTTCCCCGTCCTGGTCCTTGCCGCGCAGCACGACATGGGTGTGCGGATTGTCGGTGTCCCAGTGGTCCACCGCCACCCACTCAAGACGGGTCCCGAGGTCGGCTTCCATCCGCGACATGAGGTCACGGGTGAAGGGTCGCAGCTCTTCCATCTGGTGCGCGTCTTCCGACGATAGGATGAAGCGGAACTGGTGGCGATCACCACGGCCCCGGTCTTCGAACGCCGCGAGATCGGCCTCGTCAGTGCCGGGGCCATAGGCTTTGCCGGATTGCCCGTCGCGGTTCACGCCGTCGCGTTCGATATACCGCAGATGAGTGCGCGTCGAGTTCACCCCCGCCTGCTTGAGCACCACGAGCCGCGTCTTGATGATCACCCGCCGCGATCGCCCGCCCAGCGAGCGGCCGGCAATTTCGGCTGCGACCTGGCCGCGGCCGAGCCTCGCGCCGGTACGAGCAGCGGATGAGCCTGACGCCTTGACCCTGCCGCCCGCCTTGCTGATTTCCGTCAGAACGCGCGAGAGAAACTGTCGATCCCGACTCCGCGGTGCCCTCGGCTTGACCTTGAACTCCTTCTCGTCACCCCCGCTCATGTGGATGGCTCCGTCGCACCCGAAGGTACTGGGGCGAACTAGGCACGCGGCTTCGCGAGCAGTGGTGCGCCAAACCGCATCGGTGCGGCACGCGGTCCATCCGGGACGTGCCGCGCCAACCGTTGTGCAGACCTGGGCAGCAGACAGTCCTCGTGCCGTCCCCTTCTATCTTGCCCTCCGTCTTTCCGGCTCCCAATGACGATTGGCGGCAATACTCGGGCGGCGATGATCTGCACGAGGGGGGCGCCAGCGCGTGCGCCGGCAGCGCAGCGCGAGTGCAGCGCGCGCGGCAGGGCCGGTGCAACGTCATGACGCCGTCCACGTCCAAAGCGGCACCGCTCGGCCGCGCACCGACGATGCAGGCACCGGTCCAAAGTACCGGCTGTCGAAGGACGCTGGATTGGTAGCGCTGAGCAGGAAGAGTTCACCATCAGCGAGGCTTCGGCAATGCCGCCAAGCTGATAGCGGGCGGCCTTGTCTGTCGCCGCGCAGTATTCGGCCGGACAGCGTCCCGTCGATCATCAATGCTTCGCCGCGAGCGCAGACATGCTGGCCCGCGACGGCGCCAACGCGCTTCAGAATTGGCAATCCGGCCGGCAGGTAGCCGCGCTGCGCAGATAGCGCGGCAGCACCTGTCGGCAATGTTGCCAGGACGTAGTCGCCTACCATCGGCGACGGCGCGGACTGCACGCTGTACAAGCCCAATGGCGCGCTGCTGCTGGCGTTGTAGACCAGGCGCACATCAGGCCGAAAGACCGCAGGCGCCGCCGCAGCGGCGATACCGAGCAGAGTGCAAAGCACGAGTGCGACGTTGTTCAACGAAACGCCTCGCCGGCCAGATGTGCCGCATGCCGTTCGAGCGTGTACTCGGGCAGTGGCTCTCGCGCCGCGAGGCGGCCGTGCAGCAGTTGCCAGTACGCCGGCGAGACTTCGGTGGGAGCCAGGTCCAAGGCCTCGATGCCGTCGATCAGGCGCAAGACGCGCTGCACCTTGAGTTCGCCCGACACGTGCAGCAGCCGCAGCGCTCCTGGCAGCACGCCGGCCATGCGCTGCAGCGGTTCTCCCGGCCGACCGGCCTGCAGCACGGAGAGATGCCACACTGTCGTGCCGTAATCGTTGGCCAGCCAACAGACGCGGCAGAAAACAGCGTCGGGCAAGAAGTGCGCGGAGCTGCGCCATCGATCCATCGTGAACTCGTGCGTGGGTTTTCCGAAGCGCAATCGGTTGTTGACGCGCTCGGGAACGAACGCCAGAACGACGCGCGTGAGGCCTCCGATTGACGCGCTCATGGCGTGTCTCCGGTGCCTGCGAACTCGCGCTCCAGCAGCTCGCGCAGCATTTCGGCGACGGTTACGCCGCGTTCGAAGGCGGTGACCTTGATGCGGCCCCGCAGCTCCGGTGTCACGTCAATCGTGAGCCGCGCTGTGTAGTTCGGAGCCGTGCCGGAAACCAGGGCCTGCTGCTGAATCCACGCCTGCGCGGCGGGATCGGCGGCTGGCCGGCGCCCGATGGGCGCTCGCTGCGAGCGCCTGCCGTTCATGGAACCAGCTTTCTGATTTCAACGACCAGGTCTGCGATCTCGCGCGCGGCAATGCTGTCGGCATCGAGTTCGCGGGCCAGTCGGCCGGCCGCCACGCTGTCGGCGAAGATGATGCGCTGGCGGACCTCGGCCGCGAGCGCAGGAAGCGCCTGGTCGGCCAGCGCCTGACGCGCTTCCCGACCGATGATCGTGCGCGCGACACGCCGGTTGACGACGAAGGCGGCGCACAGCGAGGGTTTGAAGACTCGTGCCTCCGCGATCAGCGACACCATCTCGGCACTCGCCCACACATCGTAGGGGCTGGGCTGCGCGGGCACCAGCACAAGATCGGCCGCAAGCAACGCGGAACGCGCGAGCGCAGCGATACGGGGCGGCCCGTCGATGATGACGTGATCGACGGTCTTGGCGAGTTCCGGGGCCTCCTGGTGCAGCGTTTCCCGCGCGAGCCCGATCACTCCGAACACTCTTGGTAAGCGGTTTTGGGTTCGGCGTTGGGCCCAGTCCAATGCCGAACCCTGGGGATCTGCGTCGATGACGGCCACAGAGCTGCCCGACAGGGCGAGTTCGCCGGCGATGTGGGTGGCCAGCGTCGTCTTGCCGACGCCTCCCTTTTGATTGAGCAGCGCGATGATCATCGTGTTTCTGCGGCGGGCGTGGAACTTCTCCACAGTGGCCGTGCCTCTCTTTGAATCGTTATGAACCCAGAGTTAGAAGAGTTAGCGAGGGCCGAAACCGTTGCCTGGCGCGGGTTTGCGGAGCGCCGATGCGCCTGATGGCACGAGGCGCTTGCGCCTGATGGCACGTGGCTTCGTGCGCCTGATGGCACGAACGGATTCACGTCTTGTCCCCCGTGCGTCCACCGGCAGTCAACAGTGCCGATTCCGGCACGCCGCGTGATAGGGGATGGAAGTGCAGCGTGTCACTGCGCCCGGCAGCACGAGTGATGGCTAAGCGGTACCCTGGCAAAGATTGCCGGGTCGCGATGCGCCGGATGTCGAGCGCGAAGTCGGGGAAGCGCGCCATGCTGCCGGACTTGGCGTAGAGGTGCCGAAAGTCGAACTGCCAGCCAGTGCGTTGGCGCCCGCCGTGCTTCCGCACGAGGCGGTACAGCCAGCGCTCAATACCGCCGGTGAGCTCGAAGTAGCCGGGATCGATGGTCAGCACGAGTGCTTCCTCGATCACACCCGCATAAAACCAGTCCGGCAGGATCAGCTCAATGCCGAGCGGCCGTCCCAGCCGATCGGCGCACTCCTTCCATTCATTGATCCACGAAAACCTGTGCATGCGCCGCCCCGGCGCCTGGCGGATCGTGGTCGCGATGCTGGTCGATTGAAGGCGATCCAGGGCGGCCTTCAGGCGCAGGTAGTCGCGCACTGAAGTGCCACGGCCGATGAAGGTGAGGATCTCGTAGGGAGTGGCCCGCATCAGCCGGGAAGTGCGGATGCCGGCATCGCGCGCCTCGACGATCTGGCTGGCGGCCCAGATCAGCACGTCGGCGTCCCAGATCGTGGCCAGACCGTGTTCCACGGTTCCTTCGACCCGAACCTTGACGCCACCGGTCTGGAAATCAATCGGCTCGATGCGTCGCGATTTCGCGAGCGAGAAGAATGGCCAGGCCATCAAGTCCTGGGCATCGCGAGGCGCCATTGCGCCCGGCAGCGCCCGAAACAGTTCAAGCTGCTCGCGGACAGGATCGATCACATCGGGTTTCGCCATGGCCTCGGGCTCACCGCCCTGCGGCGCGCAGCGCCAGGTATTCCGGATCGCAGGTCATCTCGAATGACCGCGCGTTGGCCCACGCTTCCAGGTCTTCGATCGCGTACATCACGCGCCGGCCGAACTTGCGAAAGCGGGGACCACCGCCGATCACGCGTTGCTTCTCGAGAGTCCGCGGCGAAAGCCGCAGGAATTCGGCCGCCTCAGAATTGTTTAGATAGCGGATCGAGCGCTTGCTGGCGGGATGGGCGGGTTGGGTCGGGGCGGCGGTCACTGCATCGGTCTCCATCGGTGAAGATCGCCGGTGGGCCAAGTGCCGCCGGGTGCAGCCAGTCTCCGCGCGGGCAGGCGTTGCGAGGAGGGAGATTCGGTGAACCGGCGTTCATCTCCCCTCGGGCGGCGACTTGGAAATCAAGTCACGATAGTCCCCGTCCACAAGCGCACGTGCGCGCCGCAACAGGTGGCGAACTTGTGCGCGCAACTCGCTGTCGGGGCTCCAGTTCTGCGCTACTGGCTCAGCGCCAAACAGGTGTGTCGCAATCTCGCGCAGCGAGGCGCCGGCAGCACTGCCCTCGAAGGCCTGCAACGCACGCTTGTGGAGCAGAGCAAGGCGACCCGGCCGTCTGGACACAGCGGGAACCGGCGCTCTTTCACCGGCCGTAAGCCGCCGATGCCGTTCGACGGAGCGCCGAGTCTCCTCCATCTGGGCACCCGGGTCGATGACGAAGTCGAACGGCGCGCCCTCGTGAACGTCGTGCCCGAGCGCGAGGTGCAGCATGTCGTTGTCCGCGAAGCCCGTCAACAGAATATGACGGCCGTCATGCACCAGACGCTTGGCGCCGGGCATGCCCCAGAGACTAAAGCGGTGCGAGCCCTCAGGTTCGCCCTGCGCCGAGGCGGCAGCCTGCAGCCTGATCCGTTGATGGCGCCCCAAGCGCCAGACTGGCCGCGCCAGTCGCGCATCGAGAGCCGGATCTTCGAACACTTCGAGACCCCACCGCGATGCCGGGTCGCAGCTCTCATGGTGCCGACCCGTCCAGTCGGCGCGGTACCCGGAGTTGCGCCGCAAGTACTCCCAGGCCAGTGAAGGCCCGTCGAGTCTCAAGACGTACAGGTATGCCGCCGGCGACTGCCAACTTGTTGGGTCCATTGCGATGATCCATCCCCTGAAAGCCACTCTACGATCGGAGCGCTTCTCAGGCACGAATCAGTGTTTGATGAACGCGGCGCCCTCCGTGGAGCCTGAAATCAGCAGAATGTCATGGTCCAATCTGAATGGACACCTCGATAGGGACTTTCCCCCACGAGGACGAAACGAGCATGACAGAGAAGAGATCCCGCCGCGCATTTGATGCGGCATTCAAGCTGCAAGTGGTTCGCATGATTCGAGAGCAGGGCCTGACGGTAGGTCAGGTGTGCCGCGACATGAATTTGGTGGAGAGCGCCGTGCGGCGCTGGGTCGAGCAGTTTGACGAGGAAAGCGCGGGCAGGGCCGGGGCCGGCAAGCCGCTGACCCCTGAGCAGCAGCGCATCCGCCAGCTCGAGACTGAGAATCGCCAACTCAAATCGGACAATGAACTGCTAAAAAAAGCATCGGCCTTCTTCGCCCGGGAACTGAAGTGATTCACCAGCTGGTCACGCAGTGGGCGGGGGAGGCCCCGATCAATCAGCTGTGCCGGGTGCTGGAGGTCAGCCGCTCGGGCTACTATGCGGCCCGCCAGAGGGCCAGCCGCGCGCCGGTGGCCTGTACCGAGAGTGTGCATGCCAAAGCCGCATTCGATGCCAGCGGTAGCACCTACGGCAGCAGGCGCCTGAGTGCGGCGTTGCGGGCGCAGGGATTGGACGTTGGCCGCCATCGCTGCCGAACTCTGATGAAGGCCAACGGGCTGCGGCCGAAATGGCGGCGCAAGTTCGTGCACACCACCAACAGCAAGCACGGCCTGCCGGTGGCTGCGAACGTGCTGAACCGACAGTTCACGCCAGACAAGCCGAACGTGGCGTGGGTGAGCGACGTGACCTACATTCGCACGCGCAGCGGCTGGCTGTACCTGGCTGCCGTCATGGAGCTGTACTCGCGCAAGATCGTCGGCTGGGCGATGGCGCCCACCATGCCGGCGCAGCTGGTGTGCGACGCCTTGGCGATGGCCATCGGGACTCGACAGCCGCTGCCAGGCTTGATCGTCCATTCGGACCAGGGCAGCCAGTACGCCAGCGCCGAACACACGAAGCTGCTGCACCGCCATGGGCTGGTTGCCAGCATGAGCCGCAAAGGCAATTGCTGGGACAACGCGGTGATGGAGAGGTTCTTCTTGAACCTCAAGATGGAGCGGGTATGGCACCGTGACTACGCCAACCATGCCGAGGCAAAGCTCGACATCGCTGACTACATCGTGAGCTTCTACAACGCCATCAGGTTGCATTCGTCGCTCGGATACTGCGCACCAGCGGAATACGAGAGACGAGCAGAGGTGCCGACCGACTGAAGACCAAAGGTCGGCATCAAACCAATCCTATCGGCGTGTCCGAAAAGACTTGACCACGACAGAGGTCGCCGGCGGCGTCGAAGGCGCGCTCAACGAGCTCTCGTCCGCTTCAATTCTCATCTATCGAAAGCACCTCGGCGCGTACGGCGTTTTCGCGGGCAGCGACTTTGACATTGAGGCCGCAGTGCGGGACGCAAGACTGCAGATCGGCCCCTACGACCTGTCTCGCCTCGCCAGCCTCATCGACCTGGGCCCTGTGACCGCACGCAGGCACTACTGGATCACCGGTGCCATGCGATGGTTCTCGCGCGCCATCGTGCGCGAGGATCAGCTAGAGCGATACGCGGGACAGGCTGAACGCAGTGGGCCGCAGTGTGGAGAGTTCGTGCTGGTCATCGGATCGCACCAGAACGGCCGCATGGATGCCATCGCAAAGGTCGCGAAGCGCCTTTCCGCCACCGTGGCCATTAACGGGCTGATGATAGGTATCCCGCGCAATTCCGATCGGATCGAAGAGCTGGTTGGAGACTTGGCGGCGCTTGAGTACGTCAGGACCAATAGCCGAGAACTCCACGGGGACACCATTGCAGTGGCGGAAGTCAACGCCCGGCTCCGTTCGACCAGAACTGAGCTCGCCGACGAACTGCGCGACACGTTTCAACGCGCGGCCTGGTACTACGATGGTCAGCTCGTCAACCCGGCTAATGCGAAGGCGCACAGCCTGTCGCAGATCGCCTCGGAAATCGCAGATCACCTCTATACAGAAGCTCCCCATGTGCACAGCGAGCTGGTGAATAGAAACGAACTCTCAACTGCTGCAGCCAAGGCGCAGCGCGAGCTTCTTCATCGGATGCTTACGAGTTCGACCCAGCCTAACCTCGGCTATCAGGAGTTCTCCGCAGATGCCGGGCTGTACTACACCGTGGTTCGAAGCCTCGGGTTGCATCGAAACATCAAAGGCGAATGGCGGTTTGCCGATCCCGCGGCGACCGATCGAAGCAAATCGCTGCAGCCTGCGTGGGACAAGGCCAAGGAAGTGGTGTTCCAGTCGGAGCGGCTCATATCTCTTTCCGAACTCTACGCCGCCTGGCAAGCCAAACCGTTCGGAATCAAGTCCGGATTGCTGCCAGTCTTCGCCTTGTCGCTATTTTTGGCGCACCGCCATCAGCTTGCGCTCTATCTGGACGGCACTTTCACTCCCGAGGTCACTGAGGCGCACGTCGATGAATGGCTGCAGGACCCGTCCCGCGTCGAGTGGCGTTTTGTCCGGATCGATTCCAGCGAACGGCGCATGCTCCAGTCGCTCTCCCAGGCGCTCGCCGGGCGACTCGGTCGCCCTGTCGCCGCAGACGCTCTCGATTCAGCCCGCGCGCTTGTCGCGCTGGTGTATCAGCTCCCGGCCTGGACGCGCAGGACGGAGACGCTCTCGCCAGGCGCAAAGAGCGTTCGAAGGCTGCTGCTGACCGCGTCCGACCCGCACAAAGTGCTGTTCGCAGATTTGCCCCTGACACTGGAAACGCGTGATCCCCTCAGCCTCGCTTCAAAGATTGCCGAGATAACTGGTGAGCTCGACGAGGCCTTCGACGCTCGCATGCGGGTCGTGCAGCGCCGATTGCTCAAGGCCCTGGATCACCAGGGAGATTGGGCGCAATTGAACGAGCGGGGCCGGGTTGTCCGCGGAGTCGGCGCAGATTTCAAGCTGGAAGCGTTCGCGACCCGAATCGCGGAGTTCGCCGGGGCAATCGAGGACCTGGAAGGTCTGTTGATGCTTGCAATTGCAAAGCCAAGCAAAGACTGGACAGATCATGACGTCGATGCGGGTGAAGTCCAATTGGTGACCTGGGCTTTCGACTTCAGACGGCTCGAGTCTCTCGCTAGTGTCGAAGATCGGCCTGCCACCCGCCGGGCCATCGGTGTCGTGTTC
>LNFM01007197.1_pt1 | contig 18543 bp, 21 predicted proteins | sample 596031 | NCBI WGS metagenome assembly LNFM01 (sample SAMN04254537, study PRJNA301005) | activated carbon metagenome | isolation source: dual media filters at the Ann Arbor, Michigan drinking water treatment plant | place: USA: Ann Arbor | reverse complement strand
GGCAGGCGTTGCTGCCGAAACCGGGGTGATCATGCTGATCTACCTCGACCACGCCTTGGCCGAACGCCGGTCCGAGGTTTCCCGTGAAGGCCGCGCCTTTACCCGCGCCGACCTGAACGCGGCGATCATGGTCGGAGCGGTGGAACGGGTGCGCCCCAAGATGATGACCGTGGTCGCCATCATGGCCGGGCTGATGCCGATCCTCTGGGCGCACGGCACCGGATCCGAGGTCATGAGCCGCATCGCCGTTCCGATGATCGGGGGCATGGTGTCCTCCACCTTGCTGACGCTGATCGTCATTCCTGCGGTCTATTCAGTGGTCAAGGGCTGGGGGATGGGTCGCGCGGTCGCTCGGGCGGCAGTCGTCGCCTGACGGCAGGTGTCGCCTTTATGCGGTGGACCCTGTCGCGCGTGGCCAGCGGCGGTGCAGGTCGTCGATCATTAGGGCGTGGCGGTGCTCAACGCCTTGATGGCCCTGCAGGTGTGGATGGTCGGCGGGTAGGTCGGGGTGGGCATGGGCCACGTCCACCGGGTCGGTCGCGGGCCAAAGCCGGATGACGGCGACCATCGCCACAGCGCCCAACGCTGCAAGCCCGAGGGCTGCCTGCGCCAGACCAAAGGTGGCCCCCAGCCAGCCCGCCAGCGGATAGGTCACCAGCCAGGCCGCATGTGACAGCGCAAACTGGGCGGCAAACACGGCCGGACGATCTTCAGGCCGGGCAGAGCGGTTCAGGATGCGGCCAATCGGGATCTGGGTAAAGGCAAAGCCGAACCCGATCACCGCCCACAGCGCCATCAGACTGACAAGGCCAGGCGCCAGCTGCACCAGTGCCACCCCGGCAACCATCGCGGCCGCACCTGTCAGCATCACCGGGCGATCCGCAATCCTGTCCAGCACCCGGGGCAAGACAAACGCGGCCACCATCGACCCCGCGCCAAAGGCCGCAAAGGCCAGCGCCACCTGACTGGCCCCCAGACCAAATCGGGCCTGCACCAGAACGACGGTGTTCACATAGACCATCGCCCCGGCGGCGGCGACGGCCAGTTCCATCACCATCAGCCCGCGCAGGCGCGGTGTGGCCAGATAGATGCGCGCACCCTTGGTTGTCGAAGCCCAGAAGCCACTTTCATCCGCAGGCGCACGGGAGGGCAAGGACACCGTCAGCACCAGCAGGGCCGACCCGACAAACCCCGCCACGGTGCCTCCGAACAGCACCGGAAAGCTGACAACGGTCAGCAGGGCGGCGGCCAGCATGGGCGACAGCAGTTGCTCCATGTCCTCGGTCAGCCGCATCAGCGACAGGGCGTTCGTATAATCCTTCTCGTCCGGCAGCACGTCGGGGATGGTTGCCTGAAACGCCGGGGTAAACCCGGCGGACGCGGCCTGAAGCAGGAAGATCAGGACATAGACCTGCCAGACCTCGGTCACAAAGGGCAGGAACAGCACGACCCCGGCGCGGATCAGGTCCAGCGTCACCAGAAATGCCCGGCGTGGCAGACGTTCGGCCAAGGCGGCGGCTACGGGGGCGAGCATGACATAGGCAATCATCTTGATAGCCAAAGCGGTGCCCAGCACAAGCCCGGCATCCGCGCCCGCCAGTTGCCAGGCGAGCAGGCCAAGCGCCACAGTGGCAAGACCGGTCCCGACCAGCGCCACAAGCTGGGCCGCGAACATGTGGCGGAAGGTGCGGTTGGTCATTACGTTCAGCATCGATGGCTTTCCGGCGGGGCTTTCAGATTGGTGAGGCTTCGGCTCAGTGCGGTCCGTGACCTTCGGGTTCGGTCACGCTAAACGGCAGATCAAGCGATTTTCCGTTGGCCTGCAACACCAGGCGGGCGATAAACTCGTGCGGCTCGGCAGGGGCGTCGGTGCTTTGCAAGCAGTGATGGTCGACGAGGTCCGGCAGCAGGAACAGGTTTTCCGGGCCGGATGGCCGGTCAATGATGACCATCGCCGTTAGCCCCTCGGCATGGCGGGCGATGGTGAGACGCATCCGTTCGCCCCGGGGCGTAGCGACGATCTCAAGCAGCCCTTCGGCCAGCGCGCAGTTGACCTCGAACGGGTCGGGGGCGTGGTGGTGGGCGTGGGCGGCAATGGGTGCAGCGCCCTGTTCTGCATCCTCGATGCGGATGCTGACCTGCGCCAGCACCGGCAGGTGTTCGAACAGCTCGGCTTTCAGCGCCACGACGATGGCCTGCGCCTGCGCCACCGTCAGCGCCTTGTCCAGTTGCACCGAAAGTTCGGCATGCAGCTTGTGTCCCAGCCAGCGCGCCTGCACCGCATGAACGCGCTCGATGCCCTTCATATGCACCGCGGCGTGGTCGATTTCCGCAAGGATCTCGGGTTCCACCCCGTCCAGCATCCGCGTGACCACGGCCCGCGCCGATTGCCAGACGATGCCGAAGATCGCGACGGTGATCAGAAGCCCGATGATCGGGTCGGCGAGCGGAACGCCAAGCCAGACGCCGAACGCCCCCAGCACCACCGCAAGGCTGGTGAATCCATCGGTGCGGGCGTGATAGCCGTCGGCAATCAGTGCCGCCGAATTGATCTCGCGCCCCACCCGGATGCGGAACACTGCCACCCATTCATTGGCGACGAAGCCGATGATCCCCGCAGCGGCGACCCACCCGAGATAGCCGATCGGTTCGGGGTTCATCAGGCGTTGCACCGATTGCCAACCCGCGACGCAGGCGGAAAACAGGATCAGCCCGACGATGGTTAGCCCCGCCAGATCCTCGGCGCGGCCAAGCCCATAGGTGAAGGTGCGGCTGGGTTTGCGGCGGGCCAGCATGAAGGCGAACCACAGCGGTATGGCCGTCACCGCATCGCCGAAGTTGTGGATGGTGTCGGCCAAAAGCGCGATGCTGCCGGAAAACGCCATGATCGCCGCTTGGATCAGGGCGGCGATGAACAGCACCGTGAACGACCACTTGATCGCCCAGATGCCGCGCGTGGTGGTGGCGATGGTGGGGTCCATCACCCCGTGGGTGTGGCCGTGCCCACCTTCATCGCTGCCATGGCTATGCCCGTGCCCGGCATTGCTGTGCCCGCCGCTGCCATAGCCGAACCATTCGCGCGCCGCGTTCAGCATCATGTCCTCAGAGGTATTTGGCGATAAGTTTGAACTCTTCGATCCGCGCACGTTCCTCGCGCGGCAGGGGGGCGGCCAGATCATCCAGACAGTGGTCGATATGTTCTTGGATCAGGGTTTTCTTGGCCTGTACAACGGCCTTTTCCACGGCTTGCAACTGCTGCGCAATGTCGAGACAGGACCGGCCCGTTTCGATCATCTCGATGATGGCGCGCAGATGACCGTTCGCGCGGCGCAAGCGGTTGACGATCTCGGGGTGCGACTTGTGGGCTGATGAACTGCTCATCCCTTGATCCTATCCCCCTGGATAGGATCAAGCAAGATGAAGCTGTGTGAAATGGCCGTGCGGATTGCCGCTGTCCTTGACCCATCAGCAAGAGCGGCGGTTGCTCCACCGTGCTTTGCTGCGGTAAGAGGCTGCGACACATGCGGGAAATCAGACGGGAAGGCAGAATGCAGAAGCGGCGGCAAGAAACGATGCGTCAGGGGGTGCTGTCAGTGCTCCTGTCGCTGATGCTTGCCTTGGCGCCTTTCGCCGTGTCCGCAACCCATGGACCCGGTGCAGTTGTTGAAGCGATGCAGACGGCGGCGGCGGATTTCGTCCACGGTCATTCGCACTCCTCCGATGCTGCCGCACACGATGCCACTGACCACGAACATCTCGTCACCGGGCTGTTGCCTGGCGGGGACGGATCCTTTTTCCTCATCTGCGATTCCCTGCTGCTTTCGACGTCGCGCACGGCGAACGGTTTGCCGCGGGATGGCCCAAGACGGCCTCCACGGGGATTCACTGTCTGATCGGCCAACGGGCCAGAGCGACTTGTGAAACCTGAACCAAGGACCATCCAATGATTCCAACTCTGCGCGCCCATCGGGTTGCGGGAGCGGTGCCGCGTCTGGCGCTGCTTTTGCTGACCCTGGGCCTTATCCTCTTCTGGGCCGGAACGGCCTTTGCCCATGGCGTCACGCTGGGCGACAAGGGCTATATCCAGGAAGTGACAGGGGTAAAGATCATCCCCTTCCTGTATCTCGGCGCCAAGCACATGGTGACGGGCTACGACCACCTCTTGTTCCTGTTCGGGGTGATCTTCTTCCTCTACGGAATGAATCAGATCGGCCTCTATGTGTCGTTGTTCGCCATCGGCCATTCGACGACGATGCTGGCCGGGGTCTATTTCGGCTTTGGCATCAACAGCTATGTCATCGACGCGATCATCGGGTTCTCGGTCGTCTACAAGGCGCTCGACAATCTCGGGGCCTTCCCGCTGTGGTTCGGGGTGCAGCCGAGCACCAAGGCAGCCACCCTGATTTTCGGCTTCCTGCACGGATTTGGCCTGGCGTCGAAGATCCTCGACTATGGCATTTCGCCTGACGGGCTGGTGCCGAACCTGCTCGCCTTCAACGTGGGCGTCGAGATCGGCCAACTGATCGCACTGGGAGCTATCCTGATCGTGATGACCCGCTGGCGCACCAGCCCTTCCTTCGCGCGGCAGGCCTATGCCGCAAACATTCTGATGATGACCGCGGGCTTCGCGCTGATGGGCTACCAGCTCGTCGGCTATGCCGTCGCTTGAGAACCGGAGATACCGACATGCAACAAAAACCATTCGAAATCCACAAAGCCCCCGTTCCGCCGCTGCGCGCAGAACCACGATTTGCGGCACCAGGCGGCGGAGAGGGCCATATTCAAGGTGTGCAGGCGACGTCCGGTGGCCTGATCCGTAGCACCTTGCTGGCAGGAGGTGGGGCCCTGGCCATCCTCGTCTTGTTCTGGCTGCCCGCCGAGTATGGCATTGACCCGACAGGCGTCGGCGGCATGCTGGGCCTGACCGAGATGGGTGACATCAAGACCCAGCTCGCGGCGGAGGCGGTGGCGCAGGACGCGGCGGCGGCGGGGCAGGCGGTTGCCGTCCCGGTTGCCGCACCGAGCGATGTGACGGCGCGGCTTGACCGAATCGACGCACAGCTTGCCCAGATCGCCGCAGTCATCGGGGCCGATCTTGTGGTGGCTTCCGCCGCCCCTGTTGCTGCCGCCCCTGCGCCAGCGGCTGTTGCAGAACCTGCGGTCCCGGTTCCCGAGGTGGCGGCACCCGCAGCAACAGTGGATGCGGGCGCTGCGCCGGCATGGCGTGACGAACTGGTGTTCACCCTCGCCCCGACCGAAGCTAAGGAAATCAAGTTGGTAATGGCGGCGGGCGAAGTTGCCACGTTTGACTGGGACGCGGACGGCGCTGGCGTGAACTACAGCCAGCACGGCGATGATGGTGCCGAACAGGAAGTCCGGTTCGAAGAAGGCAGGGCGGCACCGGGTCAGGCTGGCACCATGACCGCGCCCTTCGCGGGCAATCACGGCTGGTTCTGGCGCAATCGCGGCGATTCGCCGGTGACGGTGACTTTGCGGGTGTCGGGTGGCTATTCCGAACTGATCGAAGTCGAATAGCGACGCCATGCGACGCGGGCCGCAGATAACTGCGGCCCGGCCTTACACTTTATCGGACCCCGGCCCGAACCGTGCAACCAAATCAAAGGCATCGCCCCGGAACACCTGCCTGACGATGGTGACGGTGTCTGTCCCGCGCCAGGTGCGGCGCTCGACCAGCAGGCAGGGGGATGTGTTGGTGATCTCCAGCACCCGCGCATTGGCTGTATCCGCCGAAATCGCGGCGATTCGATGCTCGGCTTCGGTCCAAGCAACATGCGCCACCAGCCAGGCTCCAGGTGGCTGGGTGCGGAAATCGGCGTGTTCGGCCTCCGGCGCCGCATCCAGAAAGATGTGCCGATCCTCCAGCATCACCGGCAGTGCATCGCTGGAGTGCAGGGACCGAATGAACCTGCTGCGCCCCAGATGATGCCCTTCGGAGCCCAGATGCACGCAGCAGGGCGGGCGCAGCTCGTCTGTCAGCGCATGATAGCCGTAGATGGCGCCACGCTCCTCCACCTTTGCGCGGATATCGGGGATGTTGAGAATGGCGGAATGAATTCGGGGACGCGCCACGACCGTGCCCGCGCGCCGGTTGCGCAGGATCAGGCCTTCTGCGGCGAGCGATGACATCGCCTTGTTCACCGTCATCCGCGAGCAGCCGTAGGTGGCAACAAGTTCGGACTCGGTTGGAACCCGATGCCCCGGCGGCCATTCGGCCGACAGGATGCGCGCCTCTATCTCGGCCCGGATGCGGGCGTGAAGGGTCTGCGGGCGGGTGTCGGGGGAGTGGTCGTGCATCAGATCACAGCGTGGGTTTGTGCTGCCGCAAGGTGGCAGGCGGCTTGGCCCTCATGCTTGACAGGGCGCAGTTGCGGTTCCGTGACACGGCATTGTGGTTCCACCACCGGGCAGCGGGTGGAAAAGCGGCAGCCTGGCGGCGGGTTGCGCGGGCTGGGTGGATCGCCTGCCAGCAGGATGCGCGGGCGTGTCGCCTCGATGCGGGGATCGGGGGAAGGAACAGCCGAAAGAAGCGCCTGCGTGTAGGGATGCGCGGGGTCGGCAAACAGCGGCTTGGTCACACCCTGTTCCGCCACCCGGCCCAGATACATTACTGTGACCTCTGAGCAGACCTCGCGCACGATCGCCAAATCATGCGCCACGATCACGATGGTCAGACCAAGCTGGGCTTGCAACCTTGCGAACAGGTTCACGATCTGCGCGCGGACCGAGACATCCAACGCCGACAACGGCTCGTCGCAGATCAGCACCTGCGGGTTCAGCGCCAGCGCGCGGGCGATGGACACCCTTTGCCGCTGGCCACCGGACAGCGAACGCGGGATGCGATCCAGCACCGTGGTGGGCAGCGCAACAATGTCCAGCAGTTCGGCCAGTCGTGCCTTCCGTTCCGTAGCGTTGCCGATGCCATGGATCAGCAGCGGTTCTTCGAGCGTCTGCCCGACAGTCTGACGGCGGCTCATCGACCCCAGCGGATCCTGAAAGATGAACTGCACGGCGCGGGCAAAGCCCTTGCGGTCCTGCTCCTGCCAGTCGGCGCGGTCTCGCCCGTCGATCTTGACGCTGCCTTCGGTGACCGATTGCAGCCCGATGATGGCGCGGGCAAGTGTGGTCTTGCCGCAGCCGGATTCCCCGACGATGCCGTGGAATGCGCCCTTGGGGATGGTCAGGTCCACACCATCGACGGCGCGGACCAGGCCGGCACCGGTCTTGAAGTGGACTTTCAGCCCACGTGCTTCGATGGCGGGAATGTCAGGCATAAGTGGCAATCCCTTCAGCCGCGATGACAACCGGGCAAGCGACGCGGTGCGGCACCACGCCCGTGGCCACGGTTTGCAGGCGCGGGCGGTGGCTATGGCAGGCGGGATGCACCATGTCGCAGCGGTCGGCAAAGCGGCAGCCGGGCATCAGTTGCGCCTGATTGGGTGGGATGCCGGGGATTTCCTTTGTGCCCGTGGCAGTCTCGGACCGGAAGTCGGGGACCGAGGCCAAGAGCCCGCGCGTATAGGGATGCACGGGGGCAGTCAGCACGTCGATAGCGCTGCCCTCCTCGGCGATCTGGCCCGCGTAAAGCACTATCACCCGGTCGGCCAGCACCGATACCGCACCGATGTCATGGGTGATCAGAACTACGGCAATACCGTCTTCCTTCTGGATCGTGCGGATCAGCGCGAGGATTTGCGCCTGCACCGTGGCATCGAGCGCAGTCGTCGGCTCATCCGCGATCAGCACCCTTGGCCGCGCCGCCAGCGCCAACGCGATCATCGCGCGTTGCAGCATCCCGCCGGATAACTCATGCGGATAGCGGTCATACCGGTCTTCGGGGTCGGGAATGCCGGAGCGGGCCAGCAGCGAGACTCCCTCTTTCCGAGCCGCCTCGGGCGACAATCCGGCATAAAGCTGCGCCTGCCGCGCCAGTTGCGGGCCGATCTTCAGCATGGGATTCAAGGCAGACATCGGATCCTGAAAAATCACCCCGAAAAAGCCACCCCGCAGGGCGGACAGTTCCGCGGGCGACAGTGTCAGAATATCGCGCCCATCGGCCCGCGCAGTGCCTTTCAGGTCCACCGCCACCCCTTCGGGCATCAGCCCCAGGGGCCCCAGCGTCATCACCGTCTTGCCCGACCCGCTTTCCCCGACGATGGCGACAGTTTCACCGGGGGAGACGTGGAACGATGCCCCGTCCACCGCCCGGACAGACACCGTGGGGGTGTAAAGGTCGATCACCAGATCTTCGACAGCATAGACCGGCGTGTTCATGCCTTGCCCTCCGTCGCGGCCCGCGCCGTTTCCTCGACCGCGCGGGCGGCTTTCTTGCGCCGCAAGAGTCCGCCATGCACCGCTTTTGGCACTTTCTGCAGGGCAAACGCCTCTCCCAGCAGGTTGAAGCTGACAACGACGGCGGTCAGGGCCAGACCGGGGATGATGACGAGGGCCGGGTTATCCTCGATATAGCTCATGCCATCGACCAGCATCTGGCCCCATTCCGGGGTCGGCGGGGCGACGCCAAGACCAAGGAAAGACAGCGTGGCAATCGCCAATACCAGCGCACCTGCGTCGGCGCTGGCATAGACCACCACCAGCCCCAGCACATGCGGCAGGATGTGGCGGGTGAAGATCCACATATGCGACGCGCCCATGACCCGTGCCGCCTCGATATAGGGTTGCTGCAACTCGGCCACCACGACAGCCCGGCTCATCCGGGCATAGTTCGCCCACCAGGCCAGGGTCAGCGCGATGATCATCTTCCAGTAGTCAGACATCCACGACCACGCCTCGCCGGAAAACACCCCGATCAGCGCCAGTGCGATGATCAGGCTGGGCAGGGCCAGCGCTATGTCGATGATCGAGATCAGCACCAGTTCGGTACGCCCGCCGACATAGCCCGCGAAGGACCCGATGATGACGCCGATCACCAGTGCTGCCAGCAGCACCACGACCATCGCCACCAGCGAGGTCCGCGCGCCGCCGATGATCCGGCTGTACATGTCGCGGCCAAGGTAGTCGGTGCCAAGCCAATTCGACCATGAAGCGGGCGACAGGATCGCGTTGTAGTCCTGCACGGTCGGGTCATGCGTCATCAAGAGCGGCGCAAATATCCCGATCAGGACGAAGATCAATGCAGGCGTAAGGATGAGCCACGGCCAGTTTTTCATCACGCCCTCCGTGGCCGGCGCAGGCGCGGGTCGGCCAGCATGGCGGCGATATCGACAATCAGGTTGACCGACACGAAGAACACCACGAACAGCAGCAGCACCGCCTGCATGCCGATGAAATCGCGGAACCGGATCGCCTCGATGAAGAAGGCACCGATGCCGTTCAGACCGAACACCCGTTCGACCACGATGGCGCCGATCATCATCAGGGTGAACTGCGCGCCGAAGGTCGTCATGTAGGGGATCAGGATGTTCGGCAGCGCCTCGCGGAACAGAACCGCGCGGCGGGTCAGGCCCTTGGCGAAACCGGTGGTCGCAAAGGGGCGCGACATCGCCTCTTGCAGGTTCACCCGCACCACGCGCGACAGCACCGATCCGGGAAACAGCGCGATGGTGATCCACGGCAGCAGCCACGAGGTGAAGCCCGCGACACCAAAGGTCGGCACCCAGCCCAACATGACCGAGAACACGATTGTGAGCATGGCAGCGACGAAAAAGTTCGGGGTGGATGCCCCGATCAGCGCCACCCCGTGCAACACGCGGTCAACCCAGCCGCCATTCGACACCGCTCCTGCCAGCCCCATCACCAGCGATAGAGCCAAGGCCAGCACCCCGCCACCCGCCAGCAAGGCCAGAGTCTTGGGAATCCGCACGGCAAACTCTTCAGACATCGGTTTGCCGGTGCGCAATGATATCCCGAAATCGCCGGTCAGCGCATCCCCCAGCCAGCGCAGATAGCGCACCGGCAAGGGGTCGTTCAGGCCCAGCTCATCCGCGATGCGGGCGATCATCGGGCCATCGGCCCCCGGCCCCGCCGCCCGTTCGGCGATCAGGGCGGCCACGTTGCCGGGCGCGGCGGACACCAGCGCGAACGTCAGCGCGGTGGCCGCCAGCATCAGCAGCAGGGCAAGCCCGGTCCGCCGCAAGAACATGCGTTGCATGAGGCCCGCCCCCCTTTGCGCGTTATGACAGCGTGATGCCCTTGAACGGCAGGTCATAGTCGGTGGTCGGCAAGCCAAAGCCCGCAACCCGCGGGTTGACCGCCCAGATCCGCTGGCTGACCACCAGCGGGCAGGCGGCGGTGTTGCTGCTGATCCAGTCATAGACCGCCTGCATCGCCGGTTCGCGTGCATCGCCGCCCGCGTCCAATGCGGCCAAAACTACCTTGTCCAGACCGTCGGACACATAGATCTTGCCATCCGGCCCGGTATCCGCCGCTGTCACGAACGAAGCTCCCAGCGAGCCATGCGGATCGTATGGTGCGCCGTAGGTCGCAAAGAACGTCAGGTCATATTCGAACTTCGGGCGGCGGTCGTGGATCGTGGCGGTATCCACCGACGAGATGTTCACCTGAAAGCCCACCTCGGTCAGTTGGCCCTGGATCATTTCGGCAATCCGGCGCGAGCCGGGGAAAGCCTCGTCCGACACCAGAAAGTCGATCATCAGGGGCGCGCCGTCCTTGGTGAAGCCTGAAGCATCGCCAGCCCAGCCACCGGTGGTCAGGGCGGCCTGAGCCGCGGCCACGTCACGGGCCGGAACCGGAATGCGCGCGCCTGCGGTGGGAACGGTTGTCGGGAAAATGTTCACGGTCGCGTCGGCATAGCCTTCGAACAGCACGGCGGCCATGGCGGCCCGGTCCACGCCGATGAAGATCGCGTCACGCACGGCCTTGTCCTGCATCATCGGCGATTTCGGCGAATACCCCAGAATCGTCGTCGCGGTGCCGGGTTCGGCGATGACGGTCATCCCGTCACCCTTCAGCGCCGAGGCGCGGCGGGGCGACAAGGGGGCGACCCAATCGCCGCCGATCACGTCCAGATCACCAGCGCGCAAGCCGTTGGCGCGGGCCAACTCGTCCGGCACCACCAACAGTTCCATCCGGGTAAAGCTGGGCTTTTCGCCCCAATAGGCATCGTTGCGGACCAGCACGGTCTTGGTGCTGTCATGGCTTTCCACGATCCACGGGCCTGTGCCGATGGGCGCGGTCTGCTTGCCCTCGGCATCGATCGCCTGCGGCGACAGGAACCGCACCGGGCGCACGATGGTCAGCTCTAGCAAGGCAGCAGCAACGGGCCGCGTCAGCTTTACCGTGATCTTGTTGGGCGCATCCTTGACGATGCTGTCGAACGCTGCCGAAATCCCGATCCAGCTGAAATCAGCCACCCCCATCCAGCGTTTCAGGTTCACCTCGGCCGCGTCGGCATCGAACGGCGTCCCGTCCGAGAACGCAACACCATCACGCAGATCAAAGCTGATCGACAGGCCATCCTCGGCGACCGTCCACGCAGTCGCCAGACCCGGCTCCAACGCGCCGCCTGCGCCGTAATGGATCAGCCCGTCGAACACGACGGTATAGGACGACAGCGTGGACACGTTCTGCAGCAGGTCCAGATCACCCGTTTCACCTGCAATAGCGACCTTGAGCGTGTCGTGGCCATCGGCCAACACGATGTGGGGAAGGGCGGAAAAGAGCGTGATCCCCGCCGTACCGGCAAGGAAAGACCGACGTTGAAGCTTGAGCATGGCAGACCCCTGTTGGTTTGTTTGACTAAAAGCATAACAGGTGCGAAGTTATTGTATAGATGTTATTGTGGTACACAGGCCATCAGCTGAACTCGTCGTCGCTTTTTAAAGCGTTACCCTGGATTTTGCATGGCGCCGGGCGCTTTAGAACACCAGCACCTTGTCTGCAGTGAGCGTCGTTTCGGCAAGTTCGTCCATCGAGGATCGAGCCGCCCCGGCGATGATCACGTCCACGGCAAGCCCGCGCGCATCCATGCAGGTGCCGCACAGCAACACCTTGCCTCCTGCTGACAACGCCCGGCCCAGCATCTGTTTGATGTTGTAGAATCCTTCGGGGGGTCTTCTGACCCGCCTTGGCGCAGGCCACCGCATCGCCCATCTCGGACTTGCCGGCCGCAGTTGGCCCCGATTCCGACCGACTGCATGTGGCGCTGATTTCCATCGATCCCGAACGCAATACTCCCACCGTTATGACCGAGTATCTGTCGAACTTCGACGCGCGCATCGTCGGTCTGACAGGGCAACTGCCCGAGGTTGCAAAGGCCGCCGCCGACTTCCGGGCCAGATTCGAGAAATCTGCCATGAGATGACGGCTACACAATGAATATCACGGCGGGGGTCTTTCACCTCCGTCTTCTGCAAGATCGCCCCGACGCCATCGGTCTTGCGGTGCCCGGCATGCCCTATGGCTCGCCCGGGATGGGGGATGAAAGCGCGCGGGATGCCTATGACGTCTTCCTGATTGCGCGCGAAGGGAACACCACGGTGTTCACGTCCTACCCTGCGGCTTGAACGGCACTTAGGCGGCCAGCGACGGTGGCAACCAGGGCAAGGGCCTGCGTTGCACCATCCGCCTCACCCTTTTCAAAGTCGCCCTCGATCTGGCCCATCTGGTTGGTGACATGGGCGAAGCACACGACATCCTGCCCCCGCGCCGCGGCAAAGGCATAGAGTGCTGCGGCCTCCATCTCCACCGCCAGCAGGCCGCGCTGCGTCATCGCGTCAATCGCCGCTGCGGTTTCGCGGAAAGGTGCATCGGTGGTCCAGGTCGCTCCCTGCAAAACAGGCTCTCCAAAACCCCCAAAGACACCGGACAACGCTTGCAGCAGATGCGCTGGTGCTGCGCTGAAATCGGCGGGCGGCATGTAGTGGTAACTGGTGCCCTCATCCCGCAAAGCCCGGTCAATCAGAATAAAGCAGGGTAGCCGGTCCATCGGCGCCAGTTGCCCCGATGAGGTGATGCTGATCAAAAGCTCGCAACCGCTCGCAAACATCTCCTCAGCCACCAGTACGGCAAAGGAAGCACCAACGGCGCACCCCACAACGCCGATCTCGTGGCCATCAAGCGTGAAAAGCCACAGGTCGGTGTGATAGCAGACCCAGCCTTCGTGCTTTCGGGCGCGTCCGTTCGCATTGAGGTATCGGACGATGTCGCCATCCGGATCCAGCAGGCAAGTTTTCGGGACAGCCACCTTGTCTGCACCTTTCTGACGCCGCGCCTCGCGCAAGAGGCTTTCGGGAGTGAAGGCAGAAGGCGCGTCGTAGTGCTTGTCTCGCAGAATGGGTGGGGTTTCACTTGTCGCCATGCACGAGCTCCGGTTTGTTGCGCCCGATGCGCCAGTCCATGACCGTTCCCGCGCAAAGGAAGACAAATCCAGCAAACTCGATGAGCTGGTTGTACGAAACCAGCATGCTGAAGCCGATCAGCAGAAAGCCGACCCCCGCCAGTGAGGCCGGGAAAAGGCGGCCATGCCTGTGTCGACGGATGAGAAGCACTGAAAACGTCAACCCGGCAAAAAGAACGATTGCCCCGGCCCAAACCGCCTCGTTCAGTGCGATCGTGACACCAAGCGCGCCCAGCAGCCCGATCGCTGCGAGTGTGCCGTAGCAGGCGACGAGCGAAAGGGCTGTGGCCAGAGGGGCGAGCCAATCGCCGGTTTTCTTGTCTGTCACACCATGCTCCGTTTTGTGGCAAGACCGCGCGCGATTGTCGTGGTGGCAATCATGGCTTTCAGTTTCATCCGGGACGGCCTCCATTCAGGGTCATTTCGTCAGGTCAGTCTTTGTAGCCAGTCAGTCGTGCCGCCTTCGTTCTTTGCGCGACCGGGTGGCGAAGCCTGCAAAACAGTTCTGCCCCTTCAATCGAGCGGCCGCCAGTTCCACCAAAGTCAGCAACCCGGCCATCAGAACACCAGAACCTTGTCTGCAGCCAGCGTCGCCTCGGCAAGTTCATCCATGGTCGACCGGGTTGCCCCTTGCATCATGTCCGTGATGGTCAACCCCCGTGCATCCATGCAGGTGCCACACATCAGCACCCGGCCTTTGGCCGACAGAACGCGGTCCAGCATCCGCTCGACGTTGTAATAGCCTTCAGGCGTCTTCTGCCCCGCCTTGGCGCAAAGCACAGCATCGGCCATCAGGAAGACGGTGACTTCACCTTCGGGATCGTGCTTGGCCAGAGCATGGGCCATGCGCAAGCCGTTGAAGCTGCGCTCGGAGCCGTAGGGCGGGTCGTTCAGGATCAGGAGGTGTTTCATGTGGTGGCCCCTTTAGGTGCGGGGTTCAGACGGGGATGGGTTTCTTCGCCCCACCAGAGCAGCACGGCACCCGATGCAAACATCGACAGCGCCACGAACCAGAAAGCGGCCTCGGTCGAGCCATAGAAGTGTGCGGTCAGCCCCAAGCCAAGCGCGCCGATGCCGTAGCCCAGATCCCTCCAGAACCGGTAAATCCCGATGGCCGATCCGCGCCAGGTGGGGGGAGTGATGTCGGCGACTGCCGCCGAAAGGTTGGGATAGAGCAGCGCCATGCCAAAGCCGGTGACGGCAGCAGAAACCGACCACCAAACCGCCCCTTGCCCCAGCACGATCATCGCCACTCCCGCGCCGCAGATCCACATGCCCAGCACGTTCGGCCATAGCCGTCCGACATGATCCGACAGCCGCCCGGTAAAAAGTTGCGATCCCCCCCAGACCAGCCCATACCAGCCGACGATCCAGCCAATGTCCGGCAGGCTGACGCCCCGGGCGATCAGGAAGACCGGAAGGATCACCCAGACCAGCGCATCGACGAACTTCTCGACCAACCCGGCCTGCGACACCGCCGCAAGCCGTTTGTCGCGCCATGACATCAGCGCGAACACCTCCCATGTCGTGGGGTGGTCTGCCACGCCTTGCGGGTAGCGCGGACGATAGGCACCCATAGCGCCACCGGCCTTGTGCCGCGCAGCCTCGGATTTTGCCCAAGGCAAGGTATCCTTGACCCAGACCAGCGTCAGCACGAAGGCCAGCGCAATCACCACGCCGCCAAAGACCAGAAGCCCCAGCCGCGCGCCCCAGGCACTGGCGGCATAGGCCGTGATGATCCCGGCCAACGCCACGCCGACGTAGCCTGCAAACTCATTCAGCCCCAGCGTCAACCCGCGCTGATCAGCCCGCGTGAAATCCAGCTTGGACGTCTGGGTCATCGACCAGCAAAGCCCCTGATTGACGCCAAGGAGCACGGTGGCCGCCACAATCCATCCCCAGCTTGGGGCTAGGTAAATCATCACCGGAATGGGAATCGCGGCGATCCAGCCCAAGAGCAGCACCCGCTTTCGCCCGATCCGCTCGGACAGCCGACCGGCGACGAAGTTCAGCACGCCCTTGACCACGCCGAACGCCACCACAAAAGCGGTCAACAGCAGGAATGATCCCTTGGCCACGCCAAATTCGGTTTCGGCCAGGGCAGGAACCACAGTGCGCATCATGCCAAGCGCAAAGCCCACCAGCAGAACCTGAATCAGCTGATGCACGAACTGCGTCAGGTTTTCCTGAATACCCAGCGACAACCCGGCGTCGGCATCAGGGGCCGGGGCAGTCATTCTGCCGCTGCCGACTGACCCGCATTCACGGCACGGGTCTGTGCAGCGCCGGGCGGCGGGGGCGGAATGTCAGCGACCATCATCTGCACGAATGCGGCTTCATCCTCTACCCTGAAGGCCCGGTTGTGGCGCTTCTCAAAACCGATGGTCGATGTCGGCTTGCCACTTAAGGAGCGGCCACAGACCGACCCCGAGTAGGCGCCTGGCAGTACTTCGAGCCAGTCCGGAAGAGCTTTGAGGGTCTGCACGCTTTTGAACAGGTCGCGCGCGCCCGCCTCGGCGCTGGTGGCCAATTCCGTGCGGCCCAGATCGCCCACCATCAACGTGTGCCCGGTCAAAATGAACCAGGGGTCGTCGGACCGGGTTCGGTCGGTGACGACCAACGAGATATGCTCCGGCGTATGGCCCGGCGTGTGCATGACCCGGATCGCCACGTTGCCAAGCTCCAGCACATCGCCATCCTGTACGCCCTTGAAGGCATAGCTGGCGGCGGCACTTGCATGCAGCACATATTGCGCACCTGCCGCATCGGCCAACGCGCGCCCGGCCGAGACGTGGTCGGCGTGCAGATGCGTGTCGATCACATAGAGGATACGCATCCCGGTTGCCTCGGCAGCCGCCAGATACGGGGCAATGTCGCCCACCGGATCAACCACGGCACCGGCGGACTTCCCGCCGCAACCCAAGAGATAGGATGCAGCGACGGGATCGGTGTGCAGGAACTGGCGCAGGATCATGATGGTCTCCCGGATGCGGACGGCCGGGATGCACTTGCATTGCGGGCCGTCACGTTTTACAATCAATTAATCTATTGATTGAAGTAGCGTGGAGAAGACGTGCATGTCAATGGGCCCGAAGCAGGCCATCCTTGCAGAGTTCGCCGGTGTCGCGCGCGCCTTGGGGCACGCGCATAGGCTGGAGCTGCTGGAGCATCTCGGTCAGGGTGAACGCGGGGTCGATGCCTTGGCCGCCCGTGTCGGGCTGTCGCTTGCCAATGCGTCTCAGCACCTGCAACAGCTACGCCGCGCCGGGCTTGTTGCAAACCGGCGGGATGGCAAGTTCATCTACTACCGGCTGGCCGATGACGGGGTGACAGACCTTCTGACCGCGCTGCGCCGTCAGTCCGAGCGCAACCTGGCCGAGGTCGACCGCATCCGGCGCGGCTACTTCGCTGACCGCGACAGCTTTGAGCCGGTGTCGCGTGAAGATCTTCTCGAACGGGTCGCAAGCGGTCTTGTGACTGTGCTGGACGTCAGACCGCAGGACGAATTCGGGCAGGGGCATCTGCCTGGCGCCGTCAACATCCCGTTGGGCGAATTGCAGGACCGGCTGGCCGAACTTGATCCAGACCGCGAGGTCATTGCCTATTGCCGTGGGGCCTATTGCGTTTTCGCCTTCGAAGCCGTGGCCGCCCTGCGCGCGCAAGGGCGCAAGGCGCGACGGCTGGTCGATGGATTTCCAGAGTGGAAGGCGGCTGGTCTCCCGGTCGCAACCTCATTCTGAGGCGGGTGTGGGCGCGGCTCGCTGACTGAAGCCAGCACGATGCGCAGGCCAAGAACGGCGTGCACATCCAAAAACGATCACTGCGTGTCGGTGTTGCTTCTGCAGATAGCGGCGCCATCTATAATCTTCGGATCATTGCAGCGCTTTATGATCTAGCCGGGATATTGACAACCAATGATCCAAACGTCATATTTTGGCGAAAAGGATCACCTGATGGACCGGATCGCTCGCACCACAAAGGACCTCGGCAATGTCCTGCGCGAGGCAAGGAAGATCCAGAACCTGACCCAGGCAGACCTCGCTGCGCGCGCCGGCATCTGGCAGCGCACGGTGTCCAACATAGAGACCAGCGCCAGCGGGGCAAAGGTCGACACGATTTTCGATCTGCTCGCCGCCCTCCCCGGCGATCTTGAGGACATTTTCTGATGGGGCGCAAGCGCGCCTATGCCCCGCTCGACGTCTACATGAACCGCCGCAAGGTGGGGCAGTATTTCCGTGACCCGGACGGAGCCTTTGCCTTCACCTATGCCCCGGAGTGGCTGGCTTGGGAAAACACCCTGCCCATCTCACACTCCTTGCCCCTGCGGGCCGAGCGCTATGTCGGCCAACCAGTTATCGCCGTCTTCGAGAACCTCCTGCCGGACAGTGACGACATCCGTCGGCGTGTGGCGGAACGGGTTGGGGCGGAGGGTGTTGATGCCTACAGCCTTCTGGCCCGGATCGGGCGTGACTGCGTCGGTGCGCTGCAATTCCTCGCCGAGGGGGAAGAGCCCGGGGATAACCGGATGCTGACGGGAGAACCGCTCAGTGACGCCCAAATCGCCGCGATGCTAAAAGATCTTGGCCGCACGCCGCTTGGTATCCGGGCCGAGCGGGATTTCCGGATCTCGGTTGCTGGGGCACAGGAAAAGACCGCACTTCTGTTCCATGACGGCCAGTGGGTTGAACCGACCGGCACAACACCAACCACCCATATCCTGAAGCCTGCGATCGGCACCTTGCCCAACGGCATGGACCTGACCGACAGCGTCGAGAACGAGCACTTCTGCCTACGCCTGATGGCCGCGTTCGGCCTGCCCGTCGCTCGCACAGAGATTACCACCTTCGCAGACACCAAGGTGCTGGTCATCGAGCGTTTCGACCGGTTGCGCGCCCGCGATGGACGGCTGATCCGCCTGCCTCAGGAGGATTGCTGCCAAGCGCTGTCCGTCCCGCCGACCCGAAAGTATCAGAGCGAAGGGGGCCCCGGCATCGTTGAGATCTGTAGCCTGCTTCAGGGAAGTGACGAGCCGCTGCGCGACCGGGCCAACTTCCTGAAGGCCACCATTCTGTTCTGGCTGATCGGCGCGACCGATGGGCATGCCAAGAACTTCAGCATCGCGCTGATGCCGGGCGGCCGCTTCGTCATGACGCCCCTCTACGATGTGCTGACCGTCCAGCCTTCGCTGGACGCCGGGCAGCTTCAGA
>LNFM01010347.1_pt1 | contig 18544 bp, 9 predicted proteins | sample 596031 | NCBI WGS metagenome assembly LNFM01 (sample SAMN04254537, study PRJNA301005) | activated carbon metagenome | isolation source: dual media filters at the Ann Arbor, Michigan drinking water treatment plant | place: USA: Ann Arbor | reverse complement strand
CTGTGGATTACCGGCACGCACCGCAAGCTCTTCGCGCTGGCGCTCAACACCACCGCCGAGCCGCACGGCAACCCGCTCGTGATCGGCGGGCTCCTCGACGGGTACGAAGCCTCGCTCCGCGATCCCAAGGCCGCGGTCAAGGTGAAGGTGGAGATCGTCAATCGGCTGAGCGAGCTCGCCGAAGACGAGGCTCGGCAGCTGCTCGACTACGCGCTCGGACACGGCCCACCCGAAGTCCGGATCGCGGCGACACAGGCCGTGGTGCGGTCGCACCGGCGCGCGAGCCGGCCCGCGTTGCGATCCGCGCTCGGGGCGAATCCACCCGAGCTCCGCGAAGCGGTGTTCCGTGCGCTCCTCGAGCTCGAGCACGACCAACCGATCGCCGCCATCCGCGCGGGCCTGGCCGCGAGCTTCGAGGACATTCGCGTGCTCGCGGTCGAGGCCCTGATCCCGCTCGGCCGGACCAGCGTGATCGCCGCCGGGATGATCGCAGACGCGCTGCGCGACGGTCACCCGAGCGTCCGCCGGCGCGCGTTCGCCGCGCTCTGCCACGTGGCCCCGGATCCGAGCTCCGCGGTGCGAACGGCCCTCTCGCGTGGCAGCGCGGATGTCCGGGCCGAGGCGCTGCTGTTCCTCGCCTTCTCCGCGAAAGCCACGGATGCAGCGTCCCGGCAGCTCGTCGCTGACGCGTTCGATGACGACGAGGCCGGCGTCCGGACCTCGGCCTTCTTCGCGGCGCTCGGGCAGCGTCCGGAGTTGCTCGCGCGGCTGAGCAGTCGCGTGCCGGCGATCGGCGCCGACGTCACCACGCTGTCACGGCAGCTCGGCTTCGCCGTCGACCTGCCCGCCGACGACGGCACGGTCCTCGAGGACGAACACCTCGAGCCCCTGTTCGCCCAGCTCGCGTGCCGCCACGCCGATGCGGCGATTCGCGGCGCAGGGTGCTTGCTCGCACTCGGCGATCCGCGTGCGCTCGGCGCCGTGTTGCAGTTGACCCGGGAAGCGGACCCGGCCCTGCGCCGCGGGGCGACCGCCAACCTCGTGTTCGCGATCGCGCAGTCCCCCGGTGACGATCGGCTGACCGCCCGCCTGAGCTGGCTCCTCGACGATCCCGACCGCGACGTTCGCAACTATGCGTTCGACGCCCTCGCGACCAGCGCGGCCACCGCACCGACCACGCCGAGCGATCGCTCCACCGCCGATGCGGAGCTCGACCTCGCCGAGCTGGCCCTGCGCACATCGCAGGAAGACATCCGCGTTCGAGCGCTGCAGATCCTCGTCAAGACCGGCGCCCCTGGCTCCGGTAATCAGGCGGTGCAGGAGCGCGCCTCCGCTCTCCTCGGCGATGCCCTCGACGACGAAGCCCAGACGGTGCGCAGCGAAGCGTTCCGCACGCTGTGGTCGTGGCACGCGCAGGACCCGATGTTGCCGCTCGGCCGTGGCGCGGCGTCTCGCCACGCCGACCTGCGCACGCAGGTGGTCGCAGACATCGCGCGGCGCCGGCAGGCCAAGCAGGCGACCGCGGCGATGGATCGCCTGCTGCGCAGCCTCGTGAGCGATCCCGTCGCCGCGGTCGGGCTCGCCGCGTACGGAGCCTTCGATCAGCCCCTCCAGGCCGACGGGACGCCCTCGTCGAAGGCTCCCGAGGTCCACCTCGCCGCCCTCGGCTCGCCGTCGCCGCAGGTACGCGCGGCGGGATGCGCAGGTTGTCACCAGGCACCGGCCGCGAGCGTGCGCGCGAAGCTCGTCGAGCTCGTCAAGGATGACAACCCGATCGTTCATACCGCGGCGATCGCGGCGCTCGACGAGGTGGCCCCGGGTGACCCGGAGGGCTTTGCGCTCGCGTTCGCGTCGATCTTCTACGAGCTGCAGGTCCGGGCATGCGAGCTCTGCGGCAAGCGGCGTGATCAGAAGGGCATCGCACCGGCGCAACGGCTCCTCTCGATCCCCCGGACCGATCACAACCGGCCCGCCGACGAGCTTCGTCATCGCGCGGCGCGAGCGCTCGCCGATATCGGCGCCGCGTCCTCGATCCCGTTCCTGCAGGGGCTCGTCGACGACGAGGATCCGATCGTGCGCGAGATGGGGGCGCGCGGCATCGCGACGGCCGCGACCGCCGGTAATGACAAGGCGCTCGACGCGCTGCTGCGCCTGCTCGGACACGCCGACCTCCCGGTGAGGTCGTGGGGCGCGGAAGGCCTCGCCAAGCTCGGCGACCTGCGCGCGCTCCCGGTCCTCGCCGGCACGCAGCGGCACGATCACCGCCCGCTCCGGATCGGAGCCATCCAGGGGTTCGTCGCCCTTGGCCCGGACGGCGTGCGCGGCTTGCGTCAAGGCCTCGAGGATCAGGATCGCGAGATCCAGGAGCTGGCGTTCTCGGTCATTGTCGCTCGTGATGCCGCCCTCGCCCAGGCAGGTATCGCGCCGGACCTGCTCGTCGATGCGATGTCGTCGCCGAGCCCGGAGATCCGGTTTGCCGCCGCCCGCGTGTTCGAGCGTCGCGCCACCGGCGAGCCGCTCCCTGCCGACATGATCGGCGAGCTCGTGGGCCCGCTCGTCCCCGAGAAAGCAGCCGATCGCAAGGAGTGGCCGGCCCCCGAGCGTCGGGCCGCACTGCTGCAGGTCCTCGCCGCCGCGGTCGCATCCGCGGACCCCGCGCAACGCTATGCGGCGACGCAGGTGCTGGCCGTGCGCGCGCAGCCGCTGACGTTCTGGCGCGAGGTCGCACGCCTATCTGGCCCGTCGAAGACGGCGCCGGTGCCGCACACCGGGTGGTCGAGCGAGCTACGCACGGCCCGACGTAGCGGTTGGCTGCGCCGGCTCGTCGCCGAGAAGCGCGCCTCCGATGCAACCGAGCTCGAGACCCTGGCGCTGGCGTTCAGCCGCGCGGGCGATTCGGTCAGCAGCGATGAAGCCGCCGCGCACCGGCTCGTGTTCGGCGTCTACGCGGGGCTCGTGCGACAGGCCCCGCGGCCGGGCACCGCCGACGAGACCCATCGCGTTCGTCGCGACGCCATCGGCCGGCTGGCCGAGCTCGCGCGCGAGAGCGCCGTCGGTGCGGAGGCGGTGCTGCCGGTGCTCGCCCATGCCGTCGGCGATCCGCACCATCTCGTGCGCGGCGCGGCCATGTCGGCCCTGCGTTCGCTCTATCCGACGGGCGCGCTGGCCCCGCTGGGCATGGCTCTCGCCGGCGCCGCGGATCTGGGTAAGGCTGCGATCGACGAGCTGGTCGCGCTCGCGATCGAAGGGGACGATCGTGCGGTGGCGCTGGTACGGGGCGCTCTCGACGCCGATGACCCCGAGGTTCGTGCCTACGCCGCCCTGCGCCTCCCGAAGTTGTTCCCCGCGGGAAGCGCCGAGCCTCAGCTGCTCGCCGCGACCAGCCGGCACGGCGATGTGCGGCTCGCGGCGATCACCGAGCTGGCCACCACGCCGACCCCGTCGTCGACGATCATCGAGGCCCTCGCGGCCGCCCTGGGCAGCGAGCACGCCGACCTTCGGCTGCGCGCGGCGGTCGCTCTGGCCAAGTTCGGTGATCCGCGCGGCGTCGATGTCCTTGGCGCATTCCTCCGCAGCGAGGACCACGCGGCCAGAGCCCTCGATGCGCTGACGGGGCTTGCGGGCCAGGCGGCCGACACCCGCTCGAGTGCCGCAGCGGCCGCCGAGGTGATCGCGAATCGCCTCGACGACGATCCGGATCGCACCGCGAATCGCCACGCGCTCCTCGCTGCGCTCGGCGCCCTGGGACATGCCCGCGGGGCCGCCTCGATCGTTCGCCTGCTGACGCAGGTCACGGCGGGCAAGGAGGACGAGACCACGCCGTTCGTCTCAGCGGCCGTCGCCGCGTTGCGCGCGATCCTTCGCGATCGCGCAGCACGACCGCGCGCGCTCCCCGATGGCCGCACCCGGGCCAGGTACCGCGATGACCTCGCGATCGAGCACCTCGGAGAGGCGGCGAAGTCCCCTCTGCCCGTGGTCCGCGTGGAGATCGCCGTCACTCTCGGCGACATCGACGACAAGCGCGCGGAAGACATGCTCGCGAAGCTGGTCGGCGACCGCGTCGACCTGGTCCGGATCGCCGCCGCCGAGGCCCTCGCCCTCCGCGCCGAATACGTGCCCGGTGCCACGTTGGTGGCGCTCGAGGCCGCGCTCCGAGGCGGCCGACGAGAGCTGGTGCTGCCGGCCGCGCTTGGTCTCGCCGCGCAGGGTCGCCCCGAGGCGTTCCAGCCGCTGCTCCTCGTCATCAAGGCGGGCGAACCGCTGGAGCGCGAGCGGGCGCTCCTCGCGTTCGGCTCGCTCGGCGATCGCCGGGCGCTCGAGCAGATCCTGGCGCTCCTCGAGCCGGCACCAGACGACGAGGCATCGCGGGTGCTCACCCCCGTCGCGGCCGAGGCCCTCGGTCGCTTGATCCCGTCGCTGACGGGTGACGAGGCGATCGAGTCGCGCGCGCGCGTGCTTCGCCTCGCGCTCGGTGGCATCGGCCCCGTCCGGCAACGCGCCATCACCGGCCTGCGCTACGCCAACGACCTCGGCACCCTGCGTACGATCGCCGCGGACGGCGATGAACCCAGTGATGTTCGGGTCCACGCGATCGCCCAGCTCGGGCTCGCCGCCGCCGCCGAGAGCGAGACCGTCCTCGCCGAGCTGCTCGCGGACGGTGACCAGCGCGTGCGTGCCGAGTCCATCCGATCGCTCGGCAAGGTGCTCGGCGGCGATCGCACGCGCGTGAGCCTGCACGCCCTCGGCTCGCGCTACGATCACATCAGCGCTCCGGCGGCGAGCTACCTCGCTCGCTCCGGCGATCCCGCGACGTTGATCGCGCGGCTTGGCTCGGTGAAGAACGCCGAGACCCGGCGGATGCTCCGGGAAGGCTTGATCCGGCGCTCGGCCCTGCCGCTGCCCGAGCTCGCGACGCTACTCGCCGGGACCGACACGGCAGCCCGCGCCGAAGCGGCCTGGATCGCCGGCTACGCCGGGGACGCGGCGAAGCCACTCGCCGACTCCCTCGCGCGGTCGGTTACCCGGAGCTTGGCGCAGGTCTCCGTGCACCAGACGACGCCGAACCCAGCCGCGCTGGAGGCCGAGACCGAGGCCTGGCTGGCGTCGATGTGGGCGGTTCGCCGCGTGGGCGCATCCAGCGCGGTCGAGGCGGCCGCGCGCGATGCCCTCGCGAGCGAGCTGGTCGCGCCCTCGATTCGTCGGGAAGCCGCGGCGACCCTCGCGGCCGGGTCGGAGCCGGCGATCGCGGTCCTGGCTGGTCGACTCGGCGATGCCGATCGCGAGGTCCGGACGATCGCGACGCACGCGGTGGCGAACCGACAGCCTGCCACCGCGGCGGCCGCCGTGCAGGAGCTCGGCAGCCGCGCCGACGCGACGACGATCGCGCCGCTGGCGTGGGTCGCGTGGCCCGCGCTGGCCCCGCGTCTTGTCGACGAGGCCGCGACCCGGTCGTGGGCAATCTCGGTCAGCCTCTTCGGCTCGCGGCTCGACGAGCTGCTCGCGATCGCGCGGGGACCCGGTGAACCCGCCGCCCGGATCGCCGCGATCGGCGCGCTGGGTCGCTTCGACGACGCCCACGTGCTCGAAGCTCTCGAAGTAATCCACAAGGACGACTCCGTCGACGATGCGATCAAGCTGGCGGCGTGGAAGGCGATCAAGCGCATCCTTCGACGCACGGCGAAGACCTACGCGGCCGGCCAGGACAAGGGGGGCGCGAAGCCCTCGGCGGGCGCTGACGAGACCGGCGACGACGGCGACGATGACGACGACGGCGACGACGGCGACGACGGCGACGACGGCGACGACGGCGACGACGGCGACGACGATGACGACGATGACGACGATGACGATGACGATGGCGACGATGACGACGACGAGGATGACGATGACGACGAGTAAGCCGCTCCGGGCTCGCATCGACTCGTCGGTCGCGAACGAGCGCGGCGTCACCGGCGTTCGCGATTCGCGAACCGCGAGCGCTGGCTCCCGCCCGCCGAGAGAGGCTTTCGCATGAGCGACACCCTCGAGATCCAGGTCCGGTTCGGCGCCGCCACGTCGACCGTCGCGTCCGATGGCGGCGTCCGCCTGACCGTGCCGACGGACGGCGAGCGTGGCGACGTCTCGCTCGCGGCACGCTTGCATCGCCCCGGCGTGATGCGCGACGCGTTGCTCGCGATGGGCGACGTGCTGGCGAGCGACCTGCGACGCAAGGCCACCGACCGCGCTGACTACCTCCAGTACCTGATCCAGCGCGGCAAGGGCGTCGGCAAGGCGGTCTGGGACGCCCAGAAGGAGTACCTCGCACTCCAGTACAGCGCGGCGGCGAAGCAGGAGGAGCCGCTCGATCCGGTGCTCTGCATCGAGCGTGGCGCCGTACGCCTCGAAGTGATGTCGCGCGACGAGTCGACCTACGCGCAGCTCGTGCTCCGGCGACCGGCCGCACTCGTCGACGCGGATCATCCGGGCGACGGCGGCCAAGCGACCGGCACCACCCATGTCGACCTCGCAGGAGCGCTGGCCGCGATCGGCAAGCTGCGCACCTACCGCACGACCACGCTCGACTTCACGCCCGCGCCCGTCGAGCCCACCTCGCGACGCGTACCGGTGCGCTGGCTGCGCGCGTTCGGACAGATGCAGGCGGCGACGCTGCTCGCGGCCGATCGCTTCGAGATCGCGCCCATCGACCTGTACAACGTGCTCCTCAACCTCCGCCTCAAGAAGGCGAAGACCTCGCCGCGCGGCCTTCGCTACGAGCTGGTCCCAGGTGAGCGTCCGCGGCTCGTGCTCGAGCCATGGGACACCGTCATCCACGGCACCGGAGGGCCCTACCGCGGCGCCCAGCCTCGCATCGTGCGCACGTGGGGGCGCAACCGGCTGAACGTGCTGGCGCGGGTGCTGCCGCACGCGAAGAAGCTCGAGATCGCGGTCGCTGGTCCGGGGTTGCCGGCCGTGTATCTCGTCGACCTCGGCGATGCCACCTTGGCCCTCGCCCTCTCGGGTTGGACCGACGCGAGCTGGGCCGGCGTCTCGACGTTCGATCTGCTCGCCGCCGACGACGACCAGGCCAAGCTCGACGCCGTGCTCCGGGCGCTCGCGACGCCGATGACCGCCGCCGCGCTCACCGACAAGCTCGGCGTGTCCTCGAGCGACCTGCGCCGCACGCTGCTGGCCGGACTCGCCCAGCTCCGGATCGGCCACGATCTCGCGACCGGCGAGCTCTATGCGCGCGCGCTCACCAAGACGCCGATCGCCCCCTCGCTTCTCAAGTTCGCGAGCGTCCGCGAGGCGGCGGCGCATCGCCTGCTCGCCGAACCTGGCGCCGTCGTCATCACGAAGGCGGCCGATCAAGGCATCGAGGGTTCACGCATCGAGGGCCAGGTCGTCGATCAGAAGGCCCACCGCACCTTCTATCCCGGCTTCACCGTCGATCGCGAAGGCACCACGAGCAGCGCGACGTGTACCTGCACGACATTCCGACGGAGCGGCGTGAAGGAGGGTCCGTGCGAGCACATGATCGCCTTGCGTGTCGCGTACGCGCGTGCGGCGGCGGCACTCGAAGCAGCGCGTACGACCCCCGAAGGTCGCGCGCAGATCACGGCCGAAACGCGCGTGTTGCTCCGCCGGACGCGCTCCGGTGCCGAGACCTTCCGGTTGTCACTCGACGGCCGGGACATGACCTCCAGGTTTGGGATCGGGGACGCGCTGCGCGTGCAGCGACTACGCTTCGATTCGCTGGCAGATGCGCGGACCGCGTACTTCGCGCGGCTCGACGAACTTGCGACGAAAGGATATCTTGATGCGACCCGGGAGTAGCGCCCTGGGTCATGACCCAGGTTTGGAGGAGGAGTCGCATCCGTTAGCCAGCGAGCAATCGCAAGGATGGCGTCGCGCCATCCGGGCAAAATCACAGGCCACTCTCCACAAGGTAGGCTGTTCTTGGCGGGCTCGAGTACCAGGCATCCAATTGCTTGGCTCAGCTGGACCAACCACACCACCGCGGTTCGAGCCAAGCAATTGGATGCCTGGTACTCGGCCCGCCGGTGAGCCTACCGTGTCCCAAGAGGGATGTAGCGGCCGCGACTCCTCCTCCATTTTTTTACGCCGAGGGACTGCCCTCCATGAGTAGTGAACCCGAGCTCACCTGGGCCGACGTCGCCGCGAAGGGCGGCATCCGTGAATGGGTCGACGCCGAGATCGACCGGCTCGGCCTGTCGCATGCGGGCGTGCCGGCGTCGATGTCCGACGCGGAGAAGAAGCTCTTCAAGGCGCGGCGTGACGAAGAGCGCCGCATGCGCCGCGAGCTCTACAAGCGAGCGTGGCTCGCCTACAAGCGCTCGCACATCGTTCACCTCGGTCCGGGCGTGTTCTGGCACGACACCGCCGACGTCGATCGGTTCGATGCGGACGACCCGACGAAAGCGCGCCAGGACAACGCCTTCCCCACGTTCTTCACCGGGGGAGCGGGCGACCTCGAAGCCTTCGCGAAGGCCGTCGAGGCCACGCTTCCGCGGCTGCGCTGGCTCGCCTTTCACCGCGAGGTGGATACCGGCACTCACTACGTCCGCTGGACGGTCCCCAAGCGTGATGGCTCGTCGCGCTTGATCTCGGCGCCCAAGCCCGAGCTCAAGCGTATCCAGCGCTGGATCATGAATCAGATCACCGAGCATCTCCCGGTGCACGGCGCCGCCCACGGCTTCCTCCCCGGGCGCTCGATCCTGACGAACGCCCTCGTCCACGCGGGCGCGAAGACCATCATCAAGTTCGACATCAAGAGCTTCTATCCGACGGTGACGATGCGCCGGGTCAAGGGCCTCCTGCGGCGTGCGGGCCTGGGCGAACAGGTCGCGACCCTGATGGCGCTGCTGGCCACCGAGTCGCCGCGCGAGGAGGTCGACACCCACGGGCGCAAGCACTACGTCGCGGTCGGGCCCCGCTCGTTGCCACAAGGCGCGCCGACGAGCCCGTCGATCACGAACGCGCTGTGCCTGCGCCTCGACTGTCGGTTGTCGGGGCTCGCCCGCAAGCTGGGCTGCCGCTACACGCGCTACGCCGACGACCTCACGTTCTCGTGGCACGGGGACTCCCAGAGCGACATCGGCGCGCTGATGCGCGGCGTCAACGCGATCGTTCGCGCCGAGGGCTTCGAGATCCACATCAAGAAGACGTCGGTGATGCGGCGCGGCGCCCGCCAGAAGGTGACCGGGCTGGTGGTCAACACCGCGCCCTCCGGCGTGCCCTCGGCGCGCGTGCCGCGCGAGACGGTGCGGCAGCTGCGCGCGGCGATCAAGAACCGCGAGCTCGGCCGTCCAGACCGGGTCGAAGAGACCCTGGAGCAGCTCAAGGGGAAGGCGGCCTTCATCATGATGACCGACCTCCACAAGGGCCGCGGCTTCATGGCTCGGATCGACGCGCTGATCGCGAAGCGCGACGCGCACCACGCGAAGGAGCAGACATGAGTGACTGGACGGTGACTCTCGAGTTCGAGGAAGGCACGTCGAGCAAGTTCTGGCGCGCGCGCGTCGAGGGCAAGACGCTCTATGTGAACTACGGCAAGATCGGCGCGAACGGCCAGACGCAGGTGAAGCAGCTCGCCGACGCCGACGCCGCCACGTCCGAGTACGAGAAGCTGGTCCGCGAGAAACGCAAGAAGGGCTACGTCGACGCCGGCACGAAGGCGGCCGGCGGCGGTGACGACGACCAGGACGACGCCGAGGATCAGGACGACGCCGACGACGAAGCGCCGCCGAAGCAGGCCGCACCGGCCGGGTCCAAGCCCGCCGCCGCGAGCCCCGCGGCCAAGCCCGTGGGCGTTCGCTACGTCCTCGAGGCCGGCAAGCGGAGGGTGGAGACCCACCTCTCGATCGACGGCAAGACCGTGCGGATGGAGGCCGTCGAGACCTACGCCGACGCCGACGCCGCGAAGAAGGCCCACGAGCGCCTGAAGAAGACGCTGCTCGGCGAAGGCTATAACCAGGGTTGAGCTGATGTCGGAGGACCAACCCTCCAAGCTCGCCGACGGTAGCTCCGTCGAGGTCCAGGGTTCGAGCAGCACGTATACGCTCACGCGCCGAGGCCGGACTTACACGTGCTCGTGCCCGGCGTGGAGGAACCAGGGCGCACCGCCCGACCTGCGCACGTGCAAGCACCTGCGTGCGTACCTCGGCGACGGCTTCGAGACCGCGCGTCTCGGCGCCGTCCCGTCACGCGCCGCCGCGACGCGGACGAGTGGAGGCGCGGCGAGCAAGAAGGACACCGCGCCGCCGGTGCTCCTCGCTCACAAGTGGGAGGTCGACCAGGATCCCCGCGGCTGGTGGATGAGCGAGAAGCTCGACGGGATCCGCGCCTACTGGGACGGCGAGACCTTCACCTCGCGGCTCGGCAACCGCTTCTTCGCCCCCGACTGGTTCGTCGCGGATCTCCCCGCCGACACCCTCGACGGCGAGCTCTGGGTCGGCCGGAAGATGTTCCAGAAGACGACGAGCATCGTTCGGTCCGGCGCGGCCGATCGAGAGTGGCACACCGTCCAGTTCGTCGTCTTCGACGCGCCGAATGCGAAGGGCACGTTCGAGCAGCGACAGGAGCACGCGCGCAAGGCCCTCGAGCGCGCCGCGGCCCCACACGCTCGATGGCACGAGCACGTCCAGTGCGAGGGGTTCGATCACTTGCGCGACGAGCTCGCGCGCGTCGAGGCGCTGGGCGGCGAAGGGCTGATGCTCCGCCAGCCGGGCAGCACGTACGTCGCCGGCCGGTCGCAGACGCTGCTCAAGGTCAAGACGTTCCACGATGCCGAGGCCATCGTGGTCGGGCACGCGCCGGGCGACGGCAAGCACAAGGGTCGCCTCGGCGCCCTGATCTGCCAGCTCCCCGGAGGTATCCGGTTCAATACCGGCACCGGCTTCTCCGATCACGAGCGCGAGCATCCACCGCCGATCGGCGCCGTGATCACCTTCCGCTACCAGGAGCTCTCCGACGACGGCGTGCCGCGCTTCCCGTCGTACGTCGGCCAACGGATCGACGTCGACATCCCCGCGCCGATCGCGACGTCGTCGCGGGCGATCCAGACCGTTCCGCAGGGGCGCCGCGACGTGTCCCCGACGAGTGCAAAGACCTCGGCGCCGGCGAGCCGGGCCGTGACGAAGCCGCCCTCACCCGATGTCGAATCACCGAGGAAGCTGCACGCCGCCCCGACGCTGGCATCCGCGGGCACCGAGCTCGCGCGTGGCAAGAAGTTCATGTTCACCGGCAAGCTGGCCGGCATGCAGCGATCGCAGGCGCAGGCGAAGGTGACCTCGATCGGCGGCATCAATGCGGGATCGGTGACCGCTGATCTCGACTTCCTCGTGGTCGGCGACGAGGGCTCGCCGCTCTTCGGCGGCGGGGCCAAGGGCGACAAGATCCTCAAGGCGGAGCAGCTCATCAACCGGGGCTCGAACCTCAAGGTGATCAGCGAGACCGAGTTCATGGCGATGTGCGACCGCACGCTCACCGCCCCGCGACCGCCCGCGGTGACGAACGTGATGCCCCCCAAGCCGCCGCGGCCTCCGGCGCCAGACGCCGAGCCCACCGCCCCGCCGGACGAGGATCCGGAGGGGCCCTTCGCGACGTACGGCCCACCCACACACCGGCTCGCGCTGGTCCACAGCGACGAGAACAAGTTCTGGACCATCGAGGTGCGCGGTCACCACACGATCACGGTGTTCGGGAAGGTCGGCACCGCGGGCCAGACGCGACTCGCCGAGCTCGGCAGCCCGGCGGCCGCGGCTGCCGACGCCGCCAAGCGGGCGGCCGCGAAGCGCAAGGACGGCTACGAGTAAGCGCGGCTACTTCCCGAGGCCGCGCTCGTTCGCGATCGCCTGGTTGCGCGCGTCGGCACGCTGCAGTGCGGGGCGCTGATTCAGGCGCGCGATGTACGAAGCGACCGCCGGGCTGGGCTCGATCAGCTTGAACGTCGTCATGTACCGAAGCGTTCCGCCAAAGACGACGTCCGCCATCGAGAACGTCTCTCCCAGTACGTACGGCCCGGAGGCGAGCGCGAGCTCGATGGCCCTCAACGTATCCGGCAGCGTGCCCCAGCCGACCTGGCCGGGCCTCGCCTCCCACTTGTAGAGGTTGGCCGTGGCGGCCGGCTCGATGACCGAGGGCCCGAAGCAGATCCAGCGGTAGTAGGTGCCACGCTTCGGATCGCCCTGCGCAGGCGCGAGCGTGCCGGGCGCGTAGCGGTCCGCGAGGTACATCGCGATCGCGGCCGACTCGGTGACAACGAGGTCACCATCGACGAGCGTGGGAATCTTCCCCATCGGGTTCTTCGCGAGGAACGCCGCCTGCTTCTGCTCGCCCTTCTGGATGTCCGTCCACGCGAGCTGGTAGCTCACGCCCACTTCTTCGAGGGGCCACACCGAGGCCGCAGCGCGTGAGTACGGGTGGTGATAGAGCGTGATCGCCATGCGCCGGGGTATACCGCGTAGCGTGCGCACGCCGCTGATCTCCGTCGCCGAGCTGACGCAGCTCGATCGTTCGAACGTCGTCCTCTTCGATTGCCGCTTCGATGTCGCGAAGCCTGGCTGGGGCCGCGCGCAGTACGACGCCGGGCACATCGCCGGCGCGTTCTTCGCCGACATTGATACGGACCTCTCGTCGCCCGTCGGGCCGACCACCGGCCGCCATCCGCTCCCCGAGGCGGAACGCTTCGCGCGGTGGCTCGGCGCGCACGGGGTCACCCCGGAGACCAGCGTCATCGTCTACGACCAGGCGCCCGGTGCCTTCGCGGCGCGCCTCTGGTGGCTCCTGCGCGCGGCCGGACACGCCGACGTGCGCGTCCTCGACGGTGGCGTTGCCGCCTGGACCGCCGCCGGTCAACCGGTGACCACGGAGCAGCCCGCCGTCACGCCGGTCGAGGCGTCGCCCCACCCCTTCACCGGCTGGATCACGACCGCCGACGTCGAGCGTGGCCTCGCCGACGATCGCCTCGTCGTCGTCGATGCACGGGCCGCCGATCGCTACGCTGGCCAGAACGAGACGATCGATCCCGTCGCCGGCCACATCGCGGGCGCCGTCTCGCGCCCCTTCTCCGCGAGGGCCGCTTCCTGCCGCCCGACGAGCTCCGCGCCCAGTGGACAGCGCTCCTCGGCGACCGCTCCCCGCGCGAGCTCGTCGTGTCGTGCGGCTCGGGCGTCACCGCCTGCCACCACCTCCTGGCCCTCGAGCACGCGGGCCTCGACGGCGCCCGCCTCTACGCCGGCTCCTTCAGCGAGTGGATCTGCGACCCCGCGCGCCCCGTCGCGACCGGCCCCCAGCCACGCTAGTCCGGCTTTCGGACGGGGTCAGACACAACAAACACAAGTTGCACAAGTTGCGGCCCCCAAGTTGTGCAACTTGTGGAACTTGTGTCTGACCCCGTCCGGCCCCGTCTGGATGCCGGACATCAAGGGGGTCAGCCACTCTTGAGCGCCACGCCCGTCGGCGTCGAGGCATCTCCTACCAGGGCCAGCTTGCCGGCGATGAAGTCGAGCCAGACGTGGCCGAGCACCGCGCGGCGCCAGGTGGACAGGGCCGGCAGCGACTCGGTCGCCGTCAGGCCCTGCTCGTCCACGGTACGCGCGAAGTCGTCGGCGTCGGAGCGGGTGGCCAGGAGGCGCGCCGCGACGCCCGTGCGATCGGCGACGAGCTGGACGATGATGAGGAGGAGCTCGGACCAGCGCTGGGCCCGGGGGCTCGGCGGACGGTGAAGGCGCGGGCTCGCGTCGACGGTCGAGGGATCGGCGGCCGCGATCGCCTCGAGGATCTCGGAGGCCCGCTGGCGGGCGGGCTGCGGGAGGCCCTTGATGCGGCGGACATCCTCGGGCTCGTCCGGGCGCGCGCGAGCGAGCTCGAGGAGCTGCTTCTCGTTGAGGATGTGCCCGAGGGGGCGATCGAGCTCCATGGCGGTGCGCTGGCGCCAGGCGGCGAGGGTCTTCACGGTGGCGATGCCCGCCGCATCCAGGCCGCGTGTGCCGACGTTCTGCCACGCCGTCTCGGGGGTGACCTCGGAGGCGGCGATGGCATCGGCGGCCACGACCTCGCTCTCCGCCTTGGCCCACGGGAGGCGCTCGCCGAGCCTGGCGGCGAGGCGCGCGTACATCGCGGGGAGCCAGCGGACGTCGGCCGCGGCGTAGAGGAGCTGCGCGGTTGACAGCGGGCGGCGGGACCAGTCGGTCCATTGCTGGTCCTTGCCGATGGTCGCGCCGACGAGCTCGCCGGCGAGGGTGGCGAGGCCGACCTGATCGCCCAGGCCGGCGAAGGCCGCCATCACCTGGGTGTCGATGATCCCGGGGAAGCGGGCCCCGAAGCGGGTCGCCAGGAGCTGGAGGTCCTGGCGGCCGGCGTGCACGACCACCCGGGGGTGGGCACCGAGGGCGGCGACGAGCGGCGCCACGTCGACGGCCTGCGGGTCGACCAGCGCGAGCTCGGGGACGACATCGGGGCCCATGTCGCTCCAGGCGACCTGGAGGAGGCACAGCGCGGGGACCAGGCGATCGGCGGACAGGAACTCGAGATCGAAGCAGGCGAGCGGCGCCCCGGCCAGGGCGGCGGAAATTCGCGCCACTTCGGCAGGATCTGCGACGAGAGCGCGCGTCTCGGCATCTGACGGTGACACCCCGACAAAGTAACGCACCACCGAGGCCAATCACGACGGCCCTGGTAGATTCGGACCGCGGATGACGGCCAAAACGAATAGCTTCGGAAGCAAAGCCACCCTCGCCATTGGATCGCGCAAGGTCGATCTCTATCGGCTCGACGCCCTCGCCAAAGCGAAGGTTGGCGACGTGACGACCCTGCCCTACTCGCTGCGCATTCTCCTCGAGAACTTGCTGCGCTACGAGGACGGCAAGACGGTGACCCCCGCCGATATCGAGGCGGTCGCCGGCTGGAACCCGAAGCAGCGGGTGGAGCACGAGATCCAGCTCCGCCCCGCCCGCGTGCTGATGCAGGACTTCACCGGCGTCCCCGCCGTGTGCGACCTCGCCGCGATGCGCGATGCCTTCGTCGCGCTCGGCCTGCCCGGCAACGCGATCAACCCGCTCAAGGCGGCCGACCTGGTCATCGATCACTCGGTGCAGATCGACGAGTACGGCACGTCGATCGCGTTCAAGAAGAACGTCGAGCTCGAGTACCAGCGCAACAACGAGCGCTACCTGTTCCTCAAGTGGGGCCAGCAGGCCCTCAACAACATGCGCGTCGTGCCCCCGGGCACGGGCATCTGCCACCAGGTCAACCTCGAGTACCTCGCGCAGGTCGTGTGGACGGAGCAGACCGACGGGAACCTCGTCGCGATGCCCGACTCCCTCGTGGGCACCGACTCGCACACCACGATGATCAACGGCCTCGGCGTGCTGGGCTGGGGCGTCGGCGGTATCGAGGCCGAGGCGGTCATGCTCGGGCAGCCGATGGCGATGCTCATCCCCGAGGTCGTTGGCTTCGAGCTCACCGGCAAGCTGCCGCCGGGGGCGACGGCCACCGACCTCGTCCTCACGGTCACGCAGATGCTCCGCAAGAAGGGCGTCGTCGACAAGTTCGTCGAGTTCTTCGGTACGGGCATGGCCGCGCTCTCGCTCCCCGATCGCGCGACCATCGCGAACATGGCGCCCGAGTACGGCGCGACGATGGGCTTCTTCCCCGTCGACAACGAGACCCTGAACTACCTCCGCTTCACCGGTCGCCCCGAGGACCAGGTGCAGCTCGTCGAGCGCTACTGCAAGGAGAACATGCTGTGGCACGAGCCGGGCGCGAAGCTCCGCTTCGCCGACACGCTGTCCCTCGACCTCGGTTCCGTCGAGCCCTCGCTCGCCGGCCCCGCCCGCCCGCAGGACCGCGTCGCCCTCAAGGGCTCGCAGCGCGCCTGGCGCAAGGCGGTCGGCGGTCTCCTCGGTGACAAGGCCGGCGCCGACGAGAAGTCCGTCGAAGCCTGGGCCGCCGACACGAAGTCCGCCGCCCCCGGCAACCTCGGTCAGAAGCAGGCCGTGAAGACCGCCAAGGCCAGCTACGAGCTCGGTCACGGCGACGTCGTGATCGCGGCCATCACGAGCTGCACGAACACGTCGAACCCGTCGGTGCTCATGGCCGCCGGCCTCCTCGCGAAGAAGGCCGTCGAGAAGGGCCTCACGAGCAAGCCGTGGGTGAAGACCTCGCTCGCGCCCGGCTCGCAGGTCGTCACCGACTACCTGACCGAAGCCAATCTCATGAAGCCGCTCGAGGCCCTCGGCTTCTACCTCGCGGGCTACGGCTGCACGACCTGCATCGGTAACTCCGGCCCGGTCGCCGACGAGGTCGCGGCTGCGGTGAAGGACGGCAACCTCGTCGTCGCGTCGGTCCTCTCGGGTAACCGCAACTTCGAAGGCCGCGTGAACCCCGTGGTGCGCGCGAACTACCTCGCGTCGCCGCCGCTCGTCGTGGCCTACGCCCTCGCCGGCACGATGGACATCGACCTCGAGACCCAGCCGCTCGGCACCGGCTCCGACGGCAAGCCCGTCTTCCTGAAGGATGTGTGGCCGACGCCCGCCGAGGTCGCCGAGATCATGCGCACGTCGATCAAGCGCGAGCAGTACGAGACGCGCTACGCGCACGTCCTCGACGGTGACGCCGAGTGGCAGAAGCTCCAGGCGCCCTCCGGCGACACGTTCACGTGGGACGACAAGTCGACCTACATCCGCAAGCCGACCTTCTTCGACAACCTCGGCCCCACGCCGACCCCGCCCGGCGACATCGCCGGCGCGCGCGTGCTCGCCATCCTCGGTGACTCCGTCACCACCGATCACATCTCGCCGGCCGGCAACATCGCCAAGAACAGCCCGGCAGCGAAGTACCTCGATGCCCATGGCGTGAAGCAGGCCGACTACAACCAGTACGGTGCGCGCCGCGGCAACCACGAGGTCATGGTGCGCGGCACCTTCGCCAACATCCGCCTCAAGAACCTGATGCTCTCCGGCGTCGAGGGCGGCTACACGAAGTACTTCGGCAAGGGCGCCGCCGAGCAGATGGCGATCTACGACGCGGCGATGGCCTACCAGGCCGACAACGTGCCGCTCATCGTCCTCGCCGGCGAGCAGTACGGCACCGGCTCCTCCCGCGACTGGGCCGCCAAGGGCACCCTCCTCCTCGGCGTGAAGGCCGTCATCGCCAAGTCGTTCGAGCGTATCCACCGCTCGAACCTCATCGGCATGGGCATCGTCCCGATGATGTTCCAGCCCGGCGAAGACGCGAAGTCGCTCGGCCTCACCGGCGACGAGGTCTTCTCCATCGAGGGGATCGCCGGCGGCGTCACGCCCAAGAAGCAGATGTCCGTGCGCGCCGTCTCGAACGGCGCGGAGAAGCAGTTCACCGTCATCGCGCGCGTCGACACCCCGCAGGAGTCCGAGTACATCGCGCACGGTGGCATCCTCCAGTACGTGCTGCGCCAGCGCGCCGCTGCCCTGAAGGCGTAGGCGACTCGCTATCGCTTGATGAGCTCGAGAGAATCCGACGCTCGGCAGGCCTGACTTCGAAGTTGAAGTGCCGGAGGAAGTTCATACCGACGAGGCCGTCGATATCGCGATGGCCGAGCGCGAACACGGCCACCGCGAAGTTCGGAGTGGTGACGCCCAGCACGTTGAGCTCGGCCACGCGAAGCCAGTAGCCTCTCTCTTCGCCGATCGCCGTGTGGACCTTTGCGTCCTGGAAGCCATCACGCCGGGTGTACCCGATGGTCTCGAGCAGCTCGGGAATCAACGTTGTTGCAGCGGCTCCCGTGTCCACCACGAGTCGCGCTGTCGTCGCATTCACGGGTCCAACAACCTCCGCGTCGACGACGATCAGCTCGCGGTCACGAACGAAGGAGCTCGAGAGTCTCGTCATCGATGACCAGGGAAGGACGAACGAACGTCTCGGTGCAGATGCCCGTGAACCTGATCGAGTGAAGGGGGAACTTCGCACCGAGCCCGCGAATGGGCTCGTAGGCGGCACGGCGCGTTGCTCCACGCCCAACGATCCGCCCGGCCTTGATCTCTGGACTCCCAAGCTCGACGGCTTCGACATCCACCAGGCAGACGTACTGGTCGGGGTACTGCGCGCAGATCTCCGACCACGACAGCAGCTCGGTCTCGTGCGGCGCGACCTGCGTGGAAGCATCCATACAGCGATGGTTTGCTGCTCGTTGTGGTCTGTCAACTTTTCGAGGGATTCGGGCCCCGATCATGTCCGGAGTACGGACATTGTCAGGGCCGCGGCGTCGAAGCATCGCTGGATGTCGCAGCAGATTCGTGCAGTTGCGTAGATCGAATGGGTTTCTGTCGCGTTCGCGATCCCATCATGGCGATCGACGACGACCAGACCACCCCCTTCCTCCGTGACCCTGCCGCGGCCGGTCAGCCGGGCGCACGCTTCGAGGGCTTTGCCGCCGCCAAGCGGAGGCATGGTCCTCGCTGGGCGACGCCGTTGCTCGCCGCAGTGGCCGTCTTCCACATGGGCGTGTTCGGCGTCATGTGGGCGAAGTCGATCTGGGACCTCGAGGCGCTCGAGAAGCCACGCTCGGAGA
>LNFM01006786.1_pt1 | contig 18544 bp, 17 predicted proteins | sample 596031 | NCBI WGS metagenome assembly LNFM01 (sample SAMN04254537, study PRJNA301005) | activated carbon metagenome | isolation source: dual media filters at the Ann Arbor, Michigan drinking water treatment plant | place: USA: Ann Arbor | reverse complement strand
CTTGTTTTATGATAGCTACGATTACTGATGAAAAGACTTATCCGGTTACACATGCCGAGTTGCTTGCCTGGGTAAATGAAGTTACTGAGTTATGCACACCCGACCGCATCTATTGGTGCGATGGATCGAAGAAGGAATATGATACTCTTTGCAACAACCTTGTAGAGAAAGGTACTTTCATCAGGCTCAACCCTAAGAAACGCCCGAATAGTTTTGCCTGTTTTTCTGATCCCAGCGATGTAGCACGGGTAGAAGACCGCACCTACATCTGCAGTAAGCGAAAAGAAAATGCCGGCCCCACCAACAACTGGATGGATCCTAAAGAAATGAAGCAGACGCTCAATCCACTGCTTCAAGGATGTATGAAAGGCCGAACCATGTATGTTATTCCTTTTAGCATGGGCCCTGTAGGTTCTGAGATCTCCCAAACCGGAATCGAAATTACTGACTCTGAATATGTAGTAGTTAATATGCATTTAATGACCCGTGTAGGCACGCGCGTTATTGAAGCTTTAGGTAACGATGGTGAATTTGTAAAGTGCCTGCATACCGTAGGGGCACCGTTAAACCCGGGTGCTGAAGATGCGAAGTGGCCTACCAACGCAACAATAAAATATATAGTGCATTATCCGGAAGAGCGTTCCATCGTATCGTATGGATCGGGTTATGGTGGTAATGCATTGCTGGGTAAGAAATGTTTTGCGTTGCGTATTGCTTCGGTGATGGGTAATGACGAAAACTGGTTGGCCGAACATATGTTGCTGTTGGGTGTTGAAAGCCCCGATGGTAAAAAAGATTATGTAGCGGCAGCTTTTCCGAGTGCGTGTGGCAAGACAAACTTTGCTATGTTGATTCCGCCTAAAGAATTGAAGGGCTGGAAAGTAACAACGGTAGGGGATGATATTTCCTGGATAAAGCCCGGCCGTGATGGAAAACTGTATGCCATCAATCCAGAGGCAGGATATTTTGGTGTAGCTCCCGGTACAAATGATAAAACAAATCCCAATGCAATGGCTACGATTGCAAAGGATACAATTTTTACCAACGTTGCAATCACGGAAGACGGAGATGTGTGGTGGGAAGGTATGACGAAAGAAATTCCAGACAACCTGGTTGATTGGCGCGGCCAGAAGTATGATCCGGCATCTGGCAAACCAGCTGCCCACCCTAACAGTCGCTTTACGGTTTCTGCAAAAAATAATCCTGTCATAGATTCTGAGTGGGAGAATCCCAATGGGGTGCAGGTAAGTGCTTTTGTATTTGGTGGCCGCAGAAGTACTACTATTCCACTGGTTTATCAATCGAGCAACTGGGCGTATGGTGTATATCTCGCTTCTACGATGGGCTCGGAAACAACCGCAGCGGCTTTTGGAGAAGTAGGCAAAGTAAGGCGCGATCCATTTGCTATGTTACCCTTCTGCGGTTATCACATGGGCGATTACTTCAATCACTGGTTGCAGTTTGGACGAAACATTCCGGCACCGCCCCGCATTTTTGGCGTCAACTGGTTTCGCAAAGATGCTTCCGGTAATTTCATCTGGCCGGGCTTTGGCGATAACATGCGCATCTTAAAATGGATAGTATTAAAGATCCGGGGCGAATCCAATGCCGTAGAAAGTCCTATCGGTTGGATGCCAACCTATGATGATATTGACTGGTCGGGTTCGGATTTTACACCGGAGCAGTTTGAAAGTATCATGGACATTGACCGCGAAGAATGGAAGGCCGAGTTGCTGCAACATGCCGAGCATTTTGAAAAGATGTACGACAAGTTGCCGAAAGAATTTATTTTCATGCGCGAGTTGTTGCTCTCCAGCTTATGGCGCTCCCCCGCCAAGTGGAGTTTGGAACCAGAGCGCATCGATGAAGATCATGATTAATAAAAGAACCCCTGTGAAGGGGCACGAAGCCTGTCCCCCTCCTTGGAGGGGGTGGGGGGAGGAGAGAACCATGACAGCCAGCAAGGATATGTACAAAGAACTTTCATTGATCATTGAAGTAGATGGTATAACGCATACATGGGAGGAAGTAATTCAAAAAGATCCAGTGCCCAAGCGGCACTGGAGAAGGCCGGATTTACTGTTCTCAGATTTACCGATGATGAGGTTCTGAAATCCATAAGTAGTGTGGTGGAAACACTGGAAGACTGGATAGATGAATTTGAAAGACATAATGGAGTACCTGAGAGCAAAAGACAACCACGCAAGAGCAGGCGGAATGCACCACCCCCTACACCCCCGCCAGCGGGGGACATTGCGCAGGAAAAAAAGTAATATAAAATCCAAAGCACTGTCACTTTTGCCCGCGGTCGGTGTTTTCACCGCACCGCAATACGTAAAGCCATCAGCAGGGTGAACTCACGCATACATCTTCTCAATCTCACCTTTATAATGATCGAGTAGTTTCTGTCGCACCGGCTTTAAGGTGGTAGTAAGTTCCCCGCTTTCCGTTGTCCAGTCGTGATGGCACAATACAAAATTGCGAACGCGTTCTACATTGGGTAGCTCTTCATTCAGTTGTTCAACTTCCTGTTCCAGCTTGCTGCGCACTTTTATGTTATACACCATAAATTGTGGCGAAGTCCAGTGGATGTGCTCTTGCACACACCAGGCTTGCAGCATTTCAAAGTGCGGCACAATCAGGGCCGTAACAAAAGGTCGTTGAAAGCCAATCACGAGACATCGTTCTATAAAGGCGGATTTGGCAAAATGATTTTGAAGCGGCTGCGGGGCAATGTATTTTCCTGCTGAGGTTTTAAAGATGTCTTTCTTTCGATCAGTGATTTTAAGAAAGCGTTGATGCACAAATTTTCCAATATCCCCTGTGCGCAACCAACCATCTTCGGTAAATACTTCTTTCGTGAGTTCGGGTCTTTTAAAATACCCGGCCATTACGTTGGGCCCCTTGACCAGGATTTCTCCTTCGTGTTCTTCATTGGGTTCATCAATCCTAACTTCCACACCCGGAATAACCGGGCCCACCGTGCCAAATCGATTTAAGCCCGGCTCGAATCGGTTCATGGAAATAAGTGGTGCTGTTTCTGTCATCCCATAGCCTTCTACGATGCGTATGCCGGCTGCCGAAAACAATCTTCCGATTTCCGGTCGCAACGAAGCCGCTCCAACTACCATATAGCGTATGTGACCGCCAAGTTTTTTACGCCATTGACTTAACACCAGCACACGGGCAAAAAATAGTTTGACAGGATAGAAGGCGCTTAGTTTTCTTTCTGTACCATATTGTTTACCAACATCCAATGCCCATGAGATTATTTTCTTCTTCAAAATATTTTTATCCAGCAGTTGTTCCTGCATGTAGTCATACATCTTTTCGAGTACTCGTGGCACGCTGGTGCAGAAGTAAGGCTTTACAGTTTTAAAGTCATGGGCAAAGCTTTCTTTGTTCTGATTGAAATAAAGCGAAGCACCAAAAGCAAGGTAGCCATAACATGCCATGCGTTCTAAGATATGACTGAAGGGAAGAAAGCTCATCACACGTTGCCCGGCATCCAAAGGAAGCAAGGTTAAGCTTGCTTTGATGTTGTGAACAAGGTTGTGATGGGTAAGCATTACACCTTTGGGTACACCAGAACTGCCAGAAGTATAAAGAATGGTGAGGATATCACTATCAAGGATTGAGTTTTTAACTTCACTAAGTCTTACCAGTTCTGCATCGCTTGGTTTTTCATTGGCAAGTGCAGGAAAATACCCATCCCGACCTTTGTCAAGATGATGGATGGATAGTGTACTGCTTATTTTTTCCTTTAGTGGATTTACTTTATTAAAAGTTTCCTGATCCGCAGCAATGCAAAGCCGGGCTTCTGTTTCTGTTACCATGAGTTCAAGATCCTGAAGCGAAGAAGTAGGGTGAACCGGTACTGTAATTAACCCACATTGTTGACAGGCAAAATCCACGATCATCCATTCTGGTTTACCTGTTACGGGAATGAGAAGAACAGTCTGTCCTTTTTGGTAGCCATTTTTGATGAACCAGCAGGAGAGTGCATCAACTTGCTCCTGAATATTCTGTATTGAATAATTTTTCCAAACACCGTCCTCAAATGCATTTAATGCATGCGTATTGGGATACTTTTCTTTTTGATAAGTAAGTATCTCAAAGATGCGGGTAAAATCACTGGCGGGCTTACGGGTGATTTCCATGGGGTTCAGCCCCGTGCCGGGGTTCAGGTTTTATATAAAGAATGTTATAGAGGATTTCAAAAAACTCAGGGAACTCCGGCAAGTTGTTATGTCTTCCGTGTTCAATGGCGTGCAATGTAACCTTGTTGGGATAAAGCGCTTTTAGTTTTTCGCTTTGTGCGAAAGAGATAAGTCGGTCCCTGGTGCCATGAATAATGTGGATGGGACAAGCTGTTACTTTTAAGTATTGATCGGTGCGGATGTCATAGCGAAGCAACCATCGCAATGGAACAAAGAATAAATATCGGTTTACGTTATAGAAAAAACTAAAGTAGGGTGAATCCAGAATCAGTAGCCGGGGTTTGTTCCACGAAGCAATTCGGGCTGCAATCCCACTGCCCCACGAGCGACCATATAAAACAATTTTATTTTCAGGATAGGATTGTGCCAGCCACTTGTAGATGTATTGGGCATCGTTAAATACTTTCGTCTGGCTTCGTTTGCCACGACTTTTTCCAAAGCCCCGATAGTCCATCATAAAAAAATCATACCCATTGCTCACAAAATCTTTGGCGAATTTTCCCCAGCCTTTAATGCTCTTGGAGTTTCCCTTCAGATAGAATACAACTCCCAGTGAGTTGGGAACCTTAAAGTATATTGCGTTGATGCGACCACCATCTTCCATGTCAAAGTCAAGTTCTTCAAACGGAAAGGGATATTTATATTGAAAGGCGGTGGAAAGTTTTTCCGGACGGAAGAAAGCGAGATGTTGGAAAAAATAAAAGGAGAGACAAATAGCAATGTACAACCCGAGAAGTGAAAGCAGGATGGTCATAAATCAAAAGATATTGAATTTAATCTTCGACTCCAAGCAATACTTCTTTTAGTGTGTTGTGATATAAATCAAAATCACGAAGATTTTTATGGCCGCCCCCTTCAATAATAACAAATTGATCCTTCGGTCCCAGCAACGGCTTAAGCTTTAAAGCAGAGGATAATGGCACCACCCAATCATCAGTGCCGTGAATAATTACTTTCCTTGATTTTACCTTGGGTAAATTCTCTTTGTTGGAAAATGTGTATCGCACAGAAAGGAAATAAAGAAAGGGACGAAAGGTAGGATAGATAGCTCCTTTTATTTCGTCAAAGGGAGTTTCTAAGATCAGTAGGGCCGGGGTTACTTCAGTAGCCAGGTGCGTAGCCACAGCCGAACCAAGCGAGCGACCATAAATTATCAATCGTGAATGCGGTACGTTGGTTTGGGCCCACTGCAAAAGTGTGGACGCATCAGCATATAGATTTTCTTCATTGGGAGAGCCAGTACTTTTTCCAAAGCCGCGATACTCTAGCATGAGTACATCATAGCCCAAACTAGTAAAGTCAACTGCATACTCACCCCAGCGTTGCAGATTGTCGGCATTCCCATGAAAGTACAGGATTAATCCTTTGGATGGTTGTGTTGTATTAAACAGTAAGGCATTTAAATTTTCACCATCGCTCGATGGAATAAAGTATTCCCGAAAAGGTTGATTAAAGGAAAAGGAATAATCGCGTGGCAGGTAGTCAGGCTGAAAAATGATTTTGTCCTGAAGCACATAGAACCCGAGGGCGATAATTCCATAGATTAACAAAACGATGCCTGCTACTTTACTAATTTTCCTCATGAAATCATTTCTGGTTCGCCAGCCAAGATACTGTTTTTCTATTTCGATTTGTGGCAAGACTGCACCCGCTAAAAAATCTATGTCAAAACCCAGTTGATTAAGTGAATTAATACCCATACTTTGGTAACCAACAGGTACTAAACGTAAACCTAATGAAAACATTTTTTGGTCATCCCCGAGGCTTGGCTACTTTATTTTTTACTGAAATGTGGGAGCGCTTTAGCTACTATGGAATGCGAGCGCTGCTACTTTTGTTTTTGGTTGATACCGTTGAGAATGGAGGATTAGGGTTAGATGAACGGAATGGCGCTGCCATTTATGGACTTTACACAATGTTTGTCTATTTGCTAGCATTGCCTGGTGGCTGGCTGGCTGATAACTTTTTTGGGCAGCGAAAAGCAGTTTTCATTGGCGGTTGTTTCATAACTGTTGGACATATTTTTCTAATGATACCCCAACCGCAAACATTTTTTCTGGGGTTAGTTATCGTGGTACTAGGTGTGGGGTTGTTGAAGCCAAACATTAGTAGCATCGTGGGAGGTTTGTACCCAGCTTCTGAGCAGACAAAGCGCGATGCTGGCTTTTCAATCTTTTACATGGGTATTAATCTGGGGGCTTTTATTGCGCCTCTGATTACAGGATATATTGGTGAACAGATTGCCTGGAACTATGGCTTTGGTGTTGCAGGATTGGGAATGGGATTGGGTTTGATTCAGTATAAACTCACCGAAAAAAATTTAGGCGAGGTAGGTCTTGAACCCACACGTTTGGATGATCCAATTAAGCAGGCTAAACGTGAGAAAAATATAAAAACTGTGCTATGGATTTTTATAACTGTGCTTGTAGCAACTCTTACGCTTTCATTTTTAGGTCTGATTCGTTTTGATCCCGTACTTGTTGCGGGCATCTCGGGCGTAGTTATTTTTATCACGGCCACGTTGTTCTTTGCCTATGTGCTCCTATTTGAAAAACTAAACCCCGATGAAAAGAAGAAAATCATTGTAATAGGCATCTTGTTTATTTTCTCCGCTTTGTTCTGGTCTGGTTTTGAACAAGCAGGTTCTTCACTAAACCTCTTTGCCAAGCGCTATTCTGATCGAATGTTCTTCGGTTGGGAAATACCGGCCAGTTGGTTTCAATCGGTAAATTCGATTTTTATAATTGCGCTATCTCCTGTTTTTGCCTGGTTATGGATATGGCTATCCAGGAAAAATATTGTTATAGGTACTCCGACAAAATTCGGGTGGGGACTTATTTTTCTAGGCTTAGGATTTGCCGCGGTAGCCGTTGCATCACAGAATATTTCTGGAGAAGCAAAGCCCATCTGGATGTGGCTAATTCTTACATATTTATTGCACACAATAGGCGAATTGTTTTTAAGTCCGGTAGGCTTAAGTGCCATGACCAAGCTTGCACCCAAAAAGTTAGTAGGTCAAATGATGGGGATGTGGTTTATGTCTACGGCATTTGGAAACCTGATTGCAGGCTTAATGGCGGGAGAGATGGATGATTCAGCAATTATGGCTAATCCGCAATTAATGCCTGATCTGTTTTGGTTTATTGTTAAGTCAACCATGATTTCTGGTGTTGTGCTATTGGTATTGAGTAAGCCAATTAAAAAATTAATGGGAAATGTTAATTAACTAAATTGATTATGAGCGACAATAACAAAGCATTTAAGCCTTATATCGCACCCGAGCAAAACGTAGCCGAGTTCACTGTTAAGTCAGTGGTGTTTGGTGCCTTGTTCGGAATTCTTTTTGGATGTTCAACCGTTTATCTCGCACTGAAAGCTGGACTTACCGTTTCAGCTTCCATCCCCATTGCTGTAATAGCCATTACGCTGGGACGGAAATTTCTGAAGACAACTATCCTGGAGAACAATATTATCCAAACAACAGGCTCGGCTGGTGAGTCTATTGCTGCGGGCGTGGTGTTTACCTTACCGGGATTTTTGTTCTTGTCACCCGGACCCGATGGCACCAGCGTGGGTGAAGGCTATTTTAATTATCTCACCATTTTAATTCTCGCTGCCTTTGGTGGCATGTTAGGAACGCTGATGATGATCCCGTTAAGGAGATCGCTAATAGTAAAAGAACATGGTACGCTTCCATACCCGGAGGGCACCGCTTGTGCCTCTGTACTTCAGGCAGGGGAGAAGGGCGGAGTGTTTGCGCAAACTGCGTTTATCGGAATGGGTATTGCCATGTTATATGCCATCCTTCAAAAAGTATTTCATGTAATTGCAGAAGCACCCACCTATGTTACGAGTCAGCTAAACAAGTTCTGGCCTTCAGCAACCATCAATGGCGAGATCACACCCGAATATATGGGTGTTGGTTATATCATCGGGCCAAAGATTAGTGGGGTGCTGGTGGCAGGTTCTGTATTGGCCTGGTGGGCTATGATACCTTTATTATCTACGTTAGTAGATCCTGTATTAATTGCTAACCAACTTGTAAAGCTTGGTTATATGGTTAACCTGGAAACAGCCTGGGGGCGTGGGGGCTGGGATCCAGTTAGCCAAACGTTCTCTAACGCATCCATTGCTATTTACCTTGCTTACATCCGCCAGATTGGTGCCGGTGCCGTAGCGGCCGGTGGGTTTATTACATTGATGAAAACGTTACCCACTATTGTAAGTTCTTTCAAAGAAAGTGTTGCATCGTTGAAGGAAAAGAGTGCGGTTACCGTTGCACGAACCGATCGCGACCTTTCGTTTAAAGTGGTGATTATCGGAAGTGTTGTACTGGTGGCGTTGATCGCAATCTTGCCAGACCAGATAATTCCAGGCGATAGTATTTTTGAAAAGCTGCTGATTGGAATTCTCATTATCATCTTCGGGTTCTTTTTTGTTACAGTGGCGAGTCGTATTGTTGGTTTGGTGGGTTCAAGCAATAGTCCTATTTCCGGGATGACGATTGCAACGCTTATGGGAACTTGTTTGATCTTTACTGCAGTGGGCTGGAGTGGAATGCTGTATGAACCATTGGCCCTCGTAGTAGGCGGTATGATCTGTATTGCGGCAGCCAATGCGGGTGCTACATCCCAGGATCTAAAAACCGGTTATATTGTAGGAGCGACACCTCGTTATCAGCAATTGGCATTATTTATTGGAGCAATTGTATCGTCCATTGCGATAGTGCTAGTAGTAAAAGTATTAGATACCCCAACAGCCGATATGGCTGCCCAGGGAATAACACATGCTATTGGAAGCGAACGCTATTCTGCACCTCAGGCAACACTAATGGCAACACTTGCCCGCGGCATACTTTCCTACAATCTCGATTGGCAATTTGTGATGGTAGGGGTTTTCATCGCGGTTATGATTGAACTCTGTGGAATTAAAGCGTTAGCTTTTGCGATTGGACTATATCTGCCATTGTCTACTACGTTACCGATCTTCATTGGGGGGGCCATTAAAGGAGTTATTGATTGGAGGGCCGAGAAGAAGGGGGAGGCGAAACAAGATGATGAATTGGGCCGTGGTAGTTTGTTAGCCACCGGGTTAATTGCTGGTGGAGCTTTAGCGGGTGTAATTGTTGCGTTGCTTTCAGTGAATGAGGATATCTTTAAAGGAATGAAAGAGATCAGTGCCGAACATGGACTTACAAACTTATTAGGTGCGAATGGCTATAGCTTGCTGGGTGTACTTTGCTTTGCCGCGATGGGGTATATGCTATATAAAACAGGTAGTAAGAAAGTGGAGTAAACTACTATAGTTTTCAAGAAACAAAAAATGCTACCGAATGGGTAGCATTTTTTATTATGAATTATAAAAATCAGCGCGCTACGGAAAGCATATCAATAATGTCTTTCAATTCATTGACGGCTTTAGTTTCAGCGGCACTTACTTTGCCATCGGCATGAATGATGTCATACATGTCGGCATAGATTTTATAGCGCTGCGCAAATTTTACATGATCAAAATGTTTGAATGATTCTTTGATAATGCCGTGCACACTGTCGGGGTCTAATTTCTTGTAATCGACAGCAACCTTATCAAACCTTACTTTGTGGTCACCTTCAAGAGGAAAATGTTTGCTCATTTTTTCGAGAATTACTTTTTCTTCATCCGCGTGGAGCGCGCCATCGGCATAAGCCATGTGCACATAAAGAAATAAAACGAAGTCGCTGAATGTTTTATGAATTACCATAATTATCAATTTCTTATAGACTTAAAGGTAATAAAAAAGGCTTTGCATTCTGTGCAAAGCCCTTTTTTATTGGATTACGAAATTATTACATCATTCCGCCCATTCCTCCACCATGTGGCATGGCAGGGGCTTCTTTTTCCTCTGGAATTTCAGAAACCACAGCCTCTGTAGTCAGCAATAAGCCGGCAATAGAAGCAGCATTTTCAAGGGCTAAACGAGCCACTTTAGTAGGGTCAATGATACCTGCAGCGAAGAAATCTTCAAACTTATTGGTAGCAGCATTGTATCCGAAATCCTTTTTACCATCGCGTACCTTGTTCAAAATTACAGAACCTTCCTGGCCTGCATTTTCAACAATAGTTCTCAATGGAGACTCAAGTGCAAGGCGGATAATGTTTACACCAGTAGCCTGGTCGTCATTATCAACGGCAAGAGTTTTAAGGGCATCGATAGCGCGGATATAAGCCACACCACCACCAGGGATAATACCTTCCTGAACAGCAGCACGGGTTGCATGCAACGCATCGTCAACACGATCTTTCTTCTCTTTCATTTCTACTTCAGTGGCAGCACCGATGTAAAGGATAGCAACACCACCAGAAAGTTTAGCCAGACGCTCTTGTAATTTCTCCTTGTCATAATCAGAAGTAGTTACTTCAATCTGTGCTTTGATTTGATTTACGCGACCTGCGATATCAGCCTTCTTACCAGCACCATTAACGATAATCGTATTGTCCTTATCGATATTGATTTTTTCAGCACGGCCCAGGTATTCAAGCTTAGCATCTTCCAGCTTCATTCCGGTTTCTTCAGAAATCACTTTACCACCTGTTAGAATTGCGATGTCTTCCAACATAGCCTTTCTGCGATCGCCAAAACCAGGAGCTTTAACAGCAGCAACGCGCAGGGCGCCACGGATCTTGTTAACAACTAACGTAGCTAATGCTTCGCCTTCAACTTCTTCAGCAATAATCAATAAAGGTTTTCCAGTTTGAGCAGTTGCTTCCAATACAGGGAGCAATTCTTTCATGGAAGAGATTTTTTTGTCATAGATGAGCACGTAAGGGCTATCTAAGTCAGCTTCCATTTTCTCAGTGTTGGTAACGAAGTATGGAGAGAGGTAACCACGATCGAACTGCATACCTTCTACAGTCTTTACTTCCGTCTCAGTTCCTTTTGCTTCTTCAACTGTAATTACGCCATCCCTACCTACTTTATCCATGGCAGTGGCAATCATTTTACCAATCTCAAGATCATTGTTTGATGAGATGGTTGCTACCTGTGTGATTTCCTGAGAGCCTTTGATATTCTTGGATTGCTTGTGCAGGTGATCAACAACAGCTTCAACGGCCTTGTCAATACCACGCTTTAAATCCATAGGGTTAGCGCCAGCTGCTACGTTCTTAATTCCGTGACCGTAAATAGATTGAGCTAATACCGTTGCGGTAGTAGTACCGTCACCAGCAGCATCAGCGGTTTTAGAAGCAACTTCCTTCACCAATTGAGCACCCATGTTTTCAATAGGATCTTTCAAATCGATTTCTTTCGCTACTGAAACACCGTCCTTTGTTACGGTAGGAGCACCGAATTTTTTATCAAGGATTACGTTGCGGCCTTTAGGACCAAGTGTAACCTTTACTGCATCTGCTAACTTATCAACGCCTTTTTTTATTCTATCGCGAGCGTGTGTGTCGAATGTAATTTCCTTAGCCATAATATATTCTTACTTTTTAGTGATTAAAATTTAAACAATACCGAAGATGTCTGAATTGCGCATGATGAGATACTCTTTGCCATCGATAGTTATCTCAGTACCTGAGTATTTGCCATAAAGCACCTGGTCCCCAACTTTAACGGTAACCGGCTTATCTTTCAATCCGTCACCCACTGCGATGACTTTACCTTTTTGTGGTTTTTCTTTTGCTGTATCCGGGATGATAAGTCCGGAAGCAGTTTTTTGTTCAGCCGGTGCAGCTTCTACGAGCACACGGTCTTCGTTTGGTTTGAAATTAATTTTAGCCATATGGATTTAATAAATTTTAGTTAAACAAGTTTTTAACTGTTCGATGCCCAATAGTCCATTTCTGTGCCATTTCTGGGATTTTGGCATTTTTTTGCCACATTTTCCGGTAGGGGTAGCAAAGATGAAGATTTTTGTCACGGCTGTCATGGTACCCGACAAACAAAATGGCAGTTTGTCAGAAAACCCGCTTTTTCGTATAATAGAGCATTAAAATCTAATCGAGTTATGGATCGACTAAAGGATAACTGGCTGACGGATGGACTGATTGATTTTGAATACAAGAAATATCAGTTGCTGGCGTATTTCAAAAATGTTAAGGATTCGTTCCAAAGGGTGGAGTTATATCCGTTCTTATCGGATCTGGTTTTTCACTATCGCAATTTGATTGCGTTGCGCGAGAATCAAACTCTTATTCGGGAAGCTTTCCCTAAGGAAATTTCACCGGAAGGACTAAAGAATCTGGAACTTAACTACAAGAGCATTGTGGAGGATGACCTGATTATGCAGGAGTTAGAGTCTATCATGGAGTATGCTTTGCCACAATTCAAACTATCGCTAGACGAGGGTTCATTTATCTATGAATACGTTGAGTCTAAATGTGAAATTTCTCCTATAGGATTAACCTCGCTTTACGCGAATGAAGGGTATCTGTTTGTAACTCAGCCACCCGAAAAGGAAACTAAGATTTACCGCTATCAGGCAACTATCTTCGAACAAAGTACAGAACTCATGCGGGGTATTCATACCCACTATTTGCGTACTGCGGAGCGCAGCCTTAGCAACACCTATGAAAACCTAAAGCTGAATCTGATTCGACAATATGCAGAGCTTCCAAACCCGGCTGTATACCTGGTACTTTCGAAACTGAAATTTCCGTTCGATCAAACCCTCATGCCGGTTGCCAAACGACTTTTAGTTAAGCAGATTTCAAAAGCGGCTTAAACAAAAAGACCCTCGTTGTGAGGGTCTCTGAATATTATTTCAATGTAGATTATTTTGTCGGAGCTGGAGTTATTGGCTGTGCTTTTTCCAGGTCAATTCCTGAACCTTGTTGTTGCTTGGCTTTTTCAAGAATCTCATCGGTAGTTGCATTGTTTGGGGTGGCAAAATTAGTTGCTAATGAGAATACCATAATAGCAATGGCAAAGCCCCAGGTAAGGCGCTCTAATAAGTCACCAGTCTTTTTAACGCCTATCATGTTGCTGGCACCCGAACCACCAAATTGACTGGAAAGTCCACCGCCTTTTGAATTTTGTGCCAGTACTACTAAAACCAACAGGACTGAGCTAAAAATGGCTAAACTGACGAATAAGATGTACATAACTATTTTTTCAGGTCTTCAATTTGAGCCGCAAAGTAAGCCTTTTTTTGTGGAAACTTCCAAATTAACTTCTTGAGTACTTCTATGGCTTTTTCTTTTTTACCCTGCTTTAAAAGAATCTGAACGAGTGTTTCAGAAACGATATTCTCGCCATAGGTAAGGTTATTGTCTGATAAGTCGTCTTTCGATTCACTTGCGACCGCTAATTTGTTTTTAGAAATGTTGGGTTGGGTTTTGATAAACTGATCAATGATTTCTATTTGTTCTTTTTGTTTTGGACCTTCAGGCTTAATCTTTTTCTTCGATGTTTTAATCTCGTTCAATAATCCTTCATCCGGATCAGAAGATGATTTAACTTTTCGTGCTTTTGAATTTTCAGTGGTAGGGAAGGGTAGTCCCTTTTCAAGACGATCAACCGCTAACTCAAACTGATGTTTTCGATCTTTCAGGATTTCAAGATCATGCATAACCTCATCGAAAAGCGCATCTCCGGTTAAGTTACTTGGCATAGAAGGAAGCAAATGTTCTTTCACCTCAACCGGGAGTGAAATTTCTTCAATTGTCTCAGAAGTCTTTGTTATTTCCTTTACCTCGTAGGTTACAGGTGAGTGTTGAGGTTCTTCCTTTCTTGGTTTTTGTTGAGAAGTCATTACCGACTTAAGGACATTTCGATCAGTGCTGTAGATAGCGCTTAAATGAAGTTGATGCTCTTTATCCTTAAGAGCATTGTCATTTGCAGCCCGGGCTGCCATGCCATGTATTACCTGGCTGTAGGGAAACTGGTGCTCTAACGTAATTAATTGCCCGGCCTCATCAGCAGAGAGTGATGTATAATTTGAAAGAAGGTAATAGAATTGGTTCTTTTCCACTTTTTTACCGAAGAGGTAAGGGTAAATGTAAGGGAAATTCTAACTATGCGCAACCTCACCAGTTGGCTATGGTGCTGTTAAAAATATCAATATAGATTTGGTCAAGGATTTTTCTCTCCAGGCTTTCCTGTACAGAATTAAAATCCTGAGCACTGGGAAAATCGGCATAAAAACTAAACATTTTATCCTTAAAATTATTTTCCGGATTTAATGTATCTACATAATTAGCACGAACGGCAATCGTAAGCCTGGTTAGTGAGGCGGGATCTCCGCGTTGATTAGAGGCAGTACCACTCACTGGTGCAATGGGAGTTATTCCATATTGGGTTATCGTACCTTCAATCTGTAGCTCTCCGTTTTCAGCAACCACCCGAAGGCTTGAGTTCTGCTGAAAATATTGTTTGAGTTTATTTGTGAAGGTTTGGCCTAGGTTGGCGGGTCCTAAATCTGTGTTGTTAAAAAAATCTTCCACTTGTATGCTTTGAGCATTGGTAGAAGCACCAGTAAAAGAATAGCTGATACAACTTTGAAGGGTAGGTAGCGCCAGGAATGCGAGTAAAGGAATAACAAAAATTATTTTATTCTTCAAGTTCATATTCTTTTATCTTACGATACAATGTTCTTTCTGATATGCCCAAATCGCGTGCCGCATATTTGCGCTTATTATTATTCTTACGCAACGCCCTCATAATTAATTCTTTTTCCTTCTTCACTATAGAGAGTGAATCATCTTCAGCTTCGTGAGTAATATCCTGCACCTCTTCCTCTTCGGAAACTACGGGAGTTTCAGCAGCATTGAGATTTAGCGTAACAGATTCGTGATCGTTCTTTACTTCATCATGTATTCCTTCAAATAATCCCGCATGCTCTTTAACAATTTGTGCTGCCTGCGTTGGATTGGTTGAACTCTCCAGAACAACTTTTTTCAGATCATTCATGTCTTTACGTAAATCAAAAAGAATCTTGTAAAGAATTTCACGTTCTGAAATATCCTTGCCTGGCTGATCTTTATAAAGAGCAGGTAAGTTTGTTTCTTTTGGAATGTATAAGCCAAGTACCTCGGGGGTAATTTCTTTCTGATCGGATGAGAGAACGGAAATTTGTTCTACCAAATTTTTTAGCTGACGTATGTTGCCCGGAAATCGATATTTCAATAAAAGATTTTTTGCTTCTTCGGTGAGCGAAATTGGCTTCACCTTATACTTTTCAGCAAAGTCAGTAGCAAATTTCCGGAACAACAATTCTGTATCCTTCCCGCGTTCCCGAAGCGGTGGCACATAGATCGGCACAGTACTCAAACGATAGTATAAGTCTTCACGAAACTTTCCTTGTTCTACTTTCACAAGCAGATTTACATTGGAAGCAGCCACCACGCGCACATCGGTCTTTTGAACTTTGGACGACCCAACTTTAATGAACTCTCCGTTTTCCAAGACGCGCAACAAGCGAGCTTGAGTACCGAGCGGCATTTCTCCAATTTCATCTAAGAAGATGGTTCCCCCATTCGTTACTTCAAAATAACCTTTGCGGGATTCGTGCGCCCCGGTAAAGGATCCTTTTTCGTGGCCAAATAACTCCGAGTCGATCGTACCTTCAGGTATTGACCCGCAGTTGATGGCAATAAATTGACCATGCTTACGTGGGCTCAGGTGATGAATGATTTTAGAGAATGATTCTTTCCCACTTCCACTTTCTCCGTTTATGAGTACCGACATATCCGTAGGTGCTACTTGCATAGCCACACGCACGGCATTGTTCAGGAAGGCTGAATTTCCAATAATGCCAAATCGTTGCTTTACATTTTGTATTTCTAATTCTGTAATTGCCATACTTAGTTTACAATCTTTCCTAGTAGCGTTCCGCTGGTACAACTTTCTATCAATACATTGACGTATTCGCCTTTCCTTTTATTTTCTTTCGGAAACACAGCCACGTGATTAGCAGAAGTTCTTCCTTGCCAATGAGCAGCACTTTTCTTCGATTCTCCTTCAATGAGGACCCGTTGCGTAGTTCCTACATCTTTTTGATGATGAAGATGTGAATGTGCTCTTTGTTTTGTGATGATCTCTTCAAGCCTTCTGTTTTTTACTTCTATAGGAATATCATCAGCAAATTTCTTTGCGGCCAAGGTGCCGGGCCTTTCAGAATATGAAAACATATAGGCGTAATCATATTGCACAAGATCCATCAGCGTAAGGGTATCCTGATGTTCAGCTTCCGTTTCGCTACAAAATCCACTAATCATATCGGAAGAGATGCCGCAATCCTCACCCAAAATCGTACGAATGCTGGCCACTTTTTTCAAATACCATTCGCGGTCATAGCCACGGTTCATCATTTCAAGAATACGACTGTTTCCACTTTGCACAGGCAGGTGAATGTATTTGCAAATATTCTCGTAGCGCGCCATTGTATACAAAACCTCATCGGTAATATCCTTCGGGTGCGAGGTCGAGAACCTAATGCGTAAATCTGGATGCACCTCGGCAACCAACGCCAGTAGGTTTGCAAAATTTATTATTTTCTCTGCACCAGTTTTTTCAAGACGAGCTTTGTTGTTTTCAACTTCACTCCATTTGTAAGAATCTACATTCTGCCCAAGCAAAGTAACTTCACGAAAACCTCTATTAAACAGGTCTTGCGCTTCAGCAACAATAGAATGTGGATCGCGACTGCGTTCACGCCCACGGGTAAATGGCACTACACAAAAAGAACACATGTTATCGCACCCGCGCATAATAGAAATGAATGCAGTTACACCATTGGAATTTAATCGAACAGGGGTAATGTCTCCATACGTTTCCTCTCGTGATAAAAATGTGTTTACCGCTTTATCACCATCATCAACCTGGTTAATAAGTTTGGGTAGATCGCGATAAGCATCGGGTCCGGCCACGAGGTCAACTATCTTTTCCTCTTCCAGTAGTTTAGTCTTCAACCGTTCGGCCATGCAGCCAAGAATCCCAACCATCATTTCAGGTTTCTTCTTTTTATACGATTGAATTTGATGCAGGCGATTACGAACAGTTTGTTCTGCTTTTTCGCGAATAGAACATGTATTCAGAAACACCAGGTCCGCCTGAGCGAGATCGGATGTTGTATCAAAGCCTTCATTTTGTAAAATAGATGCTACAATTTCACTATCCGAAAAATTCATCTGGCAGCCATAGCTTTCTATGTAGAGCTTTCGGGCTTTACCAGTATGCTGGTCCTCCAAAACCTTCACGGTTTCCTTGCCTTCAACTTGGGTTGGTTCAATCAGGCCAATATCTTCAATAAGGTTCTTCATCATGCTGGCTTCAGAGTGCAAAATTAACACATTTATAGTTATTGTGACATCTTGTCAGTCGGTTTTAAGATTTCTTTGAAAAGGTGTCTTTAACTGATTTTCAAGTAGTTTTGAGCATATTTTCAAAGAGAATGGCAATCATTAAAACTATACGGGGATATACACCCCAATTCGGAGCCAATTGCTTTCTGGCCGATACCGCTGTTGTGGTGGGGGAAGTAAAGATGGGTGATAATTGTACGGTCTGGTTTAATGCTGTTGTTCGTGGAGATGTTCATTCCATCACGATCGGCAATAATACCAATATTCAGGATGGGGCTATTATTCATTGCACGTATCAAAAAGCAAAAACTATTATTGGCAATAATGTCTCCATTGCCCATAGCGCCATTGTTCATGGCTGCACAGTGGAAGATAATGTCTTGATCGGTATGGGAGCAATTATTATGGATGATGCTGTGATTGGTTCTGGTTCAGTGATAGCGGCTGGTGCGATCATCCTACCTAAAACTATAGTTGAACCTGAAAGTATTTATGCGGGTGTACCCGCCAGGCGAATTAAAGATGTGGGTGATGAAATGAAGGAAGTTATTATGCGAACAGCACGCAACTATCCGATGTATGCCGAATGGTTTAAGTAAATTGAAAGATGAAAGAAACGAAGAACAAAGGGTATGATCCGAAAACTGTTGATCAGTATAAGAGAAAGATCAAAGACTCCAGCACTAATTACCTGCTTGATGAAACGGACGACCAAACGGATGAATACGTACATTTTTATTTTGTAGGTAAGGAGCAAGGAGTTGACGTAATTTTTGATTGTGTTCTATACACTTTGCGCTTTCAGCACGAGAGCGAGTTATTTGAAATAGCAGAGCAAAAGGCTTTGGAGCACTTTCCAGAATATCAGAAAATTAAGGCTAGTGTCAATGAGGATGAGGAGCTTTCCGTGCCCGATGAGTTAGAAGATAAGATTGGACTTTATATTGCGGAGACACTCGTTGAACTGGAAGAAGAAGGTGAGGTAAAAGTAAAAGAACATGTCGAGCTTGATACTACACACGAATTTGGAATCGGAGTGG
>LNFM01011143.1_pt1 | contig 18547 bp, 19 predicted proteins | sample 596031 | NCBI WGS metagenome assembly LNFM01 (sample SAMN04254537, study PRJNA301005) | activated carbon metagenome | isolation source: dual media filters at the Ann Arbor, Michigan drinking water treatment plant | place: USA: Ann Arbor | reverse complement strand
ACACGCATAACGGTGGGCTGGCACCGAATGCGGCAGAGAAGCAGTATTGGATGGACTATAAAACCGTGGCCAAAAAGACTTGACCACTACACTTGTTACCTCAGTGGTTTGCAGATCAGCTCTGTATTGGCCGATACAAGGGGCCTGGCAACATGAAAGAAAGCGAGACATTCGATTATCAAGGCTATGTGGTCGTCAGTAATCTCTTTAGCGAGGCTGAAATCGAAAAATTGACACGGCGGATAGTAAACAATCAATGGTATAAGCTGGCGAGAGAGATTGCAGCTAACAATAAAGCACAGTCGGCGTAAAAACGTGCGGCTCAATAATTGGAGTTACATGAATAGCAGGGTTCTCTCAGGATTGACATGGTTGCTGTTTGCCGCGTGGATACCCGTTGCCGGGGCGCAAGAGCCGGTGGTGCTTCCGGCGGAAATGGTGGGCGAGCCGTTTGAATATACGGTGAAATCCGGTGATTCCCTGACCAGTATCGGTGCCCGCTTTGGTGTCGAGCAGACCGTTCTTGCGCGGACAAATGACATAAAGTACAGCGCTATCCTCCATCCCGGCCAGTTGTTGCAGATTGATAACCGCCATATTGTCCCGGAGCGGCTGGAGGAGGGCATACTGATCAATTTGCCGCAGCGCATGCTGTATTATTTTCAGGCGGGTAAGCTGGAGCTCCATTATCCGGTGGGGTTGGGGCGCCCAAGCTGGCCAACACCGGCAGGGCGCTTCAAGGTGGTCGATCTTCAGGAAAACAAGACCTGGCATGTACCTAACTCCATCCAGGAGGAGATGCGCCGGGAAGGGAAAGTTGTGCTGACTCAGGTGCCGCCGGGTCCGGATAACCCCTTGGGGAAACACTGGCTTGGCCTGAGCATTCCGGGCATTGGCATTCATGGCACCATCGCCCCGGCGAGCGTTTACCATTTTCAGAGTCATGGTTGCATTCGCTCGCACCCCGACGACATCGCGGCGCTTTTTCAGCGCGTGACGAAAGGCGAGCCCGGTAAGATCATATATACCCCCGTATTGCTGGCGCGCCTTGAGGATGGCCGTATCTTTCTTGAAGTAAACCGGGATATTTATAAAAAGGGGATTGAGCCGATAACCATTGTGGAGAGTTCAGCCCAGGCCCAGGGGATCTCCAATATGTTAAACTGGGACAAAGTGAAAAACGTAATTCGACTCAAGGAAGGGCTGGCCCGCGAAGTAGGGTTGCCGGTTCCTGTTTCAAACGGAGATGTTAAATGAAAGACGCTAGCCGACGCCAATTTCTGAAATTAGGGCTGCTGGCCGCGGCGGCGGGGCTGCTTCCTTTCCCGGCGCGCGCTGCGCTGCGCGATGTTATGGCGCCGGAACGGGTGTTGGCCTTGTATAACACCCATACCGGGGAAAGCATCAAGACTGTCTATTGGGCGGAAGGTAGTTATGTTCCTGATGCACTGGCGGACATCAACCATATCTTGCGCGATCATCGCAACGATGAAATTAAGGGCATGTCTCCCGCATTGCTGGATTTGCTTTACAGCATCAATAATGCCGTGGATGCCCGTCAGCCCTTCCATATTATTTCTGGTTACCGCTCGCCCGATACTAATGCCATGCTCGCCGCGCGCAGCAATGGCGTGGCCAAGCACAGCATGCATTTGGAGGGCAAGGCGACGGATATCCGCGTTCCAGGACGTGATTTGATCCAGGTGCGTCGCGCCGCGCTGATGATGCAGGGTGGTGGCGTTGGCTATTATCCCGGCTCTGATTTTGTCCATGTGGATGTGGGCAGGGTGCGGCAGTGGCAGGGTTGAATGCGTTGAACCGCCATGCGGAATTAATCTGAAGTAATTTTTTGACCCAGGAGCCGTGGATGGAAGACAAGGAGAGTAAGAGCTGGAACTTCATTGATTTGCTCAAGGCCTCGGGTGGATTGCTGACAGCGATAGCGATAGCCCTGGTTGGTTACTACACCAACAATTCATTGGAAAGAATGAAAGCCAATGAGACGCGCTCCCAACTCTATGCTGAGTTGATGAGCAAGCGCGAAGAGGCGGAAAGTGCACTGCGTAAGGACATGTTCGTATCGATTCTTCAGTCCTTTCTTGACAAGGGCGCTGATTCTATCGAAAAAAAGGTGCTCAACCTCGAACTGCTCGCCTATAACTTTCATGAGGCGCTCAATCTTAAGCCGCTCTTCCTGCACGTTGCCAAACAGGCGAATGCCAGCACGGATCCCAACAAGCAGGATTACCGGGAGCGGCTAGAGCGTGTGGCCCATGATGTGGCGATGAAGCAGGTCATGGTGCTCGGCGGGGCGGGCAGCAGCTTTGACAGAGTTGTTGATTTGGAGAGCCTGCGCGCCAGTGACAAAGGCGTTGGCGTTGCCCTCGACGAAGGGACGCTTGAGGTGAACGGTATCAAGCGGACTTTCAGGATTCGTATCACTGAAGAAGACCCTGCAACGCGGGAGATGAAGGCCCTGTTGACAGTTGCCACGCCCACAAAGGATGGCAAGGAGGAGACCAATGTCAGCGAATTCTGGGTGGGTTCGTTCGACTTTCCAATGATAGATAATGTGCGCCTCTTGCCTGGACAACGCTGTGCGATAGTGATTAACAGATATGATCAGAAAAGCGCCTACATTACCTTGATCTACTTCCCCGGAAGCTATGCCGGCCTTAAGGAGAAGCCTTATTTCGATGAGGTAATGAGGCAGCTTCTCGGGAGTCCCCAAAAAAGCGTTGGGTTTTAGGTTTTTTGTTTGCTTCCTTCCGCAAGCAAAAACTGATGCGGGATAATCAAACCTTCTGAACTTGTAAAAGCGTGAGCCAACGCCGCAACATCCTCCCTGATTTTATCTCTTTCTCCTTCGGCTAATGCGTCGAATTGCATCTTCATGATGTCTGACTGCTCGACAATATCCCAATAATCATTAAATGACGGGAAGCGGTAATTGAATGTGTGTGCGTGTATCGTGAAATGGGTAAACCCCGCCTGGCGAAGGATCTTGTCCAGTGCGCCTGGCGCACCCAATGAAGTGACCTTGGCGAGCGGGGGATATTTTTCCGGCGGCACCCTGTCTTTAAAAACCTGGTATGCCCAATACATTGTGGGCATGGTTTCCGGCGTGCTCCATACTGCGATACTGAAACGTCCCCCAGGCTTGAGGACGCGGTGCATCTCTCGTAACCCTTGCAGCGAGTCTTCAAACAGCATTACCCCAAAGCGGCACATGATTTTGTCGAAAGCACTGTCGTCGAACAGCAGTTTTTCTGCCGCCATAGGCTTAAATTCAATATGTGGCAGGTTTTCCTGCGCCACCTTTCGTTGAGCCACTTTTACCATCGGTTCAGCAGCATCGGTTCCCGTGATTTTCAGGGTGTTGCCCATGCGTCGCGCCAGGGTCAATGCCGGTTCGCCGGTACCGGAAGCAACATCCAGTATGGTGTCGCCTGCCTGGGCGTTGAGCGCTGCCAATAATGCCTCGCCCACAGGTGCGATCTGCGGTAGCCATAGATCAAATTTTTCGGCGATGCGGCCCCAATCGGGCTGGTTATTTTCAGAGAGTGTATTACTGCTCATGTGTGTCGCCCAGTGCGGATAATTCCCGGCTCAGCAACGCTGTGTCACCCAGATTCAACTCCACAAAGCGCCGCAGATGCGCAATGCTGTCAATATCGATGTGTGTGCAGCGCAATCCTATTTGTTCTGTTTCCACATGGACAGCCATAACCTCCATGTGGATGGAAATATCATTGTCGGCGAGGTGAATATGCAGTAAGCATGGCTCACCCGTGGCGCCAGCCCAGCCTGCCGGCCGTTTTATCAAGGCTCCATGCAGTGAGAGGTCTATCAATTTGCTGCGCCAACGGCCACTGGAGCTGGATAACTCTGCTTCGGCGTCAAATGGGATGCGCTTGAAATGACGCCGTTCGTCATGGGTGTTATCTTGAGTCATTGCATTACCTCGCCAACAGTTTTTCCAGTATGCGTTGATAAAAGCTCGATAGTGCGTCGAGATCGCTGATGCTGACACATTCATTGAGCTTATGGATAGTGGCGTTCACGGGTCCGAGCTCTAGTACCTGCGCCCCCGTGGGGGCGATGAAGCGCCCGTCAGAGGTGCCGCCGGTGGTGGATAGTTCTGTGGCTATCCCGCTGATTTCGCGGATCGCGTCGCGCGCGGCATCAATCAGTTCGCCTTCCCGCGTCAGAAAAGGCTCGCCGGAGAGATTCCATTCCAGATCATATTTGAGATCATGCTTATTCAATATAGTCTCGACGCGCTCACGGAGTTGCGGGTGGGTGATGGCAGTCGAATAACGGAAATTGAACAACACCTCAAGATCGCCGGGGATGACATTGTTCGCGCCCGTGCCGGCATGGATGTTTGAGATTTGAAACGTGGTGGGCGGGAAATAGGCGTCGCCTTTATCCAACTCCATCGCGCACAGCTCGGCGAGCGCGGGGGCGAAGCGATGTACCGGGTTATCGGCAAGATGCGGATAGGCGACATGGCCTTGCACGCCATGTACGGCCAACGTGCCGCTCAGTGAGCCGCGCCGTCCGTTCTTGATCACATCTCCCACGCGCGTTGTGCTGGTGGGTTCGCCAACCAGGCACCAGTCGATTTTCTCGCCACGCCCGGTAAGATGCTCCATCACCTTTACGGTGCCATTGATGCTGGGGCCTTCTTCGTCGCTGGTGATGAGGAAGGCGATGGAGCCCTGATGGTCAGGGTGTTCGGCGACGAAGCGTTCGCAGGCCGTCACCATGGCAGCCAGGCTGCCTTTCATGTCCGCCGCACCGCGCCCATACAGGCAGCCGTCGCGTATCTCGGGTGCAAATGGCGGGCTTATCCACTGTTCGAGCGGCCCGGCTGGTACTACGTCGCTGTGTCCGGCGAAAGCAAACAGCGGGCCGGATGTGCCGCGACGTGCCCAGAAGTTATGTACTTCGCCGAAAGGTAGCCGTTCTATATTAAAACCGATGGCGGTGAGGCGGGTAATCATGGTTTCCTGGCAGCCGGCATCCTCCGGCGTGACGGAGGGACGGGAGATGAGGTCGATGGCGAGTTCAAGAGTGGGGGACATTAGTCAGTTAATCTCATGTGTGTAGTTGGAAATCTTGAGTAAAGCGCAGCTTGCAGCGATGTCGCGCACGGTGAGTACAAGATGATCAAACCGGTCAATCATCAACCGAACAACCTTTCGTAGTCTGTGGTACTGAAACCAAGGTGACGCGATGAGCCGAGATCCAGCAGCGGGCGTTTGATGATTGAGGGTTGTGCGAGCATCAAGGCGATGGCCTTGGCTTCATCCAGGGTTTCCCGGTCAGCATCCGGTAATCGCCGCCAGGTTGTGCCGCGCCGGTTCAGGAGCGCCTCCCAGCCAAGCTCTTTCACCCACCCGTGTAGCATTCCTTCATCCAGACCGTCCTTGCGGAAGTCATGGAACCGGTAATTTACATGGTGTCCGTCCAGCCAGGCCAGCGCCTTTTTGACCGTATCACAATTTTTAATGCCGTAAACCGTTGTCATGACTTTAAATGCGCCGCACTGTGGAAACAGCAATTGTATAATATCCGACGGCAAAGTGATTGAAGGTGGAGTTTGATGGCTGTTCGGAAAGTGTTGCGCATGGGCGACCCGCTGTTGTGGCGGGTTGCCGAACCTGTTACCGGTTTTCACGATCCGGCGCTGCAAACGTTGATTGATGACATGTTCGATACCATGGAGGCCATGAATGGCGCCGGTCTGGCCGCGCCCCAGATTGGCGTGAATTTGCGCGCGGTGATTTTCGGCATTGAAAGCAGTCCGCGCTATCCTGACATGGAACCCGTGCCCGCCACAGTGTTGATAAACCCCGTGATCGAGCCGTTAAGCGATGCGTTGGAGGAGGGGTGGGAAGGCTGTCTGAGCGTGCCGGGAATGCGTGGACTCGTGCCCCGTTATAGCCATATCCGCTATTCTGGCTTCGACCAGCACGGCACATTCTTTCAGCGCGAGGTGAACGGTTTTCATGCGCGCGTGGTTCAGCACGAATGTGATCATCTGGATGGCGTCCTGTATCCGCTGCGGATCAAGGATATGCACAACTTCGGATTTCAAAGGGAGCTGTTTGGCGAGGAGACGGATGAGGTGTTTGGCGCTTCGCTTGTCCGCAAGCGAAGCGCCAAACACCTTATTTCATTTCGCGATGAAAAGTGAAATATTGTAGGGTGCGTCCCACGCACCATAACCATTGGTGCGTGGGACGCACCCTACAAAATCATTGTCGTTTTTGACGCAAGTTGAAATTAACCCAACGCAATTGCCAGATAAGTAATATATAACCCGCCATTGATCAGCACATGCCAGACCTTTAATTGTCCGCGCATGATCATGAGGCGTAGCCATAGCGCGCCTAAAAATGCGATCACGATGCCTGCCAGCACCTCCGGGCGCGGTGACCAGGGGGTGAGCATGATGCCGATGGCCGGCAGCAGCGTCCCTTGAAACACCATGGCGCCGGTGATGTTGCCGAAGGCCATGGTGTCTTTGTGGCGGCGAATCCAGAGGATGCTGTTGAATTTTTCCGGCAATTCGGTGGCGATGGGGATGATCATCAGTGACAGCATCAGTGCCGATATGCCCAGAATTGCCGAGGCCTCTTCAACGCCACCGATGAAGCCTTTGGCGCCTGCTATTAACAGACCCAGGCCCAGGCCAAGTTGCAGCACGATGGTGATCATGTTGGTGGGCAGGCCAATGCGGCTGAGCAGCATGGGTGAGTGGGCCTCGGTGGCGTGGCCTTCCTGCACCAGTTTCGAAGAGGCGCGCAAGGTCATCATGATGTAGACGAAGTAGGTCAGCACCAGCGACAGGCCCACAAAGGCGCGCAGATAGCTCATATCGTGCGGAATGAACATCGCGATTGCGGCCAGCGCGAACGCGAACAGGAAAAAGTCCAGGTCGCGTTTGAAGCCGGTTTTTTCCGGTGTGAAATGCCCGCTAATGCCGCGTTTGCGGAAGGTGAAAAACGCCAGCAACGAAACGGACAGCGTAGCCAGCATCAGTGGCGCGCCGAGAATCGCGCCCACGCCGATTTCCTCATTTACATGTTGATTCTCGGTGCCTGCGAAGATGGCCAGTAGTGGCACCATGGTCTCCGGCATCGCGGTGCCCACGGCAGCAAACAAGGAGCCGGTGACGCCCTCGGAAATTTTCAGTTTTTCGCCCAGGTGTTCCAGTGCATTGGTGAATATTTCGGCGGCAATCAGAATAACGACGAGCATTAGAAACAATGTTACAAATACACTCATTAAAAATTCTTCCTCAATAATAATATTTGCTGATGGTTATCCGGAAACGGTGATTTTTCCCCAGTATTTTTCTGCGGAGAGGGATGAGTGCTTTATATTCCCTCTCCCCAACCCTCTCCCGCCCTGCGGGAGAGGGAGTGGTTGCAACCGTGGAAGTGAATTGGGAAATGAATCATCCCGTCAGCTTTTTATACTTGATGCGTTGCGGCTGGTCGGCGGCGATGCCGAGGCGGCGGTGTTTGTCGGCCTCGTAATCGGCATAGTTGCCCTCGAACCACACGGCCTGGCTATCGCCCTCGAAGGCGAGAATGTGGGTGGCGACGCGGTCCAGGAACCAGCGGTCATGGGAGATGACCACGGCGCAGCCGGGAAACTCCAGCAGCGCATCTTCCAGGGCGCGCAGGGTTTCCACGTCGAGGTCGTTGGTCGGCTCGTCGAGCAGCAGCACATTGCCACCGCTCTTGAGCAGTTTTGCAAGATGGATGCGGTTGCGCTCGCCGCCGGAGAGATCCTTGACCAGTTTTTGCTGGTCGCTGCCTTTGAAGTTGAAACGCCCGAGATAGGCGCGCGACGGCATCTCGAATTTGCCGACTGTGATGACGTCCAGCCCGTCCGAGACCTCTTCCCAGGCGCTCTTGTTGCCATTTAGCGTGTCGCGTGATTGATCCACATAGGCTAGATGCACGGTGTCGCCGATACGCAGCTCGCCCGCATCGGGCTTTTCCTGGCCGGTCATCATGCGGAACAGGGTGGTCTTGCCGGCACCGTTGGGGCCGATAATGCCGACGATGCCGCCGCGCGGCAGGTTGAAGCTGAGGTTGTCAATGAGCAGGCGGTCCCCGAAGGCCTTGCGCAGACCCTTGGCCTCTATCACCAGGTCGCCCAGGCGTGGCCCTGGCGGGATATACAGTTCCTTGGTCTCGTTACGTTTCTGGTATTCCTGCGAGGCCATTTCCTCGTAACGGGCCAGGCGCGCCTTGCTCTTGGCGTGGCGTCCCTTGGCGTTGCTGCGCACCCATTCCAGCTCGTCTTTCATGGCGCGCTGGCGGGCGGATTCCTGCTTCTCTTCTATCTCCAGGCGTTTTTCTTTCTGCTCCAGCCAGGAGGAATAATTGCCCTCCCAGGGTATGCCATGGCCGCGGTCGAGCTCCAGTATCCAGCCTGCGACATTATCGAGGAAGTAGCGGTCGTGGGTGATGGCAACCACGGTGCCGGGGTATTCCTGGAGGAAACGCTCCAGCCAGGCCACTGATTCGGCGTCCAGATGGTTGGTGGGCTCGTCGAGCAGCAGCATGTCGGGGGACGATAGCAGCAGCTTGCACAGGGCGACACGGCGCCGCTCGCCGCCCGACAGCTTGGTGACATCGGCATCCCAGGGTGGCAGGCGCAGTGCATCAGCGGCCACTTCCAGCGTGCGGTCCAGGTTGTGGCCATCAGCGACTTGGATGAACGCCTCCAGCTCGGCTTGTTCCTTGGCCAGCGCGTCGAAGTCGGCCTCAGGTTCGGCGTAGGCGGCATAGACCGCGTTCAACCGGTCAAGCGCATTTTTGACGGGCTGGATGGCCTCTTCCACATTGCCGCGCACGTCCTTGGCGGGATTGAGTTGCGGTTCTTGCGGCAGGTAACCGATGCGGATGCCGGGCTGGGGACGCGCCTCGCCCAGGTGCTCTTTATCCACGCCAGCCATGATGCGCAGCAAGGTGGATTTTCCCGAACCGTTCAGGCCCAGCACGCCGATTTTGGCGCCAGGGAAGAACGACAGAGATATGTCCTTGAGAATTTCGCGTTTGGGCGGCACGACCTTGCCGACGCGGTTCATGGTGTAGATGTATTGGGCCATAGACGTCACTTCCGGATTGCGGCTGAGAGGTTTGCCAGTCTTTGTGAAAACGGGAGATTATACCAGTCAATTGGTGATAAAGTAGGTGCGTGTTTAGCAGCCTGCGGTTATTAAAAGAATCAAGAATCTACGTAAAAAACTTGACAATCTGAAAAAATGGGAATAAGTTCCCAATCATGCCAAACAGCGCCTTTACAAAAGCCCTTTCATCCGCCGTCGCCAGGCTGTTGCGCCCCCTGGTGCGCATTCTGCTGCGCAATGGTGTGCCCTATGGCGTATTTGAGGATATTGCGCGCTGGGTATATGCGGACGTCGCATTACGCGAGTTCAGCATAGCAGGCCGCAAGCAGTCCGTGTCCCGGGCGGCGGTCATTACAGGCTTGTCACGCAAGGAAATTACGCGGCTGCAAGAGCTGGGTGCTCCGTATGAAGATGCTGCCGAAGAACGCTATAACCGCGCCGCACGGGTGGTCAGTGGCTGGGTGCGGGAAGCGCGCTTTGCCGATAAGCAGGGCAATCCCGCCGATCTTCCCTTGAGTGGCGAGGGGGTAACGTTTGAAGGGCTGGTCAAGGAATTCAGCCGCGATGTCCCCGCACGCGCCATGCTCGACGAACTGATTCGCGTCGGGACGGTTGAACGTCTCGATGATGACCGTATCCGGCTGCGCAGCCGTGCCTATTTGCCCCAAATTGATGACATAGCCAAGCTCGAAATACTGGGCACCGACGTAAGATTGCTCATCGCCACCATTGATCACAATCTCCGCCACACGGCCGCCGATGAGCGTTTATTTCAGCGTAAGGTGGCTTACAACAATCTGCCGGAAGAGATTCTGCCGCAGTTGCGCACGCTGAGCGCCACGCGCGCCCAGGCATTGCTGGAAGAGCTGGATCGCTATCTCGCCGGGCATGACCGCGATGCAAACCCCTCTGTCAGCGGTACGGGGCGCAAAAATGCTGGAGTGGGTATTTATTATTTTGAAGAAGATTTTGATTCGTCGTCAGAAGGAGAACTGAAATGAAAGCTAGATTGCTTGGCAGGGGCTTGCTGGTATCCCTCGTCCTGTCCGGGATGGTCTCTTGTGGCGGCGGTGGAGGGATGGGGCTTGCGGGCGGCGGAATCGGCGGCACGGGTGTGAGCCAGGGGCCGGTGACCGGGTTTGGCAGTGTATTTGTCAATGGTATCGAATTTGCCACCGAAAAGGCGGAGATTGAGGTGGAGGGCCAGACCGGCGTCACGCAGGCCAAACTGGGCGTCGGCATGGTGGTGCGCGTGGAGTGGGAGAAAGACGCCAGCGGCAAGTTCACCGCGAAGCGCATCAGGTATTCCGATGATGTGCAGGGGCCGGTGGAGAATATAACTTCAACCGCGACGGGCGGCACCTTCACTGTGCTGAGGCAGATTATCAAAGTGGACGCCTTGACGGTGTTTGAGGGTGTCACGGGACTGAGTGATCCGTTGCTTGCACGCAAAACTGTAGAAGTAAGCGGGTTGCGCGATGCCAACGGAGACATCCGCGCCACGCGCGTCGAGGTTAAAACGGCCGGCGAAGTCGAGTTGAAGGGCGTTGTCAGCGGCCTCAGCAACCCACCTGCTGGGATTTTCACCATCGGCGCGACCACTGTGACTTACAGCAGCAGCCTTCCCCCCGGTGTGTCCAATGGTACCTGTGTGGAAGTCACAGGCACGGTAAATAGCGGCGTGATTGCGGCGAGCAACATCGAAGCCGATGACAGTTGCTCGCTGGGCAGCACCAAGGATGGCGAAGAGGTCGAAATCGAAGGTTTTGTTACAGGCCTGGCGGGTGATACCTTTAACGTCAATGGCGTGGCCGTGAGTGTCGCCAGTCTGCCCAGTTCCGGCTACGAGAATGGCACCAAGGCCAACCTGAGTAATAACGTCAGGGTCGAGGTGGAAGGTAAAATCACCAGTGGTGTATTGATAGCGCAGAAGGTGAAATTCAAGCTGGGTGGCGACGATGGCGCGAGTGGTGGTGGCAGCGGAATTGTTTTTGGTGAGGCTAAGGGGCAGGTTACCTCGGTCGCGCCTCCCGATACTGTCTTCGTAGGGACGGTGAAAGTCATCGTTAACAACTACACCCTGTTCGAAGACGGCATCCAGCGCAACCTGGGAAATGTCACTCCATTGGTGGATTCCCTGAAGATCAATTTCTACACAAAAGACGGAGCGAACATCGCTACCAAGATCGAGCGAGAGGGTGACAACTGATCGTGTCAATCCGGTAGCGGGAACGAGAAAAAAGGGGCCTTCGGGCCCCTTTTTTTATTGCCGATAAAATATATGTGAAAATTTTCCTAAATATATAAGAAAGGTGTTGACACAATCTTAAATTGGGAATAAATTCCCAATCAAGAGGGGCGGATTAAGCAGCAATAGCCAAAGCGGCAGAACTCCCCCTCCTTTTGTAATGGAGTAGTCACAAAACATAATTATCGTTCGTGTGGCGGCTTCTGGATTGAAGTTGTTGATTAACCTGGAAAATTATTTTCCGTACCCTAAACGATTGTTTGCAAGGAGCTTACTATGAACATATTGCCTATCTGCCACGAGCGTATTCTTCACGCCAAGATTTCTTACACCCCGCGCCATGTCAGCCTTGATGCAGCGGCAACGTTGCTGGCCGGGGATGGTGTGGTGCCCAACGCCGGCGATCTGGTGCTGGCGCGTGTGGAGAAGATTGGCCAGCATGCGGGCCTGGAGCTGACCAACGGCCGCCGTGCGAGCCTATTCCCCGGGGATGAGATTGTGGTCTGTTATGGCAACCGCTATGCCCCCGATCAGTTCGAGGCGGAGGTGCCGCAGGACCTTGCGTCTTGTCATCTGGTGGCGGCGGGCGGTATTGCCGCGCGGGCGCTGTCTTGGCACGCCAATATGAAGCCGCCTACGGTTATTGCCCCCATTGGTTTGCTGGCCGATGTCAATGGTCAACGTATCAATCTGTCTTGCACCGCTGTGGCTAAGCCGGCTCATCCGCGTCCCTTGCCCTATACGGTGGCCGTGGTCGGCACCGCGATGAATGCCGGCAAGACCACCACGGCGGCCAATCTGATCCGTGGCCTGACGAGCGCCACGGGGTCGGGCAAGGACATCTGGTTCATGGGCGATGCCGGGGCCAGGCTCGCGCTCGATTTCACCGATGCCGGTTTTCCTTCCACGTTCCGTGCAACAGCGGCGGAGGTGGAAGGCATTCTTGCCACGTTGACCGGCCATCTGGCAAAGGCCGGCATGGATGTGATCGTGCTGGAGGTGGCGGACGGTCTGTACCAGGCCGAGACGGCGGCGCTGCTGGATTCGCCGGTATTTGCCAGGACAGTGAATGAGGTGATTTTCGCTGCGGGTGATGCGATGGGCGCGGTGGCCGGGGTGGAGTGGCTGCGCCGCAAGGGCTTGCCTGTGCTTGCCGTAAGCGGGTTGTTGACGGCGTCGCCGCTGGCGATTACCGAGGCTGCCAACGCAACAGGTTTGCCGGTTTTTGACAAAAAGAGGCTGCGCGATGCGGCTATTGCAGCCGAACTTGGGATGTACTCCAAAATCGCGCTGTCCGCCTGATGAACATTCCACGCATACTTGAAGGGCGGCGGCGCACGCTGCTCACCCGCCTGGCCGCCAATGGCCTGGCCCAGGCGGGGACAGCGGTGGGCACCGCCTGGCTGGTGAAGCGGGTATTCGATCACATGCTGGTGCCGCAGGGTCCGGCGATTGACTCTGGGCTGATATGGGCAGGGTTGGGACTGGCGGCAGCGGCGGGCATTATCGCGTGGTTGCGCATGATGGAGCGGGTTGATGCCGAGCGCATGGGGCAGAGCTACGCCTCGGATGTGCGCATGGTGTTGTACGACCGCCTCAGCTCGCTGGCGCCCCGTGCACTGCAAAAGCGTAGCCAGGGAGGTATGGCGTTGCGCTTTGTGGGGGATATGACGGCATTGCGCCGCTGGGTCAGCCTGGGGTTGGCGCGTCTGGCGGTAGCTGCCGTGATGACGGTGGCAGCCTTGTCGGCCCTTGCGGTGATGAATTGGCCGCTGGCATTGATAGTCAGTGTAGTGCTGTGCACCGGTGCCGCGTTTGCCTTCAGCCTGGGCGAGCGGTTGCGCACGGCGGCCCGCGAATCGCGGCGGCGTCTTTCCCATCTCGCCGCGAATGTCAATGAGAAGGTGGCGAGCATTGCCGTGGTGCAGATGTTCGGTCAATCCGAGCGCGAGCGCGAGCGTATCTCACGCCAGGGGCAGCGGCTTCATGATGCGATGGTCGAGCGGGCGCGGGTGGCAGGTCATATTTTGGGCGTGACCGAGGCTACGGCGGCGCTCGCCTCTGCGGCGGCGCTGCTGATGGGCGTGTTCGAAGTGGCCGCCGGGCAGGCCAGTGCCGGGACGGTGGTGGCGGCCATGACTATCGTTGGCATACTGATGCCGCCGTTGCGCGATCTGGGCCGCGTCCAGGAATATTGGCACGGCGCGCGCGTGTCCCAGGAGAAGTTGCAGGAATTTCTCGACGCTCCATCGCTGGTAATGGATGCCCCTGATGCACCGGATCTACGCTTGGGTGCGGGCCGTTTGGAATTTGATGCCGTCAGCGTAGCGGGCGGAGTGGATCAGGTTATGGCGGCCGTGGAGCCAGGCACGGTGGTGGCGCTGGTTGGCCCCAATGGCGCGGGCAAGTCGACACTGCTGTCGCTGGCGGCGCGCCTGATCGACCCAGACCAAGGTGTGGTAAGCCTGGATGGCCAGGATCTGGCCAAGCACAGCCTGGCCTCGGTGCGCCGTGCGATAGGCATGGCGGGCCCCGATCTGCCACTGTTGCGCGGCACGGTGGAAAAAAACCTGCGCTACCGCTGGCCGGATGCCCCGGCGCAGGAAATTGCCCGGGTGCGGGCATTGTGTGGCGTCGATGAAGTGCTGGCTGAATTGCCGGATGGCGAGAAAACCCGCGTGTCGGAGGGTGGCGTGGGCCTGTCGGCGGGGCAGCGTCAACGCATAGCCCTGGCGCGCGCGCTGCTCGGCAATCCTCCGCTGCTGCTGCTCGATGAAATTGACGCCAATCTCGATCCCAAGGCGAGTGCGGTGGTGGATCGTGTGTTAGCCGGATATCGCGGCACTATCCTTCTGGTCACTCATCGCCTGGATCATCTGTCGAACGCGGATGTCATCTGGTACATGGAGTCCGGGCGGGTGGTGGAGGCAGGTCCGCCTGCAAAGATATTGTCTGGAAATGGTCCGGCGGCGCGCATGTTCCGCACGGGTATGGAGGCGGCGAGTTGAAAGGGCTTTTTTTGGGGGTGGCGTTCATGTTTGCGGGTATTGCACCGGTTATGGCCGTGGAAACAGGTAACAGCAGGGGCGGGTTTGAAAGCCGTCCCTCCGGGGGGGTGATATCGGAGCGGGTTACAGGCGATGCCACCCGCCAGCCCTATTTTCTCTATGTGCCGCAGCGCGGCGGCGCCAATGCGCCGGTCTTCGTTACGGTGCATGGCATCTCGCGCAATGCGCGCGAGCATGCCGAACGTTTCGCGTCCTTCGCCGAACGCTACGGCGTGGTATTGATCGCGCCTTACTTTTCGAAGTACCGCTTCCCCGATTACCAGCGCCTGGGGCGAGAGGGGAAAGGCGCGCGCGCGGATCTGGCGCTGGACAGGATTGTCGATGACGTTGGCCGCTTGACGGGCGCCCAGACCGGCAAGTTATTCCTGTTTGGCTATTCCGGCGGGGCGCAGTTTGTGCACCGCTATACCTTGGCACACCCGGAGCGGGTCGCGAAGGTCGTGCTGGGCGCGCCCGGCTGGTATACCTTTCCTGATCCCACCCTGAAATATCCCAAGGGTATAGCACCGGCGAAGAGTCTGCCGGGTGTCGCCTTTGATCCGGCCGCTTTCCTGGCCATTCCCACCTGCGTGCTCGTCGGCGAGCGTGACGTGCGGCAGGATGTGGCGCTGAATAAATCCCCGAAAATTGCGCAGCAACAGGGATCCACCCGCCTTGAGCGCGGCGAGCACTGGATTGCCGCGATGGCGCGCGCCGCCGAGGCGCAAGGCCTCAAGACATCCTACACCTTCCACACGCTGCCGCGTTCCCGCCACTCTTACACCCAGAGCATGGTGCGCGGCGGGATGGGCGAAATGGTTTTTGATTGTTTGTTCGGTAATGAAAAATGAGATATTTACCAGTCGTTCTGATGGTGGCCGCACTGGCTGCCAGCCCGGTCTTTGCCGGGGAAAAGCCAAGCGTGGCAACGCAGGCCAGTGAGAATCAAAAAGAACCGCAATCCACATTCAAGCTTGGCGGGCTGCTTATGTACGATGCCGCCTGGTATCAGGGCCATGACGCTTTGCAGGGAAAGACAGCAGGCTATACCGATGAGACCGGATTCCGCCGCGCGCGCCTTTCCGCGCAAGGCAGCATGTATGGGGACTGGGATTACAATGTGACGCTGGATTTCACCAATGCCCTTAATAATGTCAGCAATGCTGATCCTGTCGAGATTTGGCAGGCGCTTGTTTCCTATTCGGGCATTAGGGCGGTGAAGATCAAAGCAGGGCAGTTCTACGAACCCTTCAGTCTGGAAGCGGCCACCAGCTCCAGGGCGACCACCTTCATGGAACGCGGCTTGCCATACACATTGTCCCCTGTCAGAAGCGTAGGCGTCGGTGTTTCCGCCGCTCCCGCAAAAGGGCTGTATCTGGAGGCGGGAGGATTCACGGAAGATCTGAACTCCGCCGGCAACCTCAAAAGAGCGTTCACCGGACGCATTGCCTATGCCCCCATCGACGCAAACGGCAGGCTTCTGCATTTTGGCGCGGGCGCCAGCTATCGCGTGCCGGGAGATGCCACGCTACGCTACCACGCCCGCCCCGAGTCCGATCTGGCGCCGGCCTGGTTTAGCACCGGGACGATCAGAAACGTCGACAATATCGTGCTGACCGGCCTGGAAGCCGCTGCCGTCAACGGGCCCGTTTCCTTGCAGGCGGAATACGTGCGCTCCGATGTCAGCCGCAGTGACGGCAGGCAGGGGCGGAATATCGACGGTTATTATGTCTATGCCAGCTGGTTCCTGACCGGGGAATCGCGTCCTTACCGGGATGGCAGATTCGGCACGATCAAACCCGAAAACCGCTGGGGCGCCTGGGAAGTGGCAGTGCGCAACAGCGCCATCAGTGATGATAGCGGTGAAAAACTCAACGATATTACTCTGGGACTCAACTGGCACATAAACCGCCATGCCCGGCTGATGGCGAATTATGTGCGTGCCGATTACGAAAAAGGCATCGCGCAAGGCAATGCCGATATCTTCCAGATGCGTGCCCAGATGGATTTTTAGTGTGTTGGGTCTCGGCAACTGCTCCAGAATTGCGCCTAAAAATTTTCCCGAGTATGCCGATACTATCCCTGCTTCCGCCAGTTAAGAGCCTGGTTTCTGGGTACGCCTTGAAAGACCTTGCAATATGTGATGAAAATATTGCATCATGGATTTGTAAATATACCCCGGATGGTTAAGGCAGGTACGGAGGTGTGAGTTCCCGGGCGGAGTCCTGAAGGGAGCTTCCTTACTGCCATATGCAAGGAGTTATTGATTCGATGAATGTCCCTACGCTGGATTTTGCTTTTCTGCGCACGCAGGTAGTCGGCATAGACGCCCCCTTTCAGACCCCCTTTGGCGAGCGCCTGATGGTGTATTGCGATTACACCGCCTCCGGCCGCAGCCTCCACTTCATAGAAAACTACCTGATACAGCTCCAACGCAGCTACGCCAACACGCACACCGAGGATGACATCACTGGGCGGCGCATGACACAACGTCTGCACGAGGCGGAGCAGATCATCAAGGATGCCGTCAATGCGGGGCCGCAGGGCCGTATCATCGCCTGTGGTACCGGTTCTACCGGCGCCATCGACAAGTTCCAGCAACTGGTGGGAATAACCTGTCCGCCTGCCACCCGTCAGATGTTGTTTGGCATTCTTGGCGACTGGCTCGGGGCCGGCGACTTGGATGCCGTCACCTATTTTGTGAAGGCGTGCTCCCCCGTGGTCTTCGTAGGTCCCTACGAGCATCATTCCAATGAGGTCACCTGGCGTGAGGGGCTGGCTACGGTGGTGAAGGTTCAGATGGCTGCCGATGGCAGTATCGATCTTGCGCATCTGGAGGCGCTGCTGCAAGAGCCTGCCTACCAGGGCCGGCTGCGTATCGGCTCATTTTCCGCCGCTTCTAATGTCACCGGCATGATCTCACCTGTACACGAGATTGCGCGCCTGCTGCATCGCCACGGCGCCTTGGCCTGCTTCGACTTCGCAGCGAGCGGGCCTTATGTGCATATCGATATGAACCCGCCTCATGGCCCCGATGGTGGTGATCCGTCCCTGGATGCGGTTTTTATCTCGCCCCATAAGTTTCTGGGCGGTCCCGGTTCGAGTGGCGTGCTGGTATTCAACGAGCGGATCTATCAGCGCCACCTGGCCCCCAGCGTCGGAGGCGGCGGAACGGTGGACTACGTGGGCTATGAGGAGCACGACTTCACTCAGGATATCGAACAACGCGAGAAGGCCGGCACCCCAGGCGCGCTGCAAACCATGAAGGCCGCGCTGGCCTTTCAGGTGAAGCAGGCCGTGACCGTGGAGCGGATCGAAGCCCGCGAGCAAGCACTGCTTCAGCGTGCCTGCGTAAAATGGAAGGCCAACCCCAACATCGAGATTCTCGGCAACCCCGATCCGGCGCGCCGCCTGGCGATCGTTTCCTTCAATATCAGGGACAGGGAGGGCCGTTACCTGCATCCCAAACTAGTGACCACGCTGCTCAACGATCTTTTTGGCATCCAGTCGCGTGCCGGCTGCTCCTGTGCCGGGCCTTACGGGCATCGCCTGCTGGACATCGACAACGAGACTTCAGAGCGCTACCGGCAATCGATACGCGAGGGTTATTTCGGGATCAAGCCAGGCTGGTGCCGATTGGGCTTCCATTACGTGATGGACGACCTGGAGGCCGATTATGTGATCGATGCCGTGGATTTCGTCGGGCAGCATGGCCATCTGTTTACCTCGCTGTACGCGTTTGACCTGCGCACCGGCGCATGGATACATGAGCGCGACCCCGGCGTGCAGGAACAGTTTTCCCTGAACGACGCCCTCCGGGCGGTGCCGCAGGGCAGTTCCGCGCTGGCTGCCGATGCCAGGAGTAGCCTCTATGCCCGCTATCAGCAAGAGGCGCATCAGTGGATCTGGCGGCTGAAACAGAATGCCCCCAAAGCGAAGGCAGTGCTGGAGGGGGATCTTGCGGCGCTGCAGTTTTTTTGCATGCCGTAAGGTGAGGTCTAGGCAGTGTCGTCACGAGATACGAAGCCACAGGACGAGACAACGAATCTGAATTGCGGCCAGAAAAGACGATAGCCGTTTCGCGTAGCGCGT
>LNFM01006784.1_pt1 | contig 18547 bp, 17 predicted proteins | sample 596031 | NCBI WGS metagenome assembly LNFM01 (sample SAMN04254537, study PRJNA301005) | activated carbon metagenome | isolation source: dual media filters at the Ann Arbor, Michigan drinking water treatment plant | place: USA: Ann Arbor | reverse complement strand
ATGAGGGCTCGACCTCTGGCCGTGAGGCGAGCGAGCGTACGCGTTGTTCCCTCACGAATACCAGGGCTGTCGCGCCCAAATCCGGTTCCCTGCTAAGGGCGCAGACGAGGCAACGGGCGATCGGGTCGCCAACAGCGGACGCGTGGGCGACGGACCGCGGTTGGCGGGCCTATCCTCCGCGAACGTGCTCGACGGCCAGCGACTCGCGCGCACCGACAACGTCGTGGTCGTCACCGTCAACTATCGTTTGGGCAGCCTTGGATTTCTCGCCCACCCAGCGTTTCGCGCGGAGAACGCCGCGGGATCAGCGGGCAATTACGGCTTGATGGACGTGCTCGCCGCCCTGCGCTGGGTGCAGCAGAACGTTCGACGTTTTGGTGGTGATCCAAGCCGCGTGATGGTCTTCGGAACCTCTGCGGGAGGATCACAGACGTGCGCCGTCGCAGCGTCGCCAGCGGGGCGCGGGTTGTTCAGCGTCGCGGCAGCGCACAGCGGCGGCGGGTGCGATTGCTTTGCTCCCGCGAAGAGCGCGCAGATCGCAGAGCAGCTCGCCACGAGCGCGGGGTGCGCGGGGGCGAGCGACGTGGCGGCGTGCTTGCGCGCGGCGATTCAGCAGGCGGTGCGCCGCGCCTCCCAGCCGCTTGTCCGATCAAATGATGTGAAACTTCTCGAGCCGCTTCACCGTGGCCAGTTTGCCTGCATACGGGGGATACTTGAGCGGCAGGTCCAAGATGCGCGCGGTCGGCGCGGTCATCACGGCCTTCATGTGCGAGAACGTCTCGAAGCTCTTTGCGCCGTGATACGAGCCCATTCCGCTGTTGCCGACGCCTCCGAATGGAAGAAAGAGCGTCCCGCCATGGCTCATGCAATCGTTGATGGTCACGCCGCCGCTCGACGTTCCGCGAATCACCTGCCGCTGACGATCGCTGTCCTTGCTGAAGAAGTAGAGCGCGAGCGGCTTGTCCTTGCTTCGCTGCAGCGCGAGCAGCTCGTCGAGCGAACGAAAGCTGAGCACCGGCAGGATCGGCGCGAACAGCTCGTCTTTCATCAACCGCGACGATTCATCGACCTGATCGAAGATCGTCGGCTCGATGTACCTGCGCTCGGCGTCGAAGCGACCTCCGTGTCGCAGGCGCGCTCCGGCGTCGAGATACGAGACGGCGCGCTCGAAGTTGCGCGCGTTGATGATGAACCCGTAGTCGGAACTCTGTGACGGATCTGCGCCGTAGAACTCCGCGACCCACGTCTTGCACGACTCGATGAACGCTTCGTGGACGCTCTCGTGCACGTAGGCGTGATCGACGGTGACGCAAATCTGCCCGGCGTTGAAGAGCTTGCTCCACATCACGCGCTTGGCCGCCTGGTCGATGTCCGCGCTCTCGTCGATGATGGCGGGGCTCTTTCCGCCGAGCTCGAGCGTCACGGGTGTCAGGTGCTTCGCCGCAGCGCTCTGAATGATCCGCCCCACGCGCGGGCTGCCAGTGAAGAAGATGTAGTCCAGCTTCTCTTCGAGCAGCATGGTCGTCAGCTCGCTCGACCCTTCGACCACCGTGACGATGTCTGGGGTGAACGCTTCACCGACGATCTGCGCGGCGACCGCAGCGCAATGCGGGCTGTCGCCAGCGGGCTTGAGCACGGCGGTGTTTCCTGCGCCGAGCGCGCCGATGAGCGGGCTGAAGAGCTGAAGAAACGGAAAGTTCCACGCGGCGATGATCAAGGTCACCCCATACGGTTCGGGGTAAAGCTCGCTGTCCGCCGCGAAGAACAACGTCGGAGTCTTGACGGACCGTGGCGAGGCCCACGCGTCGAGGTGCTTCAACGCGAAGTCGAGCTCCTCGAGGTTCATGTTGATCTCCATGAAGTAGGTCTCGACCTCGGCGCGCCCCATGTCCTTGCGCACCGCCTCGAACATCGCTCCCTCGTGCTTCAACAGCGACGCCTTCAGCCGCTCGAGCGACGCGCGACGCGACTCGATGCTGAGGGTGCGCCCTTCGCCGAACGCAGCGCGCTGCGCGGCCACCAGCCTCTGAATCTCTGCTTTGTTCATCGAGCGCGAGGCTAGTGTCGAGGCGGCGCGCGCACACTCGCATCCGGCGCCAAAACACTGACCGATCGCGCTACGCCCGTCGCGTCGGCCGCAGCGCCGCGCGCGACCGCCGAAGCTGCCCAGCGCACAGGATCGCCAAGTCCATCGTCGTTGACGGCGCGCTGCGACAACCGTTCATCGATTGACGCTGGGCGAACGTCGACGGTTGGCGTCGAACGCGCCCTGTGTTGCCTGCCCGTTCGAGAGGCACACACGAGGAGTCATCGAGGACACAACACGAGCTCGAGCTGCGCGCCCTTCGTCACGGCGTTGCCTACGTCGTGCGCTGCCACCTCGTGGTCGAACGCATCTTCTGCGGGCGCGGCGATCCACAGTCGAAGAGACGCGCCCGCTGCGAAGCCGCTGAACTGCTGCTGCAGCTCGCGGATCAGCGGCGACAAGTCTGGTGACTCGTTGAGCGCGTCGATGGCCCACGCCGACGCGTCGCGCTCGATCGGCCACCGGACGCGCGCGTCGGTGAGGGTGACGCCTGCGTCGGCGTTGAACGGGCGCTGCGCTGCGCTCGACACCGGAAGCGCGGTTGCCGCTCGCTCGGCGCGAACCTCGAGCGCCATTTGACCGCGGTTCCAATCGCCGTCGCGCGCGATTCCCCAGAGCCGCAAGCGCGCGTCGGCGATGCGCATCGACGCGGGGACGGCGCTGCGAAGGGAGAAGCGGAAGAAGCCCCAGGTCGCGCCGCCGTTCCAGTATCCCATGTAGATGCCGCGCGGCAGCATGTTCGGCGGGGTCTCGCCTCGCGTGTCGAACACCCACCCGACGCCTCGGATCGAGATCTGCCCGTCGTCCTCGTCGAGCGCGATCACCACGCGCTGCGACGATTCGTCGGGGCATCGACCCGCTTCGGGCGCAGCGTCCGAGCCACCGTCCGCGGCTGTCTCTTCGCCATCGGTCGTCGCGACGTCGGCTCGCTCGTCGGTCGCATCATGGCCGAGCGCTGCGTCCTCGCGCACGATGGGGTCGAGCCGAACGCGAGCGCACGCCGAGAGCCCCACGCACAGCACCAACGCCGTCGCGAACCGCGGCATCACCATCGGCCAGCCTCCACTCCGAGCGCCGCGGAGACGAGCATTTCGCCCCACACGGCGACCAACCGATCCGCGAAGCGAATTTCCGCTGCTGGCGCGACGAGGCCGACGTCGACCGCGAATCGAACGCGAATCCCGGGCGTCAGCTGCGCTGCGCCGGTCACCGCCAACGCGCCATAGAAGCCCCAGTGCTGCGCGCTCCTGCCGACGAAGGGCGTCATGGTCGAGCCGCTCGCTTCGACGTTCACCGCGCCCACGACGAGCCCAGGATCGAGCGCGAACCTCGCGTCCGCCGATCGGAGTCGCACGGCCCACGACGCGCCGAGCGTCGTCCAGTGAAGCCTCGACGCGCCCTCGGGGCCGCCCAGCGACGACACCATCGCGGCGTGTTGTCCGACGATCGCGAGCTGCGCCCATCGCCCGAGGCTCAGCGCCATGTCCGCACGAATCATGAGCGCGGGATCGACGCCGACGCTGAGCGAAACACCCCCGCCCAGGAAGAACCCGACGCCGAACGACTCGGAGCGTGCGGGCGGCGACGGACGCGCGACGAGCCTCCGAACGGCCGGCGGCGGCGCGACCTCGGGCGGCAGGGTCGAAGGAAGATCGATCTCGAGAAGGCTCGCCCGAAGGAGCTCGACCACTTGCACGGCGAGCAACGCGTGGTTCCCGGTCCATTGAACGGTTCGAACCGAGCTCTTTCTGGTGAATCGGTCGGTCAACCACAGCGAGACCCGGCCCCCTTCTCGATGCACTCGAACGACCGCGCCGACGGACTCGGCTCTCGCGATCGACTCGAGCTCGACGTGATCGGTGTTTGTGGTGACTGTGTCTCTCACGCGAGGCTCGAGCCCTGCAGCGCGAAGCTCGCGGGCGATCGCGGCGCCGACGCCGCTGTCGGGGTCCACGAGCACCAAGACGGTGCTGCCGTTCGCGTGGGATCGCGCGGGCGCTGCAAGCGAAACGAGGGCGGCCACGAGGCCCAGACGACGCGCGATCACAGCGTCGAACCGCTCACGACGCGCTCCGCAAGGGATCGATGGGCGCCGACCGCGTAGCGCTGCAGATACTCGGTCGATCTCTGGCGAGCACCGACGAAGTCTCCAGCGCGAAGCAGCGCCTCGATTCGTCGGCCGGCTGCGGCCTCCGCGAACGGACCGTCGGGGGCGACCGAGAGATACCGAGAGAAGTCCTCGGCTGCGCCCCGCCAATCGCGGTCCACGTCCGCGCGCAAACGGGCCAACAAGAAGATCGCGGTCGAGGCTTCTCGGCTCGTTGGAAACAGTCGATCGACGGAAAGATAGAGCGCCCGCGCCCGCGCAGCGTCGCCGTCGAGTCGCGCCTGCTCGGCGCGCGTGAGCAACGAGCTCGCCGTCTCGACCGCTTCACTCTCGGGGGGCGCCGGCTGCGTTCGAAGCGGCGCGCGCGAGCCGGAGCCACGCGCGATTGAATCGCCGGGGCGCAACGAGGGGCGCGGCGCGGGGTCGGGCCTCGGACGCTCGACGGGGAATGCGCTCGAAGGAGGCTCGACCGCAGGCTCGCCTCCGCCGGGCTCGCTCGAAGCGACTACGGCACCCGCATCCGCGCCGGACCATTGAACGGTCTGCGTCTCGAGGTCGACGCGGACGCTCTGCGACGAACTGACGCGCTGCGAACCAACGAGCGGGCCCTGGAGCTGGACGGCGCCTTCGGTGAGCGAGAGATTCAGCTGTCGCCCTGACGGATCCCAGGAGAGCGAGAACTTCGTTCCAATGACGAAGATGCGGAAGGGGCCTGCGAGCATGGTCCAACGAGTGTCGGATCGGTGCTCGATCGCCGCGTGGATCATCCCTCGCTCGAGCCGCACCGTCGCGCCGTGGCGATCGACGCTCTCGATCCGCGCGAGCGCGCCGTGCTGTTGGATGGTCGAGCCGTCGGAGAAACGCAGCTCGCTGTCGCTCACCCGAGGGCTGCTCGTCCATCGGGAGCGAGCGCTGACGAGCCCGAACACCGCGGCGGCGGCGATCGCGACGCCGAGGACCAATCCGGTGCGCGCCGACACCGTTCGGCGGCGCGGCGACGCCGTCATCGCGCCCGACGACACGAGTTTCTGATGCGCCTCGTCGATGACGCCATCGGACTGCTCGGACTCGTCCTGTGCGCGTGCTGCGCGGCGAAATAGCTCATCCAGCGCGGTCATCGATTCGTGTCTCCAACATACTGCCTCAGCGCTGGGTCCGCTGCACAGCACCGGGCGAGGCGCTCGTTCGCGCGGGCGAGTCGACGTCGCGTCGTCGCGAGGGACAGGTCGCAGAGCCGCGCGATCTCCTCGAGCGGCGTCTCGTTGATTCGATGCAGACACAACACGACGCGCTCTTCTTCGGGAAGCGACTCGAGCACGCGGTACAGTCGCGCGACGGCGTCCGACTGCTCGAGGTCCGCGGGAGATTGCGGTCGCTCGGGCAGCTCGTCGGGGGAGAAGAACCGAAGCCACCGGCGGCGACGCGCAGACCGAATGCTGCGCCGCGCGCGGTTCACGGCGATTCGAGAGATCCACGCGCGCAGGCTGGACGGGTCGCGCAGCTGCCGGATCGACGCGAACGCCTCGACGAACACCTCTTGCAGAACGTCTGCGAGCTCATCGGCCGGGCCGAGGGTGCGCACGAGGATGCGACGGACGAGGGGCGCGAATCGCACAAACAGCGCTTCGCGCGCGTTCGCTCGGCCCGCGACGCACCCGCGCACGAGCGACTCGTCGTTCCCCTGAAACGGCAACGCCACGACGTTGCTCGTTCGGTCCGTCGTCGAAGCTCGAGCAGCCTTGGACAAGAATGATCCTCTCAGCCCTCAAGTGCCCGGATCGCGTCGGTAGCGTTCGCAAATCGACACGCCCGCCGAGCGTTCACGAACGAGCAACGGACGCGGGGCCCGAGAGCGCGCCGTGAAGCAGCGGACGACGGCGCGATCGGACTGCGCGTCGCCTCTGACTGCGCTGGCGGCATAGGAGGTGTGGTCGCGGCTCGCACGAGAACGCCCGATCAACGCCGAATCGCCGCGACGATCGCGCGCACGATCTCGCCGAGGTGCTTTCGATGCGCGACCGTCGTCGTCGCGTCGTACGCCGCCCCCGACGCCGCACGCAGCAACAGCTGCGCGGCGGACGCGGCGGACAGCCCGATCCTCGACGGGTCCAAGTCTTTGTCCGCCTCGATCACCGCCACCAAGAGCTTGACGTACGCCCGGTCCGTGCGCTGAACGATCTCGGCGCCGAGTCTCCCTTGCGAGTCCACGAGCTCCTGCGCGTGCGGCGAGGCCTGCACGAGCTCGAAGTACCTCGTGAGCTTCGCCGCGAGCATCGCCGCGAGCCGCTCCTCGACCGCTCCGCGCACGCAAGCAGCGGCCTCGGCGCGCTCGAGCAGCTCGGCGCACACGGCCTCGACCACGGCGCGAAAAATCGAGTCTTTGTCCGCGAAGTACGCGTAGATGGTCGGTTTGGCGACGCCGGCCTCCGCCGCGAGCAGCTCGATCGACGTCCGCTTGTACCCGTAGCGACTGAACAGCGTGACCGCCGCCTCGACGATCCGGTGACGCGTGTCTTCGCCCTTCGGTGAGGCCATCGCACGGAGAGTACCAGACTTGACCGATTGAACTAAACAGACGAATATCGTTCAATCCTGCAGCTCGGCGGCGGCGCGCCGGTCGGCACCGACGAGGCGCAGCACGGGCTCGCGCGGCGCGCTGCGATTCGCGCTGCACGCGGGACTGTTGCACGTTCATCGACGCTGGCTGGAGGGACTCGCGCGGGCTGCGAGCTCGGCCACCCAGATTCGACCCCATCCCTCCGAGGCCGATGATGCGATTTCTGACAGTGTTGGACGCGTACTTCCGCGGAGAGCGCCTCGAGGCGCTGCTCTTCATGGTGCCCATTGGACTGGCCAGCATCGCGTTCGGCGCATGGCTGCTCGCGTCGAGTCACGACGCGTTCGACCGCGGTGTTGCTGCTCCGTGCCTCGTGCTCGGCCTGGCGCTGCTCGCGACGGGCGGCGCGGTCGGAGCGCGCACCCCCGCTCAGGTCGCGGCGCTGCACGCAGGGTTCGCGTCGAGCCCCGAGGCGACGCGCAGCGCAGAGATCACTCGCATGCAGAAGGTCGACCGAGCCTGGCCGGTGTACCTCACCGCCTGGGCGCTCTTTGCGGTGTGCGGGCTGATCCTTCGCTTCGCCCTCTCGAACGACGGCGCGCGCGGCGTCGGCGTCGCGTTGGTCTTCTTCGCTGGCATCGGACTGCTCATCGATGGCTTTGCCGAGCGTCGCGCGCGGCCCTACGTGCAAGCGCTCGAGCGGCTCGACGCACGGGCCGACCTGCACGCACACCCTACGGGCTGACGCTCGCATCGCTGTCGAAATGTGAGCGCGTCGCGCGCGCCTCGGGCACTGACCCTAGCGTCTCCGTCGGCACGAGCCGCGGAGGCGAGAAGGAGCGCAGACGCTTGCGAGACCGTACGAGAGCTCGAGCACGATTTTCTCAGGCGCGGCGCGTGTGCGGCGGATGGACGCTCGCGCTGGCGATCACGTCGTTTGGCTGTGCGGGCGCGATCGGCGACGCGTCCGGGGATGGCGGTCCGATGTCCCCATCGAGACCGTCGCGCTGCGCGCCAGACAGCGTCGAGGCGCAGAGCATCGGGCCGTCTCCGCTGCGACGGCTCACACACTATGAGTACAACAACACGGTTCGTGATCTGTTGGGGGACACGACCCAACCGGCCAACGAGTTCGCGCCGGAGAATCGCGAGGGCGTGCTCGACAACGACGTCGGCAGCCTGAGCATCTCGCCGACGTTGTTCGAGCAGTACTACCGCGCGGCCGACGCGATCGCAGCGCGAGCGCTCGAGGGAGACGGGCTCGCGCGCGTGGCCGGATGCGCTCCGACGGGCGCGATGGAAATGAGCTGCGTTCGGCAGTTCATCGAGGCGTTGGGCTCGCGCGCCTATCGTCGACCGTTGAGCGGTGAGGAGGTGGCGTCGCTCACCGCGAGCTACACGAGCGCACGGATGGGCGCGGACCCGCGCACGGGCTTTCGCACGGTGCTCGCGCAGATGTTGCTCTCGCCGAACTTTTTGTATCGCGTCGAGGTTGGGTCGTCGGTCGCGGGGCGCGCGGACCGTCGAAGACTCACCCCCTACGAGCTTGCGTCGCGGCTGTCCTATGGTCTCTGGGGGACGATGCCCGATGCGGCGTTGTTCGAGGCCGCGCGCGTCGGTGCGCTCGGCACGATCGAGCAGCTGCGCGCGCAGGTGCGGAGAATGACGCGCGGCGCGAACGGCGAGCCGGTCGAGAAGGCGCGCGTGCACCTCGCGCACGTGTTCAGCGAGTGGCTGGGGCTCGACGCGGTCCGGAGGCTGACGAAGGATCGCGCGGCGTTTCCCATGTGGAACGACGAGCTGCGCGACTCGATGCTGAGCGAGACGCAGCGATTCTTGCAGGAGTTGTCTTGGCAGCGCGGGACGATCGCGAACCTCTTCGACGCGCGGCACTCGTTCGTCGACGCGCGGCTCGCGGCGCTCTACGGCGCGAGCACGCCGAGCGGAAGCGGTCTTCAGCGCGTCGAGTTCGACCCGATGCAGCGCTTCGGTTTGCTCACGCACGGGTCGTTGCTCGCGCGCAACTCGGGCGCGGGTCAGACCTCACCGATCCGTCGAGGGCAGTATGTCCGCGAGCGGATCCTGTGCTCGCCGCTTCCGTCGCCCCCGTCGTCGGTCGACAACACGCCGCCGATGCCCAATCCGATGCTGACCACGCGGCAGCGGTTCGCGCGGCACACCGCGGATCCGTCGTGCCGTAGCTGCCACGAACAGATCGACCCTGTCGGCTTCGGCTTCGAAAACTACGACGCGATCGGGCGCTTTCGCCGCGAGGAGAACGGAATGGCGATCGACTCGAGCGGGTCGCTCATCGCGACCGACGTCGACGGCACCTTCGCGAGCGGCCGCGAGATGTTGGGGCGGCTCGCGGCGAGCCAACAAGCGCGCGCGTGCGTGATCCGACAGTTCTTTCGCTACGCGCACGGCCGATACGAGAGCGAGGCGGACCGCTGCGTGATCGACGAGCTCGAGTCGCGCGTCGACGCCAGCGGCGGCCGCATCGAGGAGCTGTTCACCGAGTCGCTGCTGACGAGCGACGCACTCTACCGCTCGGCGACGCCATGAGGCGCTGAGCTCTCGCACTCCACACCGACGATTCAGTGAGGCAACTCGATGACGAAACAGAAACTACACCGCAGGGACCTGCTCCGCGGACTCGGGGGCGTCGCGATCGCGCTTCCGTGGCTCGAGGCCGCAGCGTGCGGCTACGACGGTGAGCGCATGGCTGGCGACGGCGGCGCGGACGCAGACCGCTACCGTCTCGGCATCGGCTCGCGACGAGAGCCCAGCAGCGCCGACGCTGGTCCGCCGCCGGTCAACAGCGACCGACCACGACGGTTGATCATCATCACGACGCCCAACGGAACGCTCTCGGACCGTTGGTTTCCGTCCGGCGGTGAACGAGACTTTCGCTTGGGCCCGATCACGATGCCGTTCGAGCCGCACCGACGGGACATCGTGCTCTTGAAGGGCGTGGACCAGAAGTACGACGGCGGTACGCACTTCGAGCCGACCTCGGCGCTGCTCACGTGCCGAGAGGCCGTCGGTCCGAGCGAGGGCGCCAAGCAAGCGAGCGGGATCTCGATCGATCAAGTGATCGCGCAGGCGATCAACGCCAACCCGATGAATCGCACGCGCTTCAGCTCGTTCGAGCTCGGCACCAACCAGAACACCAACGGCGTGGGCGCGCTCGCGTACTCGGGAGCACGCATGCCGCTCCCGAAGACCAACTCGCCTCGCGCGCTCTTCAACCGCGTGTTCGCAGCAGGCACCGGCAGCTCCGCGGAGCAGCGGCGGCGACAGAGCATCCTCGACGGGGTCCGCGAAGAGCAGCGCCGACTGGCGATGCAGCTCGGCGGAGAGGACCGCGCCCGCCTCGAGGCGTACCTCACGTCGCTGCGCGAGACCGAGCAGCGCTTGGGAAACACCGGTGGAATGTGCACCGCCCCCATGGGCTTCAGCGCCGGCACGACGGACGACGACCAGCGTCGATTGCCCGCGATGGTGCGCGAGATGCTGGACGTCCTCGCGCTCTCGCTCGCGTGCGACGCGACGCGTGTGGTGACGTACCCGCTGCGGAGCGACGGCGGCGGCAGCAACCAGACCTTCGGCTGGCTCGGCATCGGACCGTCGCCGGACCCGTTCGATGCGGACACGACGGACGACTCGAACTCGACGAGTCACCACTCGATGTCCCACAACGACACGACCCCGCAGAACATCGATCGACTGACCAGGGTCAACGCCTGGTACATGCAGCAGATCGTGTACTTGATCGAAAAGTTGAAGGCGATCCCCGAGGGGACCGGCACTGTCTTCGACAATACGGCGATCCTGTACACCTCGCCGATCGCCCGGGGAAATCACTCGAAGAACGACCTCCCGATGCTCATCGCTGGCTCGTGCGGCGGGCGCATCAGCACCGGGAGATTTCTCCGACTCGACGCACAGTCGCACGCCGGCGTGCTCGTCGCGCTCGCCAACGCGATGGGCGTCGAGATGACCACCTTCGGCGACCCGCGCTATTGGAACCGTTCGGTGACCCTCTCGTAGCGGGAGGTGGAGCCGTTCTTCGAGGCGCCCGCAGATCGCGCGACTCGATGGGCCGAGCGCTGTCGCGCGAGCGCGCGATGGAGCGATGAGCGCATCGCGTCGGCGTGAGCATTCGAACCCCGCGCGATTTCTGAGCGCGAGCCGCGTGCGTCGGGCACTCGCTCGACGGTGACTCAACGAACTCCGCGTGAAGTTGCGTGTACGGTTCGCGCGCTTCACGCTAGCGAAAGCAGGTGAACGCTCGATGGATGACCGCACGAAGCCGCTACGACCGCGCACGATGAGCATGGAGTTCGAGCCGCTCGAGTCGCACTTTTCGGTCCCCCTATGGGACGCGCCGCTGGCGCACGAGGCGCTCATCGCGCGCGTCCCCGAGACGGCCATGATTCGCGCTCGCTTCTCGGCGGACCTCATCGATTTGCTGAAGGCCGCGGGCAAACCTCTCGATGCCGAGCGCGTTCGCTACCACGGGTTCGAGACGGTCTCTCTCCGAGAGCACATGCGGTTGATGGTCTACGCCGCGCGGCTGCTCTGGCCCAATGATCCATTGCGCATCGGGCTGCGCCGGTTCGGGCGCGGCGTGCGGAGCTCGGTCGAGAACACGACCTTCGGCAAGGTCGCGTTCGCGGGCGCGGTCGACGCTGAGAGCTCGCTTCGCGCGATGTGCGACACGTACCGCGTGATGCTGCGATACAACGTCACGTTCTCGATGGTGTCGGCGCGTGAGGCGCACGTCGCCATGCGAGATGTCCAGTACTACTGCGACTCGTGCCACGTCGGCGTCGTCGAGGGAATGCTCGCGGCGGTCACGGTCGCTGGGGTCAAGCTCGCTCCGCGCGTGAGCGTCTGGATGTCCGACGACTGCAATGGGGTGTTTCGCGTCCGTTGGTAGCCTCGATGGACGCCGATCTCGCGCGATGCCCCACCGTCGCGCGCGATCGGCGTAGATGCAGCCCAACGAGCGCATCGTCGCGGGGCGCGCAAGACACATCGATTCAACCGCGTGAACCGTGGTGCAAGTCGGCGAGTCGCGGCGACGCACACGAACCAACACAGTATCGCCTGTGAAAACAGCGGCAAACGCACGGTGCGTCGGGGTGTGACAATCGCGGCGCGGTAGCAAAGGGCCGAGGGCGCCGGCGAGGCAACGGGCGATCGGGTCGCCGAAAGCGCGCGCGTGGGCGACGGACCGCCGTTGGATGTCCTATCCAACCCCTGCGAAGCGCCCCTTCGCGAGCGCGCTGTCCGCGACGCGGTCGTCGTACGCCTGGTACACGACGATCGTGTCGCGGCCAAAGTCCGCGCGGATCTCGTGTTTCGTCGGCACAGTGCGCGAGGAGTGAGCACCCGGGGTGCTGTCGTCAACGCGAGCCGAGAGTGCACCGACGGTAGGTCGTGGATCCCTCGCTTCGATCCCCTACGGACTGGGGGGCAGCTCGCGTGCGCACGCGATGTGACCGCGCCAGCCAGAGCAATGAAAGGTCACGCCGCGGCAGCGCGCGGTCCAGGTCTCTGAGTGAATCTCGCTTGGAAACGTTCGTTCGGTCTCTGTCACCTGAAACTGGGTGATCTCGATCTCAGCAGACGGGCAACCGACATGACCCGCGGAGAGCTGGCGCAGAGCGATCGCGTTCAGCTCCGGAGCAGGCACCTGCCTCACCGTGGACCTCGGCGCCGCACACGCGGCTGCGACGAGCAACGTGAGCGCAGCGAGGCATTGCACGGGCCACCTCGCGGCGACACCAGCCGTGGCCGTCACGTTGTGGGGCGCGTGGGACTCTTCACATGGTTCGAGCGTTGGCATGGAGCGCAGAGCATGAACGCGCTTCGGCGCAGAGCAAAGAGCGCGGCGAACGCTCGAGCACGGCTGGGGCAAGGCTTCTGCTTTTCCGTGCATTGTCGATCGTACATTCTTGTCGCCGCGCGATCAGTCGCGCGCTCGACGAGCGACGATCACTTCGACCGTCACCAGCGCGGCGATGACGAGGATTTCGCCCAGAAATACGCCACGCCGAGCCACGTCAACGAGCCGCGGAGCCGCACCACGAGCCCGAGCGTGCACAGGCAGTACGCCGTGTTGGCGACGGGGATGCCGAGCAACATGCGGGCGCTGGCCGCGCGCAGGTGACACGTCAGCGAGTACGCGGCGAAGCTCGCGGCGACGAGGGAGAGGGCGAGCAGGATGCGCCTGGGCACTCCGAAGGCCGGCTCGAACGCGGCAAGACCACGCCGAGCATGACGGCGGTGACGACCGCGCCAAGGCCGTCGAGCAGAAAGAGCTGGCGCACCGGGCGCGCCTCGAAGATCGATCGCGTCGTGTTCATCGTTGGCGCGAGCGCGGCCGCGCGGGCGGGAGCGCACCTGGAAGGGCATATATGCCCGAAAAGAGGCATATATGCCCTCGCGCTGGGGGCCGAGGTTTTTGGGGTATTTCGGACGAAACGCGCTGGATCGGCCTCACTCCCACAGCGCGTCGAGGGCGATGGTGATCGCGTCGAACGGCGGCGCGGCGTCGTCCACGTCGATTCGCGCCCGCCGAACGAACCCGCCACGAACGCTCTCGTACACTTCGATCACGCGTGTGTCGGGATCGACCAGCCACGCGTGATCGACGCCGTACGAGGCAAACAGCGGGAGCTTGATCGCGCGATCGGTGGCCTCGGTCGACGGCGACAGCACCTCGCAGACCCAGTCGGGCGCGGTCGTGATGGGATCCTCTTCGAGCGTTGGAGCACGCGACGCGCGCCACCCGGCGATGTCGGGGTTGAGCTTGTCCGGGCCGACGCCGAGGTGCAGTTCGGGCGCAAGGAGGAAGCGCCATCCCGTCGGCGGTCCCCCCTCACCTCGCCGAAAACGAAGCGCACGATCGAGCTGCGCCACGAGTCGAAGCTGCGCGTGCTGGTGCGATCTACGCGGAGCCGGGGCCATCACGAGCGCGCCGTTCGCGATCTCCGCGCGCAGCCCTTCGCTCGCTGCGGCGCGCGCGGCTTCGATCACGGGGTCGTTGGCAAGCGCGCGAGCCGCGGTCACTCGAGCGCGAGCGTAGCAGGAGACGCGGCGCGCGGCGGTGCGGTTGTGCGGACGCTTCGCGTGTGGCATCGGTAAGGGCATGACGACCTCGGGGACCGTTCTCTCGCTCGCTCGGCGCATCGTCGCGAGCGTCTCGCTGCTGTCGCTCGGCGCTTGTTGCCGCGAGGTGGATCGCTTCAATGGGAGCTTTGCGGTCGCGCGCGGGATGATCGGCGTTCGCTTCACGGAGGCGGGCGCAGTCGACGACGCTTCGTGCATCGAGAGCTGCCAATGGGTGGCTGGCCGTCGCGCTCGAGGCCGAGGCGATCGCGGCGTTCGAGCGATTGGCGAGGGAGCTCGTTGCGTTGGACGCTCCCGCGTCGCTGGTGCGCGCGGCGCGTGCGAGCGCAGAGGACGAGCGACGGCACGTGGCGATGGTGAGCGCGCTCGATGGGCGCGCGGTGATCGACGAGCCCGATTCCAACGAGCTCTCTCTGCGGAGCGCGTTCGACGTCGCGAAAGAGAACGCGGTCGAGGGATGCGTGCGCGAGCTGTTCGGCGTGATCGTCGCGCAGTGGCAATCCGAGCACAGCGCGGACGAGCGCGTGCGAGCGTGTTACGCAGAGATCGCGCGAGACGAAGCGCAACACGCCTGGCTCGCGGGGCAATTGGACGAGTGGCTGGCAGCGAGGCTGACCGCGGACGAGCGAGCGAAGATCACCGCGGCCAAGCGCGACGCGATCAACAAGCTGCGTGCAGAGCAGCGAGCCTCCAAGGGGGATGCGTGGCTCGGGATGCCAGACGCGACCGTGGCGATGGCGTTGGTCGACGGGCTCGCGCGGGAGATGGTTGCGGTGGGGTGAACACCGAGAGCGAAGACACGACGGCGCGCGCGCATGGGCCGCGCGCTATACCGTCCCGCAGACCGTCGACGCAACGAAGCGCCTCGTTCGCCCGGCGACGCGACGACCGCAGCGCGACAGAATTCAACCGAGCGAGCGCTCGATTGGTCAGCGCATTCCCATGCCAAAGAAGATATCTGCGGCTCCGCCCGAGACGTACGTGCTGATGTCGACCCGCTGCCGAACGACAAACGTGCTCGTCCCAGCGTCCCATCCGAAGATGTACACGTACCCCGTGTTGTTCGCGGTTTGTCCTGCGTTCGGAACGCCGAGCGCGAACTCGTACGTCCCGTCACCGTTGAAGTCCGTGAGCCCCGCGACGGAGTTGTTGTACGCGAGCGCCGTTCGGCGATCCGCCGCAGGCACGTCGATCGAGACCTCTCGCGGCGCCATCGACGGCCGACCGAGGTACACGATCGCAGCCCCTGCGCCTGCGCCGCTGGCAGACACGATGAAGTCCGCGAGCCCGTCGTTGTTCACATCGCCGAGCGCGTCCATGCTCGCCGCCCACGGCCCGTTCGCGACAGAAGGCCGCGTCAGTGTGTATCGCGGGGTCGTCGCGAACGTGAGTGACTGCGCCGCCGTCTGAGAAAACACGTAGATTCGCGTGTTTCTTCGTCCCGCAGCAACGAGGTCGAGCAGCCCGTCGTCGTCGAGGTCGCCAACGACCATGGCCTGCCCGAACTGGTCGTCGTTCACGGCGTCTACCGCAGCGAGCCGCGGCGCTTCGACGGCGAGCGGGCTCGTTCGCGAGCCGCGGTAGATGCGAAGCGACTTCGGCGCGACATGGCCGAACCCCAGTCCGGCTTCTGACAGACCGTCGTTGTCGAGGTCGCCCGTATAGAACGGCTTCCACGCCCACGCAGCCGTGTCGCTCAGCATGACACCTGAGCTCGCGAGCCCCGACGCCGAGCCCAAGTACAACACGCTCCTGCCTCGCACGAGGAGCCCCGGTTGCGGGTCTCCTGCGGCGCCGATGAGCGCGTCGTTGAACCCGTCGCCGTTGACGTCGCCGATCGCCGCTGCCTCGACGTGATAGTCGTGATCGCCGACGCCGTAGAAGCGCGCAGCCGACGCCGTGAGCGGCGCTGGCCCGCCGTGAAACAGCTCGATGCCGCCCCGCACTCCGATCGTTGTCCCAGACTCGAGGCCCGTGTGCGCGCTCCACGAACAATCCGTGAATCCGTCGCCGTTCACGTCGCCGTAGCTTCGCAATCCAAACGGCGCTCCTGGCGGCGGATGGAGCGGCATAATCGACACGCCGCCCGCCGTCGTCGGCGACGGCGAGACGAGCGAAGCGCCGCTCGCTTGCCCAGCGAACACGTACCACCCGCCCGGCTGCGTTCGAAATCGATCGATCGATCCGCCAGAGCTCGCGGCGAGGTCCGAGCTGCCGTCGTTGTTGAAATCTTGTGCGTAGCCGGCGACCCACCCTTGCAGCGAAGCGCGCGTGCTGCCCGGGCCCGTCCGGTGGATCGCGCGAGGGGTCGTTCCTCGTTGGGCGAATCCGCGCGCGTTGCCCGCAACGACGCGCCAAAACCTTCGCCGCCCGTCGGAGAACGGGTCGAACATCGGGACGAACGACGCGCTCGCCGCGCCCGTCGCGTGCATCACCGTCGCCGAGCCATCGATCATCGCGCACGCAGGATCTCGGCAAAAATCGACCCTCGTTCGGTCGCTCGTCGCGCCGGCGGAGAACAAGATCCTCGGAAAGCGAGCCGCCACGATCGCGTGCGCCGCGGGAGCGATCGCGACCGGCGTCCCGACCGACTCGCAGGTCGAACCACTACACACGTTTTCAACGGGGCACGCGACGCACGTCGGAGACACGCCCGTGTCACCGATGCCCGTGTCACCGATGCCAGTGTCGCCAACGCCCGTGTCATCGATTGAACCATCGACGACATCGAACCCGCCGTCCGCGAGCGCATCGCTCTGAGAGACATCCACAGCGCTACGATCGTCGACGATGTCGGTCGAGCCGTCGCCAGCGCCCGAATCGACACGAATGTCCGTGGGTACCGTGCAGCCCGCGACAAGCGCGAGCGCGAAAGGCATGGTCTTCGTCGAACGCATGATCAAAACCTCCCTGCAACGCCGAGACCTGCGCCGTCGTTGCCGATGTTGAACGCGATCGGAGCGACGCTCCCCTGCTCGCGGCGAGGCCTCGCTGCGAGCCCAACGCCGAGCCACACCGCCCCACCCACGAGCGTCGCGACGCCCACGCCGAGCGCGACGCCCGAGAGGATCGCGAAGGTGTTCGCGCCGTGCGCGGCGCTCGCCTGCTGCGCGCTGGCGCACTCGACGTACGTCGGATACACCGCGCATCCCGCGAGAGCTCCGTTGCGCGCGAAGTAGAATCCCAGCGAAGCGCCGAGCGGAATCGCGCTCGAAGCGAGCAGCACTACCGCACCGACGGGCGCGCCTCGCGTTGGCGCATCCGCGCGCGAGCCCGACGTGTCACGAGCGACGCCGCTGGTGCTCCCTGTGGCGCGTGGCGCTCGATCGGAACCGCCCGGTCGCTGCGCGTTTCGATTTCGTGTACTCGAATCAACTCGCTCGGTCGAACTTCGCTCCATCACGATCTCGACGGGCACCGTCGATCCCGCGGTCACCGTGAGTTCGCGCGACACGCTCGCGAAGCCGTCCGCGGTCACTCTGACGCGCACCGCTCCCTCGTTGACCACGAAGGGAACTCCCACGAGCGCCTCGCTGAGAGTCGTGTCGTTGATGCGGATCGTCGGCGACGCAGCCCCGCGCGCGGTGACCGTGACGTACCCGACGTGCGTTCGCGCGTTGGTCGCGACCGCGCGGCAGCTCGCGAGGATCTGCGCGCGGTTGCTCGCGGTGGCGTCTCGGTCTGCCTCCTGCGCGCAGCGATCGGCTGCGCCCATCGCTTCGGCGTGATTGCCCATCGCGGCGAGCGTCTCTGCGATGAACATGCGCAACGACGGCGTCATCTGAATGCGGCCCGCGCGCTGCGCGAGGTCGAGCGCCTGTTGTGGGTTGTTCGCGGCCCGCGCCGCGCTCGCTTGATCGATGAGCGTCCTTCGCGCAGCGAGCTCGGTGTCAGTGACTTGTGCGAGAGCTTCGGTCGACGCGAACGTCGCGACCGCGCAGACAATCCATGGCAAGCCAGTCGTTCGAACGTGGCGTGGAGCGAGCGTCATTCGATGCACCGTTCGCAGAAGCGTCACACGCGCACAGGCCCCCTCCAATAGAGATTTCTCCATCCATCCGCTGAGCGCTTCGCGACGGTGCCCTCGAGCGCGCCGGGGTTGAGGTCGCGGCCCTGCGAGACTCGGTCGCTCCAGGTCTCTTTCTTGCCGAGTGATCCGGCGCGCTCGACCATCGTGATCGTCCCGGGCACAGGGCACACGAGCGCGCACAGGTTGCAACCGATGCACTCGTGTTCGTCCACGACCGGGACGTGCCTGCCCGCAGGGATCCCCGCGACCTTCACGGGCACGAGCGGAACGCTGTCGGGGATGTGATCGTGCCCCGCGGCGATCGACTGCTCCTTGGTGCGTCCCGGGATGTGAATGCACTGGTGCGCCCCGTCCATGCACGCGGTGTAACAAAGGTCGCACCCGATGCACGTATCCGCGTTGATCTCGGCCTTGATGTTGTAGTCGAGGTCGAGGTCGCCTCACTCGACATACGAGTCGAGCGCTCTTGCTCGAAGCTCTTCGACGGACTTCATGCCAACACAGTATCGCCTGTAAAAACAGCGGGAGATCGCACGGTGCGGGGCGGTGGGACGATCGCGGCGCGGTAGCAAAGGGCCTAAGGGCGCAGACGAGGCAACGGGCGATCGGGTCGCCGACAGCGGA
>LNFM01006781.1_pt1 | contig 18548 bp, 12 predicted proteins | sample 596031 | NCBI WGS metagenome assembly LNFM01 (sample SAMN04254537, study PRJNA301005) | activated carbon metagenome | isolation source: dual media filters at the Ann Arbor, Michigan drinking water treatment plant | place: USA: Ann Arbor | reverse complement strand
GGGCCTGGCGCTCGCGGCGCTGAAAGCTGGCCACACAATCAAGACGCTCCGCGTCCCGACGCGCGCCTCGCCGAGCGCGATCACCGCGCGCCCCGCGAGCCTCGGGTGCCTCGCCACCGCCGCGAGCGCCTCGGGGTCGTCGATCATCGAGGGCCCCGTCGAAGCGCTCGCGGCGCCCGCGTCGGCGACCGCGGCCCCTCCGGACGAGCCTCGAGGGTCGCGTCCGTTTTGCGCGTCGAGCGCCTGAGTGCAGGCCGTGCCCGCGCCGAGCGCCAGGGTCGCGATCGCGATGATCCCTCGCGCGCTCATCCGCCGCGCGCTGCGGCGATCTGCCCGTAGAGGTCTCGCAGCCGCTCTGCGTCCTCTTGCGACAGGCGCAGGTCTCGCAGCGCGATGGTGCCCTTGACCCGCACCCGCGCGCCGACCTCCGAGGCGAAGCGCTCGTTCACTCCGCTCGAGAGCATCGACGCGAAGAGCAGCAGGTCGAGCACGCTCCGGCCCCGAGCGCACTCGTGCTCGATCTCGGCCGCGACGCACTCGGCCGCGAGCGTCTTGGCCGCGTCCATCCGAGGCGCGGCGATCGCAGCGCCCGTGTACACGATCACCGCCGCGGGCTTGATCTGCACCGACGTCGGCGGATCTGTGATCGCTCGAAGCTCGAGCTCCCACGGCTCGTGCTCGCTCACCGGGCCCTCTGCGATGGGCTCTTCGACGGGCTCGGGCGGCGCGAGGACGACCGGCGCAACGCGGGGCTGCGCGGCGACTTGCGGCGCTGTTGGAGGAGGCGCCGACGCGACGGGTAAAGTTGATTGTATGTGCGGCATGCGCGGCGCGGGCTGAGCGGGCGCGTTCGGCGCGGGGATCGACGGGCCCGTCGCGGCGGGGAGCACCTCGACCGACGCGATCTGCACCGTGCCTTGCGCGCGAAAATGCTGGTTGAACACCGGGTTGATCAGCGCGGTCACCTCGGCGGACCAGAACTGCGTCTGCTTCGGCAGCTCGCTGAGCGGCTGCACGAACCGATCGAGCGCGTGAAACGCCGCCTGTCCCAGCCACTGCTGCATCATCGGAACCTCGTGCGGGTCCACCCCGTACCCCACGAACTGCCCCGCGATCCGCACCACGAACGACCCGCGCGTGACGCGATCGAACACCACACGCTGATCCATGAAACGAACGGTCGCCGGCTGCATACGCGTTGCAGCCCCGATGCTACCACCGCTCGGGCCGGTCACGGGCCCGGCTTCGCGCTACACCCAGCGCCGAAGCACGTCCCACTGCGGATCGTTGGCGAATTGCACTTCGCACGCGTACGCGGCGCGCGCTTGTCCGTCATGACTCTTGACCCAGCGATCGACGATCGCCGCCGCGGGCCCGCCCTCCATGACGTGAAAGTGCAGAACGCGCCTGCCCCTCGTGGTCTCGCGCGCGATGTGCACCGCTTCGTCCCCGAGGCGCTCGACGAGCTCGTCCTCCATCGAATCGAGCACCGCGGCCTCGTCGCTGGTCGTGAGCCCTTCTTCTGTCGGGTTCGCGAGCGGGATCATGACCTCGAGGTGCGTGTCCAAGAGCAGGTGATCGACGCGCTTGATGGCCGTGTTGATCATCACGAAGATCGGCGCGCCGTCGAGCGTCCCGCGCAAGAGACTCCAGCGATCTCCGGTCGCCTTGGCGGCAAACGCTCGCACCCTCGCGCCCAGAGACCCCAGCGAAACCGCGTCTACCGCGATGCCTTCTCCGAGCTCGATCGCTCCGATCCATCGCTCGACGTCGTCTTCTCCCAGCGTGTTGTCCAGCGCGATGAACGCGATCCGCGTCGCCAGCTGCTCGTCGGAGATCTTCGAGAACAACGGGTGAAATACCTTCACGTGCAGCCGCTCGCGTCCCTCGTCCTCTTGGATCCCGAAGGACATCTGGTCGAGCTCGATCGAGAAGCCGTTGATCTCGAGCTTCAATCCTCCGCGCGGATTGCCCTGTCGAGACGCGTAGAACTCCCACGTCCCGTCGGGCTTCGGCGCCGCTCGCAGCCAGCGCTCGGCGATGACGCGCAGCGCCGGGTCCCCCTTTCCCGAGAGGCAGAAGTGATGCTCGGCCTCGACGCCGGGACCAAACTCCCAGTCGAGCCGGTCGTCGATCGCCGCGACGTGATCGGCGATCGCTCGAATGAGCTCCTGGCTCAGCCCCTTGGCGCGAAAGGACCTCGCGATCTCGTCGGACACCGTCGCCCACCAGACCCAGAATTGCTCGATCATTCACGGACGGTGCTCCGAATCTCGAGATCGCACAAATCCTTGGCAAACCCCTCGCGGATCTCCCTCGATCCTGCCCGAGACACGCAGCGTCGATCATCGACGATGCGCCGCTGGGGCGGTGCTCCACGGGGCCTGACGAGCGAATGCCCCTCCCTCGACGAAAGCCGGTGTATACATCGGCCGCCGTGTCGATCGATGACGCAGGACGGGCTCTGCCCTCATGAGCGCAGGATTCCTGGCGACGTGCCGCCATTGCGGTGAGCAATTCGCCGTGACCCTCGTGGACCCGAGCGCCCCTTGCTCCCGCTGCAACGCGGCCGAGCCGCTCGATCCCGCGCAGCGCGACGCCGTCCACCGGGCCCTCGACAAGGCGCTCGTCCTGTCGTCGCGCGCGCAGCAACGCGCGCAGCGCGTCGACGCCACGACCCGCGAGTTCGCCATCGCGATGGCGGTGCTCGCAGGGTCCTCGGGCCTCTTCTTCGCGGCGATGTCCGCGGCAAACATCGTCTCCGAGGTGCCTCCCACCCTGACCCTGAAGACGCTCATCAAGCTCAAGCAGAGCGCGACGGGGGACACCGCCGAGATGGCCGTCGTCACCGCGTGGTGGCAGATCTTCGCCTTTGCGCTGTGGGCGTCGAGCGCGCTCAGCGCCACGTTTGTGTCCTTGTGGGCGCTTCGAAGGCCCCCTTCGACGCTGCGCGCGCTGCCTCCGCTCGAGGTCGGCGAGCGCCCGCGCTGTCGGCTCTGCGGCGGCGGGCTGTCCAAGACCAGCGTGATCTGCGCCTGCTCGAATTGCGGCGCGGTCAACACGGTCGACAAGCGCGTGACCGAGCCGCAGACCAGCACGCTCGAAGAGCAGCTCCCCTGGATCGAGCAAGCGACTGCTCCCTCGGCGCCCGTGAGCGGCCGCTGGCAGTACGTGATCGTCGCGGTCTTCACCGCGCTGCCCGCGCTCTCGCTGCTCGCGCTCGTCCGCACCCTGACCGCAACGCACAGGACGCACCCCGAGCTCTACCCGCTGATCCCCGGCTCCTTCGCGCTCGCGGCGGCCGCCAGCTTGCTGTGGCTCTCTCGCTTCGGCGCCCGAGCGCCGACGCTGCGCGACGCTCGCGTCGGCAGCGCCGTTCGCGTGTCGGGGCAGCGCTACACCGTGCGCGGCAGGATCGACTCGGAGTCTCGCGAGGTCCTTCGCAGGCCACTGATCGTGCTCGACCCGGTGGGCGACGAAGGCCCTTCGATCGTCGTGGACCTCTCGGTCGAGCCGCGAGCAACGATCGTGGGCGCCTGGCGCATGGTCGAGGGCGGCGCGCCGTTCACGACGGGCGATCGAGACGCACAGGTATTCATGGTGCTCGTCGAGCGCGGCAAACAGCGCTCGCTCGTCAGCGTCGTGTCCGACGAGACGCGGCTGTTCGACGAGGCTCCCGCGATCGCGACCGAGCCGCGGTGGACGCTGAAGCCGATCGACCTCGTCGCCGACGACGTCGTGCTCATCGGGTGAGCGCGAGCCGAGCCGACGCACAACGATCGGGCCGAGGGCGACGTCGTAGACAGAATATGTCTGCGCGGAACCTGCCCCAGCGCTTCGACCAAACGTGCGGACTCGTTGCGAAGATCGCCCCACTCCGTCAGCATCATCGAGCGTCGATCGTCCTTCGACGCTGTGTTCGACCTCATGAAGCCAACGCCCACTGAAGCCCCAACCACGGCGCTCGACCCGTACGCGGCGGCGTTGATCGAGTGCCGCGCGCAGGCCCTCGAGGACCTCGCTGTCGCCGAGTGCGCGTCGGTGTGCTTCGTGCGACACCGCGGCGGCGCGGCGGGAGAAGCCTTCTTCGACGCCCTCGAAGACCGCGCGCTCTCGATGAGCTTCGTCGTGTCGCGGGTGAGCATCTTCGAGTCGCGTGCTTTTGATGCGCTCGACGTGCTCGTCCGCGCGAGCGCGCGAGACCTCCGGGTCTCCGCCCGAGGATCGAAGCGAAGCGCTCGCGGCATCGTCCCGTTGCTCGACGCGTTTATCTCGCGCCACGAAGCGCGAGCGTTGACGCGCTTCGATGAGGGCAGCCAGGTGTTCTCGTCGGGCGGCGACGTTCACGCGCTGTGTCGCGCGTACATCGAAGCATCGCTGCGACAGGTGCGCGAGGCCAATCGCATCGAAGCGTGGCTCGACGGCACGACGGTCTCTCGCTCGGAGTCAGCGCCGGTCGCCCTCGGCGCGCTCGGCGCGGACAACGCGCATCGCACGCTCGCTGAGCTCTCCACGCTGGTCAAGGTGCTCGGTCACAGAGGGATGTTGCTCTTGTTCGAGCGCGGCGAGGCCCTCGCGAAGCTCCCTGCCGCCCGTCGAGAGACCGCGTACGTCGTGCTGCGGGAGCTCATCGACAACGCTGACGGCGGTCGCGGTCTGCGCTCGACCCACATCGTCGTGGGCGCGTCGGACGCGCTCTACACGGGGCCGCGGTCGATCGAGTCGCTGCCGCCGTTGTACGCCCGCGTCGCAGCGCCCGAGGTGATCGCGTCGGAGTCGATCGCCCCTCCCCACGCGACCTTCGTCGATCTCGAGCCTGCGCGATCGATCGCCGTGCGCAAGGGGGTCGCCGCGAGACCCGTTCCCGACGATGTTTCGCGGGGCGAGCTTCGCACGTTGATCCGCGCGTCACAGGGCTTGCCTCCGGTCGAGGCGGTCGACTCTCTCAGCGTGGGTCTCGCGCGGATCGACAAGGCGATCACGACGCTCTTCGCGCACAGCGACCACCACGGCTCGGTCTTCGCGATGCTCACCGGCCGCTACGGCAGCGGAAAGACGCACTTGCTCTTGCACCTCGAGCGCAAGGCGCTCGCAGAGAAACGCCCTGTGTTTCGCCTCTCGCTCGAGCAGCTCTCCGTCGATCTCGGCGCGCCTCAGCGGCACCTCCGAAGGCTGCTCGCGAACTCGAAGATCCCTGGCACGCAACACCCCAGCGCGCTCGACGTGCTCGATCGTTGGACTCGCAGCGCGAGGTTGCTCGATCGCTTGCTCGAGACGCTGCGATCGTTCGCCGATCGCGACGACGAAGACCTCGCGTCCGTGGCGCGCGCCGCGCTACGCGGCACCAAAGGACGCGGCGCCCGGCCGGCGATGGCGCTCGCGAGCTTTCTCGGCGCGTCGGACCTCGAAGAGAAGACCAGCGCTCCATCGTATCGACAATCTTCGTACGAGCGGTTGTTGCTGTGGCTCGCGCTGCTCGAGGCCATGGAGGGCTGCGCAGGCCCCGTCGTCATCATCGACGAAGCCGAGAACCTCTACCGCGCCGGCGTCTCGCGGGTCGATCGTCGCACCGCCCTCCGCTCTCTCTCGTTCTACTGCGGCGGAACGCTCCCCCGCGCCTGCGTCGTCACCGCGCTCACGCCCGACTCGCTGGTGTCTCTTCGCAGCGAAGCGCCCGCCCTCCTCGAGGAGGTGATCGCGCAGAAGGGAACGCTCTCGTGGGAGGACGCGACCATGTTCGCGCTTCGCCTCGAGAGGGCGCGCCCGGTCGAGGTCGCCGAGCTCAGCGCCAACGACCGCGAGCGTATCGCGCTGCGATTGTACTCCCTGCACGAGCGCGTACGGGGCGAAGCTGCGACGGTCGACCTCGACGCGATCCTCGCGAGCGAGCACGTGTCGCGCTCTCCGAGGGCGCTCGTGCGCGCCGTCGTCGACGCGCTCGAGCGCGCGCGCTTGCCGCGGTCGTAACCAGCGCGCCTCCTCCGCGAGGTCCGCCGCTGCTGCCCCGCGCCTGTCGAGTGAGCGATTGGACATTCGGCGGGTCGTGATGCTCCAATCACCGAATCTCCTATGCTTCGCGGCGCTGTTTCATCGCTTACGCTGATCGTGGCAGTCGCCGTCGGCGCGTGCGCGATGGTGGACGAGGGGCGCGTCGACGCGCGAGCGCGGGACGCGGGGCTCGACGCGAGGGACGCTCCTGACACGGCCAGCGCGGTCGACATCGTCGACGTCCCGAGAGTCGACGATGTTCCTGTCAGGCCCAATGACGTCGCGAGCGATCGTCCGACGATCGACGTTCGCGATGATGTGCCGACGATGGTGATGGACGTCGTCGGAGGCCCGAGCTGCGGAGCCTCGGACCTGCCGTGCTGCGCGGGGATGTCTTGCAGCGCCGGCAACACGTGCATCGCTGGTCTCTGTGAGGCCTGCGGACGCGCCGGACTCCCGTGCTGCGGAACCGCTTGCGAGACAGGTTTGTTCTGCAACATCAGCCGCTGTCTGCCCTGCGGCGCCAGCGGACAACCGTGCTGCGCAGGCAACGCGTGCGCCGCCGGCAGCGCCTGCAACGCGGGCATGTGCGCCGCGTGTGGAGCGCCGGGACAACCATGCTGCGCGGGCAACGCCTGCGGGGCAGGGAGCTCTTGCTCCGCGGGCATGTGCGTCGCGTGCGGAGGCAACACACAGCCGTGCTGCGCGGGCTCGATGTGCGGCGCTGGGCTCACGTGTGACGCTGGCACCTGTCGCAACTGCGGTCTGACCGGCATGGCGTGCTGCGCGGGCTCGACGTGCGCTGCGCTCAACTATTGCGTGAGCGGACTGTGTCGGGCCTGCGGAAACAGCGGGCAAATTTGCTGCCCGCCCGCGCGCACCTGCGCACCGGGCCGCGTGTGCAACATCCGCGTCAATCAGTGCCTCTAGAGCGACGGGCAGCGGGCAGCGGGCAACACGGCGAAGAGCGCATGCAAGCGTCAATCAGCGCTTCTAGAGCGACGGGGAGCGGGCGGCGGACAACACGGCGAAGAGCGCATGCAACGAGTGCATGCGCTCTTCGGGCCCACGACGCCCCGCCGCATACGGCGCTCATGCGCATGCACTTGTTGCATGCGCTCTTCGGGCCCACGACGCCCCGCCGCATACGGTGCTCTTCGCGCCACCACGACGCGTCGCCGACGCGCTCTAGCCGCGCCCGCCGAGAGCCTTGCGCGTTCGCTTCGTCGCGAGCGCGGTCGCGGCGCTCATGATCGCGATCAGCGCCGTCGAGCGACCTCTGACCGGCGCCGCCGGCGTCCGACACCCGCATCCGCTGGGAACATCCACGCGATCGGGCGACACGTCCGCGTCCTCCTCGATCGTCACGTCGTCGAACTCCGCGTCCTCTTCGCTCGCGTCGCCCACGTTTGCGTCGCCTTCACTCGCATCGCTCTCGCTCGCGTCCCCTTCGCTCGCGTCTTCTTCGCTTGCGTCCTGTGCGTTCGCGTCGCGCCCAGCGTCGCGCCCTGCGTCGGTGACGCCAGCGTCCATCACGCACGCGCCTTCGTCGACCATTCCATCGCAGTCGTCGTCGATGCGATTGCAGGTCTCTGCGCGCGGGAGCACCTGTCCTGCGCACGCGCCCCATCGACCCGCGCCGCAGGTCTCGGTCCCTCGGCGGCACGCGCCACGACCGGCGGTGCCCGCAGGTCCCGTGTAGCAGTCGCGCGAGAGCCCGTCGTCGATTCGGCCGTCGCAGTCGTCGTCGCGGTTGTTGCAGGTCTCTCCGCTCGGAACGCACTGGCACGTCGCCGCTGGGCTCTGCGGATAGCTGTTCTGATCGACCCACGCCCCTGGAGCGCTCGTGCATCGACCGCGATACGAGTCTTGGGACGCCGCGCTCGCCGACCGTCGCCACCCGAAGTGCAGGTGCGGACCCGACGAGCTGCCCGAGCTCGCTGAGCGTCCGATGACCTGGCCGCACCGAACTCGCTGCCCGTTGCTCACGCGCAAGGAGTTGAGCTGCATGTGGCAATAGATGCTTCGCGAGCCGTCCGAGTGCTGAAGCTGCACGTAGTTGCCGCACCGGCCGCCGCAGGGGTTGCCGACGTAGCCGGTGTTGGCGCAGCCGTTGTTGGTGGCGATGACCGTTCCGTCGGCGCCGGCGAGGACCTCGGTGCCGGTCGCGATTCCGAAGTCTGTTCCAGAGTGTCCGTCGTAGCAGCGGCCGCCGCAGTTGTAGTCGCGACAAGAGCCGCTCGCGGCGTTGTTGTCGAAGTGGTAGTTGACCGTGGGCGCCGGGCCCATCGGTCGACGGTGCCGCACCTGGGCGCGCGCCGTAGAGCCAACGGTCAGCACCGCGAGCGCGAGCGAAAATGCTGACGAAACGGCGATCGTGCGACGAGTCATCGCGGCCCGATCCCGGGCTGTGCGACGAGCGCCGCGCGGTCGACGAGCTGCACGCTTCGTCCGTCTCGCTGGGGCTCGTGCAGTAGAATTCGTGTGCCGTCCGCAGAGAGCACCGGCAACGACCGCCCCTGCAAGGACGCGCGAAGGGTCCCGTCGAGCCCGAGCGACACCACCGCGCCGTCGCTCTGGTAGACGAGCGAGCGATCGATCACCAACGCCGCGCCGGGCCCCGTGGGCAGCGGCGTCTCTGCCGGAAGATCCCATCGCTCGGGCTCGCGACCCTCGCGCACGCGGTAGAACGCGGGCGTCCCCGCGGGGCTCGCCACGACGAGCACCTCGCTCGCGTCCGGCATGATCGTCGGACACCACGCAGGAACGAGCGTCGGCGCCATCGCCACCCGGCTCGCCGTGGCAATCTCCGCGCGCACGAGCTGGTAGTCGGGCATCTCGCCGCGCGTGTACACGACGTACCGTCCCGCGCTGTCGATGCTGAGCGGCCCGAGCACGGCGCGATCGATCTCGACGCCTTGCTCTTGCGTGCGCTCGGGGTGATCCACCCGCACGAGCGCGTGCTCACGGGTCAGCACGAGCACCGCGCTCGATCGCGGAACAAACCTCGCTTCGAGCACCTCGTCGCCGTCGAACCTCCACGGCCTCGTCCCCTGACCGGTGACCCATCGGAGCTCGAGCAATCGATCCGCGTCCGAGTCGGGCGGCGGTGGGATCTCTCGTCCCACGAGCAGCTCGCCCGCGCTCGACACGTCGAGCACGACCTCGTTGTGCGCGCGGAGCGCCATGGGATCGCGCGCGCTGATGCGGTGCGCGACGCTGCCGACGGGGTCCTGTGTACAGCTCGCGAGGAGCGCCACGAGCACGAGACGAGCGCGCTTCATCCCTGCCATCGTAGCGCAGTCGAGACGCAATTCGTGGCCGAATTTCCAGGGCTAGAGCCGGGCGAGCTTCTCGGGGTTGCGCACAATGTGGACGTTGAAGACCTTCGCTCCGTCGGTCTCGATCGAGAGCGCCGAGTGGATGCGACCTTCTTGTTCGAGGACGATCGCGGGCCATCCGTTGAGCTCGCAGAGCCGCAGCGTCGCGTTCGCGCCGCCCTTCTTCGCGAGCCCGATCAAGAGCCGCGCGCTTCGATCGGCGCCGGTGACGGGCTTGAGGGCCGCGGTGGCCTTTCCGTCGCTGTCCGAGAGCACCCGAGGGTCGTCGCCGAACACAGCGACGAGGGTCGCGACGTCGCCCGTCGAAATCGCCTGCAAAAACGCCTGCAACACCGCCAGGTGCTCGGCCTTGCTCGGCGCGAATCGCGGTCGCCTCTGCCGAAGACGCTCTCGCGCGCGATGCAGCGACTGTCGACACGCTTCGGCGCTGCGATCGAGCATCTGGGCCACCTCGTCGTGCTCGTACTCGAACACGTCGTGCAAGAGCAACACGGCGCGCTCGACGGGCGAAAGGGACTCGAGGACCAGCAAAAACGCAGTCGAAACCGACTCTGCCAGGGCGGTCTTCTCGCCCGGATCGTCCGCCTCGCTCGTCGGCAGCGGCTCGGGGAGCCATGGGCCGACGTACTGCTCGCGCCGCACGCGGGCGGACTTCTGGTGATCGATGCAGAGCCGCACCATCACGGTCGAGAGCCACGCGCCGTCGTTGTCGATCGAGGGCGCGTCTGCCCCCCGCTGCGCGAGCATCCAGCGCAGAAAGCACTCGTGGACGAGGTCGTCGGCGTCCGCGCGCGTCGCGAGCATGCGATACGCGATCGCGAAGAGCCTCGCCCGTTGGCGCTCGAAGCGAGCCTCGAGCGGCTCGTCCCTGCGCGCGTCGAACGCTGGTCCATCGTGGGTCGTCATCGCGCGAGCTCCCTGGGCTCGCCGCGCGCAGTGGCGGGCGCAGCGAGCGCGGGTCGCTCTTTTCCGCGCAGCCATCGGTACGCGAGCCAGTTGTGGCTCTCGGCGCGCAGGCTGAACACGGTGTACCGCGCGATCATCTCTTTGAAGAATACGCCGAGTCGCCCAGTGATCACCGGCCCGTCGATCGAGCCGTCTGCGCGGTAGCCCTGAACCACGGCTTCGCGCCGGCCGAGGCTCACGAGCACGCCCCCGTCGCGCAGCGAAAACGGCTCGATCGCTCGACCGCGCGCTTGCGCGACGATGGCGTCCGCCGCGTACGCGCCCATCGGCATCGCGCTCTTGCAGGACTTGTGGATCGCTTCGGCTCCGAGCACCGACGCGCTGTCGCCGATCACCATCACGTCGGGGTGGCTCACCGATCGGAGGCGCGCGTCGACCCTGCCGAAGCCCTTCGCGTCGAGCGCCAGTCCTCGCGCGGAGAACAGCGACAACGCCTCGGGCCCGACGAAGCCCGTGCACAAGAGAACGGCGTCCGCAGAGAGCTCGCCCGTGCTCGTGCGCGCTCCGCGGGCGGTGATCGCCTCCACGCGGGTCGCGGTCACGAGCTCGACGCCGAGCCTCTCGAGCACTGCGCGCGCGTGCGCTCGCGCTCTCGGGGACAAAAACGGGGCGAACTCGCGGTCGTAGACGAGCGAGACGCCGAGCGTCGGGTGCGATTCTTTGAGCTCGGCCGCCGCTTCGAGCGCCGTGAGCCCTGCGCCGACCACGAGCGCTCGTCCGTTGCGCGCGGCGATCTCGGGGATCTTCGCCCGCAGCTCGCGGCATCGCTCGAAGGTCGCTCCGTGCTCGCGCGCTCCCGGGAGGCTCTCGTCCGTACGGCTGCCGAGCGCGAGGACGAGGCATTCGTATGCGAGCGGCGCTCCGTCGACGAACAGCTGCTTCTGGTCGGGGTCCCATCGGTCCACCGAGCCACGGACGAAATTGATTTTGTGTGCCGAAAGCCAACGGGCGAGCTCGACCGTGGGCTCCTCTGCGCCCGCGAGAAACTCGTGCAGTCGAATGCGCTGGGTGAAGCGCTCGGACCGGTCGACGACGGTGATGTCCGACGGCCTCGCAGTGAGCCTCGCGAGACGAAACGCGCACAACAGGCCGGCGTAGCCAGCGCCCACGATCACGGTGTTCATGCGCCAAGGACGAGGCAGCGCGGCGCCGCGTGACAACGAATCGAAGGGGGGCGTCGATTGCGACAAGAGCGAGGTGTGACAGCGGCGCGGGAGCAGATCACGACTGGACCTTCACCAGCTCGACCCAGCACTGGCCCGCGGCGTTTTGCCAGGAGATCGCCACGTGCGCCGCGTCGCAGAAGTACGCGCGCACCGCGGCGTGCCCCTCGCGCGAGCGCCATCGCAGCTTCTCGTTGACGCGCGTCGCAAACTCCGCGCGGTAACTCGCCAGCCGCGACGCGTTCTCTCTGGGCCTGGCCACGGTGTCGATCTCACGAAGATCGAGGAGCCCCACGCCTTCGCTTCCTGCGCTCAGCACCAGCAGCTCGTCGAAGCCGTCGACGTGCAGAAAGTCCCGCGCTCCTTCGCGGCTGCGACCTCCGAAGCGGGCGCTGAGCGGCCCGGCCGCAGCGCGAACCGAGCCGATCTCCGAGAGCGTCCCTCGCTCGTACAGCGAGAGGTGCACCGACGCCACGCCGTGGTTGATCGACCACGAGACCGCGGCGACGACCTCGTGCGCGAGCGTCGCGTGGTGAAACACCTCGTACGTGCTGTGCGGAGCGAGCGAAGGGTGCTCGACGAGACGAGACGCGCGCGGGTCGCTCGCGTCGTACACGAGCCACCATTTGGGCAGCAGAATGTCGTCGAGCCCGATGAGACGGTCGCCGTCGATCAGCAGCGAATCGACGGACTTTCCCCAGTGTTTAGCGTCGGTGTGCACCTCGAGCGGGCGCCAGACGGGCTCGTCCGCTTCGGTGTCGAGCCAGCCGATGATCTCTTCGCCGCATCGCCCCGCGGCGAAGAGCACGCCTCCCTTCAGCGCGACGCAGTGAAAGTCGTACTCCTTGCCGGGGACGGCGATCACCTGCGGCGCCTCGGGCTCGCCCGAGAAGACGCCGCGCACGATCGTGAGCTCGTTCTTTGCCGCGTAACACAGCAGGTCCCCTTCGATGCTCGCCGCCCACGGAGCCGTGCGCGGGATGCTCACTCCCTCGCGCTGCTCGAGCCGCTCGCCGGTCCAGCGAAAGAGAGCGGCCTCGTCGTCGAGGGGCAGCACCATGGCCGAGTCGCGCGACGTGCTCATGGCGCGAGAGTGTACCGACGCGGCGCGCTCGCTGTGGACATCGGCCGTCCGCGTGCGCACCTCCCGCGTCCCGTGCATCGCGTGGACCGAAGCCGCAGCCAGACCGAAGGAGCCTTTCTGTAGCTGACCCCGAGAGGAGCTACAGAAGATGCGGATTTCACTGAGCTTGTTGCGAAGCGATCACGGCCTCGCGACGATCGATCTCTTGCGTTCGAGAGAGACCGTGAAGCACCACGCGATGGCGCTCGAGAGCGCTCTCTCGCTCGGCCTGTGCTCGTATTGTCTTCGCAGCAGGCGACGCTGCATCGAGAGTCTGCGCTGGCCCACGCGGAGCTGGAAGGACCATCGACGCACACAATATCGAGCGCGATGAGCCTCCCCGCGAGCGGCTTCGCTACCAGCCTGGCGGCGCTGGACGCGCGCGTACGGCGGACAGCGCGCGGTCGACGCTGTCGCCGAGGCAAGGGTTGCAAGGGCTGCCCCACCCGCAGCGGCGAGGCGCGCGCGGAATCGACTCGAGCGTCGGCACCGAGCGGGCGTCGCCCGTCGCGGCGAGCGCGTCGACTGCGGTCTTGATCTGCCCGCAGTTTCGCGCGCGAAACACCTCGATGAGCTGCAGCACCGTCGCGTCGATGCTGCTCGCAAAATCCGCGGACAAGAGCGCGATGTCCCGCTCTCTGTCCTTCTTTGCCCGCGCCAGCGGAAGCCGCGCCACGAGCCGCTGCGGAACATACGCGCGCATCGGGCCGCGCAGCATCGCGCGGGCTCGCTCGCCGTTGGCGTTGCGCCCGCTCTCGGCGGCGGCGATCACGTCGTCGATCATCTGCGCGTCCGACGCGAGCTCGGCCCTGCCTGCGACCGCGCTCGCGTAGCGCTCGAGCATCGTCGCGCGGCCGCGAGGGCCGAGGCGCGCGTACAGACCGCCGAGGGTGAAGTCCATGAGGGGGCTGTTCATCCCGCTCGCGCGCTGCGCTTCGAGCGCCTCGATTCGACCGCGCAGCGGCATGCTCCCGCGAGGATCGAGCAGCACGTGGATCACAGGCTGCGCGCGAAAGGCGGCGAGGTCCGCAGTGAGGTCGCTGGTCGGTCGCGGCAAAGGCGGCGGAGCGACCGTGGGCTGCGTGTTCGGCCGAACGATGTTCGTCGCGCTGTGGCTGTCGTCGACGCGCGGCGTCGGCGGGACCCGCGGCGACGGCTGCCCGTTTGCGTGTCTCGCGCTTTGAATACCGGTGTCTGCCCCCACCATCCGCACGACCGTCGGCTGCGGCGAGTCGGTGCCCGTCGCGTTGCTCTGCGATCGCTTGGCGCTCGAGTAGCCCGCGCCGATGGCGGCCACCGCGCAAAACGCAAACGCTCCCGCGAGGATGGTCTGTGTCTTCTTCTTCTTGAGCTCGTCTTTGGACAGCTCTGTCCACGCGTCGCGCGTCGCGCCGACGATGGTCTCTGCCGCCGCCTTGGGGATCACGACGAGCGACTGCCGCGCGATCTCCGAGAGGGGCACGATCGTCGGCGGAGGCGTCAGCGCGCTGTCTGTGGCTGTGACCGCGGGGATGGGCCCCGACGGCGTCGGCATCGCGGCGATCTTCTGGCTGGTGACCGCGGCGGGGCTGACAGCGACCGGGTGTTTGCCTGTGCTCGAGAGCGCAGAGACTCGGCTCGTCGCCGCGGGGCCGAGGCCGGTAAACGTAAACCCGAGCGCGTTGGAGAGCGACTCGACGAGCTCGGTCGCGGTCGCGAAGCGCGCCGATGGCTTCTTGGCGAGCGCCTTGGCGAAGAAGTCATCGACCTCTGACGGGACGTCGATGTCTGGCGCCACTTCGAGCAGCTTGGGAACAGGCTCGGAGATCTGCAGTCCGAGCAGCGTCACGACGTCTTCGGCGTCGAACGGCCGGCGTCCCGTGAGGCACTCGAAGAGCACCACGCCGAGCGCGTAGAGGTCCGCGCGGTTGTCGACGTCCGCGCCGAGGGCCTGCTCGGGAGCCATGTACTCGGGCGTTCCGAACACCATGCCGGCCTGCGTGAGGCTCGGACCCTTGGTCATCCGCGAGTTGAGCTTCGCGATGCCGAAGTCGATGACCTTCGCGAACTCTTCGTCCCCGTCGCGCTGCACGAGCACGATGTTGTCTGGCTTGAGGTCGCGGTGGACGATCCCGATCTCGTGCGCGCGAGCCAGCGCTGCGCCGACATGTCGCGCGATGTGCAGCGTGCGCGCGGGCGACAGTCGGTTCTCTTTCTCCAAGACGGCGCCGAGCGTCGCGCCGTCGACGAAGTCCATCACCAGAAAGAACGAGCCGTCGCCGTCGCGCCCGAAATCGTGCGCCGCGACGACGTTGGGGTGCTCGAGGATCGCCGCCGCTTGAGCCTCGCGCTGAAACCTCGAGACGACGTCGGTCTGTCGCGACAGCTCGGGGTGCAAAAACTTCACCGCCACGCGCTTGTGCAGCGTGATGTGCTCGCCGCGGTAGACCGCCCCCATCCCGCCCTCGCCGAGCAGCTCGACGATGCGATAGCGCCCCGCGACGACCTGGCCGATGCGGTCGCGCACCATCGGGGCGAGCGGGGCGTCGTCGACGCTCAACTCGACGTCGGGCTCTGCCTTGGAGGCCGCGCCCTGAAAAGAAGCAGTCACCGCGCGCACCTCGTGCGGTGCGCTGCCCTCGTCACCATCGAGCGCTGAGTCCGCCTCGGAAGCGGAGGTAGCGCTCGCTTGCTTGGCAGCGGCGCTCGTCGAGCGTTCGTCCATTCGGAAGTCGGGTGAAGATACCGCATTCGAGCCCGAGGGGACACACCGACGGTCGATCGATGTGATATGCCCGCGGACGTTCATGGCGTCTCGGCCCGACACGGACGTACCCGACGGCGTTCGGCCCGCGATGAGCAGCGCGCTCGCGACGCGTCCGACGAGCTTTCTGCTAGCGTGGTTCTACGGCGCGGTTTTTTCGAAGGTCGCGGTAGACCCCGAGTGGGTGCGCGAGCTGCGGGCGCTCAGCGATCGCGGCTCGGTCGTGTACGTGCTTCGCTCGCGGTCGTATCTCGACTTCTTCGCGCTCTCGTACTTCGTCGATCGCTTCGCGCTGCCGACGATCGCGTTCGTGATGCACCTGGGGCTGTGGTTGCTCGAGCCCTTTCTGCGTGGAACGTTTTGGTCGGGTCTCTTCGGCAAGCGTCCGCCCGAGCGCGCGACGCTCGAGCAGGCCGTGCGCGACGGCCGCTCGGCGCTGCTCTTTCTCAGGGCGCCCGCCGCCGTCGGGCTCGCTGGACGAACCCGCCGCGGCGAGGCGGTCTCGCTCGATCACGTGCGCTGGCTGGTCGAAGAGCAGCGCAAGAGCGAGCGGAGGATCTTGCTCGTTCCGCAGGTGATCGTGTGGGGTCGAAGCCCCGACCAGGTCGAGACGGGCGTGTTCGATCAGCTCTTCGGACGCAGCGATTATCCCGGGCGATTCAGGGTGTTTGCGCAGTTCTTCTGGTACCTGCGCCGCGCGATCTTGCGCGCTGGTGAGCCGCTCGACCTCGCGCGAATCCTCGCCGACAACGACGCGCTCGGCGCGCATAAGCTCGACGAAGAAGCGCTCGTCAACCGCATCCACTGGACGCTCGCGACCAGGCTCGACCGCGAGCGCCGCGTGATCCTCGGGCCCCGCGCTCGTTCGCCAGAGCGCACGATCGAAGAGGTTTTACGACACCCTCACGTGCGCTCGGCCATCGATGACGCCGCGCAACGAGAGAAGAAGCCGGTCGACGAGGTCACCGCCGTCGCGCGCAGAGACATGGTTCGCCTCGCGGCGAGGCCGGCGCCCTGGCTCTTTCCCTGGGCAGAGCGGGTGATGGACGCGGTGTTCAACCGCATCTACGACGGAATCGAAGTGGACGAAGAGGGCCTCAAGCGCATTCGCGAAGCGGCGCGCACCGGTCCCGTGGTCTTGCTTCCGTCGCACAAGAGCCACCTCGACTACCTGCTCATGTCGTACGTCTGCTGGCGGGCAGGAATGGCGATCCCGCTCATCGCAGCGGGAGACAACCTCGCGTTCTGGCCCGCAGGGCCGATGCTCCGTCGCTTCGGAGCGTTCTTCATCCGACGCAGCTTCGGCGGCGCGCGGCTCTACACGACCCTCGTCGACACGTATCTCCGCAAGCTCTTGTCGCAGTGGACGACGATCGAGTTCTTCATCGAAGGCGGCCGCTCTCGCACAGGAAAGCTCCTCTCCCCCAAGCTCGGCCTGCTCACGATGATCACCGAGGCCGCAGAGAGCACGGCGACGGACGTCGCGTACGTTCCGATCTCGATCGGCTACGAGCGCGTGGTCGAAGAGCGCTCGTTTGTCCACGAGCTCTCGGGCGGAGAGAAGAAGGCCGAGGACGCCGGGCAGCTCGCGTCGAGCCTGCCTCGCGTGCTCGCCTCGCGCTACGGTCGCGCGTACATTCAAGTGGGCGAAATCCAGCGTTTTCGCAGCGCGAAGGCCCCCGCGATCGAGCCTTCGAGCGACGAGCCGAGAGACAACCCGCGGCGCGAGTCGGTCCGTCCGCCCTCGGCCAAGCGCGCGCTCATCGATCGGGCCAACGCGCGTCGCGCCGAAGCGCAGGTGCTCGCCGATCGCGTCATGCGCGAGATCAATCGCGCCACGCCCGTCACGCCCGCGGCCCTCGTCGCCACCGCGCTGCTCTCTCGTCGCCGCGGAGGAATGCCCCGCGAAGAGCTCCTCGAGCACATCGACGCGCTGGTGTCGGACCTTCGCGCCGCGGGCGCGCGCTTCGCGAGCGCCCTGGCTGTCGGCTACGAGGGCGGTCGTCGCCCGTATCGCGTCGACGCCATCGATCAAGTGATCGCGCTCTTCGTCGACGGCAAGAGCCTCGAGGTCCACGGCCCCGCGCACGACGCGATCTACCACGTGCCCGAAGCGCGCCGGATCGCGCTCGATTACTACAAGAACAACCTCCTGCACTTCTTCGTCCCGCGCTCGATCGTGGCCACCGCGGCCCTCGCAGCAACGTCGCGAGACGCTTCTGCGGCGACGACGGCGCACGAGCGCTCGGCCACGGTCCGCGCGGTGCGCGAGGAGTACGACGCGCTCTGCGCGATGTTCGCCAAGGAGTTCGCGTTCGACTCGGATCGCGAGCGAGAGTTTTCTTCGGCGCTCGCGGGCGCGACTTCGCGCGGCGATCTCGTGCTCGACGGAGCGCGCGAGCGCGTGACGATCGCCGACCGAGCCGCGATCGAGCGACTGCGCTTCGACGCGGGAATGCTGCGTAACTTCGTCGAAGCGTGGTGGCTCACCGCGCGCGCGGCGGAGCTGCTGGACAAGGGGTCGATTCCTGCGAAGGAGCTGGTGAACAAGGCGCTCTCGCTCGGGCAACGGTGGCTGCTCACCGGCGAGCTCACGCGGCGCGAAGCGGTCACGCGCCCGCTGGTCGAGCGCGCGTTCGCGCAGTGGCGAGAGGCCGGCGTGCTCGTCGGCGGCGACTCGGGCCCGCAGCGCAGGACCGAGCGCTTCTCCGAGCGCAGCGCGCTGGACGCCCTCGTCCGCGAAGTGGGAAGGTATTTGTAAAGGGCCGAGGGGACTCCTCGGCTGCTCACCACGTGATGCGCAACGCCCCGAGGGAAGGTGATGAAACGGCACGAGAACCCGGGAGGAGCACGGGCATCGAAGAACTCGTTTGGCGCACGGCCGGGAGGCGAGCGCCCATCGTTACCCAAGTTGTGCGAGGGAAAGTTGAGCCAACGAGCGTTCGGGCCTGCCCCAGAATGAATTCTGGGGCAGTGCGCGCCGCAAGAGCGTCGCGAGCCATGCGCCGCAGGGCAGCGCATGCATGCAGTTGTCGCTCGATGCAATCTTCGATGTACGCGGCAGGAGCGCGAACGCAGCGACGGCCTCGAGCTTGCGGAGCCATCGCGTTCCTCGGCGGATTTTCGGCTCGCGTTGCGAATACCTATCCTCGGTGGGTGCATCTACTCCCATACGACGACAGCCTCGGCGCGGCAGCGAGGGACGACAGCGGCGGCGCGGCAGC
>LNFM01006780.1_pt1 | contig 18550 bp, 18 predicted proteins | sample 596031 | NCBI WGS metagenome assembly LNFM01 (sample SAMN04254537, study PRJNA301005) | activated carbon metagenome | isolation source: dual media filters at the Ann Arbor, Michigan drinking water treatment plant | place: USA: Ann Arbor | reverse complement strand
CCCGCGGGATGATCGACGCGGCCCTCGCGCGCCTCCCTGCCGATCCGCGCCGCTACCTCCTCTTCGGGGACTGTGGCCTGTGTGCGGCCGAGGCCGCCGCGCACGTGCCGCGCGGCTGACGGGCTGGCGCGTCGAAACGCATGTCGTTTCGAGCGGATGGCCTCCGGGCAAGGGACGGCGCTCGAGCATGTGGGGGCCGGACGTGTGGTGACGTCTTGCTACGAGAGATGGCTGACTTCTGCACGCGACCTGTCGTGGAACCTCGCGCCGCCCCTGCACCCGTCACCCCGGTCGTCGATGATCCGGTCGCAGGGCCGAGCCCCGGTGTCGGTCCTGTCATCCCGCCGGCCGCTCCCGGCGGGACCGTGGACTTCTCGGCTGCGGCGATCAGCGCGCCCTTCGAGTGCGACGCGGCGCTCGCCGCGTTCGGTCATCTCGCCGAGCCCGATCTGCTGACGCCGAAGTGGGACACGAACATCGTCCCCGCGTCGCCGGTGACGATCGGAGGGTCGGCGGTCGGGCCGACGGACGCGACCGAGCCCGCCGCGACGTCGAGTACGCGGGTGCTCGCGTTCGGTCCTGACCCCGGGGGTGGGTTGCTGAACACCGTCACGGGGCCCGAGGGCACGAGCCAGTTGGGGTTCGCGGGCGCGTTCGACGACGGTGCCGTCCGGTTCTCGCGGACCGAGACGTCGTCGCCGACGGGGGGGCCGGTCACGGCCCGCGAGAACACCTTCGCGATCGACCCTTCCTCCGGGGCCATGTCGACGGGCTTCATGGCCACCAAGGACGGCAACGGAGCCGGCGGCAGCTTCACGGCCGGACCAGAGGGGCTCGAGTCGGTGACCGGGTCGGTACGGTTTCGCGCCGCCCCGGAGGGGCCGAGCTTCGGCGGCTCGCTGACGGCGGGGGACTCCCGGTTCGGCGTGAGCGGGAACGCTCGCTACGGGATCGTCGGCGTCGGCGCGAACGCGACGACGGTCTTCGGAGACATCGAGCAGCAGGTCGTGACCGAGCCGGAGGATCCGGCCGGGGGCCTGCTCGGTGGCGACGGATACCTGTCCACCACCCGCCGCGATGCGACGACCATCGGTGGCAGCCTCGGTATCGGACCGGTCGGAGCCGCCGCCAAAACGGGGAGCGAGTCGGCCCTCGAGCTGATCGAGCGCCTTCCGCCCGGCTGGGAGACCATGACCGCCGACGAACGCGCGGCGCACCAGCAGCGGCAGGAGACCGCGCTCGCGAACCTCGGTGGGCTCGGAGACCTCGACGCGTCGCAGCTGTCCGACGGGCAGGGCGTGCGTTACACGACCTCGAACGGCTGGAATGCGTCGGCGGGAGTCTCCTACGGCCTCGTGTCGGCGAATGCCGGAGCGGGAGGCGGCACGGCGCACGACGTCACGCTCGTGCGCACGGGAGATCAGATCAGCGTCACCATGACGAGACAAGAGGGGGAGACCTCGACAGCGGGGGTCGCGGTCGCGGGGGCGGGGATCGACGTCGAGCTGGGCTCCACGGACGGAACCGCCTTCGAGCTCACCGTGGACGCGAACAATCCGGCCGCCATGGCCGAGCTGCAGCGGTTTCTCGAGACCGGTCTCCTTCCGGGCGCGTCGCAGATCCAGGATCCCGAGGCCCAGGCCGCGTTCGCCACGGCCCGCGCCACGGTGGATGAGACGGCGGCCCGGATCCGAGCGATCGAGGACCAGATCGCCGCGAGCGCGCTCCCCGACCAGGTCCTGTTCGAGCGCGAGCCCGACTTGGTCGCGCTGCGCGCCGAGCGCGACGCCGCCCAGGTGGCTGTGGCGGCCGGGCGCGATGCGCTGAACGATCGATGGCGCGCGACCTACGGCGTCGAGGGCGACAACACCCCCATGGACGGCATCGCGGTCACGCAGGAGACCGCCACTCACCAGGAGACGCGCGCGGCCAGCCTCGTCGGAATCGAGGTCGCCCGCACGACGAGCACGTGGGTCGATCAGGACTACATCGGAGCCCAGGGGAACGCCGAGTCGCGCCACGGCTACGCTCGGGAGAGCACCTTCTTCGGACATCTCATGAGCGCGCAGGCGATGCAGGCGGATACGGACCAGGCCGGGATCGCGCTGGGCATGTCCTCGTACAACGAGGTCGATGTCGACAACTACGACCTCGTCGCCGGCATGTCGAACACCAACGTCCCCGCCTACGTCGCGGAGTCGATGCTCCAGCACGGATCGAGCCCGGGCAGCGTGTTTCATCGCATGTCGGGAACCACGTCGGTCGCCCTGTCCGATGACCAGGTCGACGTGATGACCGGGAGCCTCAACAACATGGCCGTGCCTGCGTCGGCGGCGATGTGGAACGACTTCGGGGTCCGCACGCAGCAGTACATGGCAGGGGAGAACTTCGTGCTCCCCACGGGAAACGCGCCGATCGATCACATCGATGCCGTGTTGGGCGATCGTGCCCGCCATGACTGGCTTGCTGGGATCGCCCGCCAGGATCCGGCCACGAACCCGGTGGCGGCCGGGCTTCACAGCTTTGCCCCCGGTGGAGCACCCGACGAGCAGATGGCGGCGGCCGGCGCGGTGTTCGCCACGGTGAAGACGCCGGAGGCGTTCCAGGCGCTGCCCGCCGACCAGCAGCTCCTGTACATCGCGGTCCTGGGGCAGACGTCGGGCGGCGACGACCTCACCGGCCGACGCAGCTCGTACGAGGCGATTGGCCCCATCAGCCTCCTCGACGATGAGGAGCTGCGCACGTCGAAGATGCGCGACCTCTTCGCCGCCGACAACGAAGAGGCCATCGAGGGAGGCGGCGACAGCGACGGGGCGCTGAACTTCGTGCGCTTCACCGAGCGCCTCCGGACCAGCGACCCGGCGGCCCACGCGGCGATCGCGCCCGGGATCGCGTTCCACTGGAGCCAGCCCGGCGTCGACGAAGCCGCCGCGCTCTCGTCCGAAGACATGCAGGCGGAGCTTGTCGACGCCCAGCACGACTCGTTCGGTCCCGACGAGGTTGATCCGCGCCGGTCCCTGGAGCTCGTGCAGGCGGCGAACCTGAAGGGGGGGCCGCGCCAGATCGGCGAGCTTCTCACCGCGACCGGGACTGATCCGTCCGCGATGCTCCAGCAGCTCGCCGATGATCCCGACCGGCAACACATGATGTACGACCTCCTCGTCGCGGCCGGCCACGATCCGGCGACCCTTGCCGGCGCCGGTCTCGCCTTCGATCCTGCGACGAGCACGGCGGCTCCGTGAGGGCCGAGGCGCTGCTCGCCGACGTCATCTACGATCGCGTCGTCGAATGCATCGACCTCGCGCGCCTCGCCGAGATCGAGCAGGAGCTGGCGGAAGTTCTACGAGCTGCTCCGCGCCCTCGCCCCCGAGCTCACGTTCATTCTCGACGCCAGGGCGTAGCGGCAACCAGCGATGCGAGCCGGTCTCGACGTCGAGCTCGCCCGCGTGCAAAGCGGTGTTCTGGACGAGCGCGCCAGGCAGGACGGCGAGAGGAGGGCTGGGGCGGCCCCGTACCTGCCGGTATCATGAGGCGATGGAGCCAGGCTTCTACCGGATCCACCTCGAGGCCGACGATGGCGACTGGCTGACGCTGCACGCACCGCTCGACGAGACCGGACGGGTCATCAGCTCCAAGGGCGGGCCGCTCCTCTTCAAGGCGCGATGGAACGGAGACAGCTTTTATGGAGAGCTGCTGGTCGGCGAGGGGCGCATCGTGTGGGGCGCCGAAGCGCCTGACAGCCTCACCGATCTCGCGAGCGTGATCGTGCAGGAATGGGCGCTGGTCACGATCTGGCAGGAGGACTCGCGCGACTCTGACGAGTTCAGGTTCCGCGTGCGTACGGTGCAGCGGTTGTAGGACCTCGAGCGGCGGCCACGCCGAGGCTCCAGGACGAGGACTCCACCTGTGCCGCACTTCGCGGGCGGTTCGTGCAATACGGACGGATGGCAACCAACGATCGCGAGCTGATTCTCGATGTCGAGCTCACGCGCATGAACAAGCTGTCGGTGTTCTGGAAGAGCGCACCGGGCAGCGACGGCGACACGAACCAGCTGGTGTACGAGCTCGATGTGGCCGGCGCGAAGGTCGTGCTGCCGCGCGAGGACGTCCAGCTCCTGCTGCAGCTGGTCCAGCACCGGCGTTAGCGGGGTGCGACGCCTGCGACGTTTGTGGTGGGGCGGCCCGTCGCGTCGGGTTGGTGTCCGTTAGAGGTGTGGGTCACTGCGGGCGGTCGCCCTCGGGTACGTGTGGACCATGGCCGCCTGGCAGGTCGCGCTGCAGCTATCGGCGGGGGACCAGCCACTCTTCCGGCAGATCGTGGACGCGATCGCGGTGGACATCGCGCGCGGTCGGCTCGGCGTGGGCGGCAAGCTGATGTCGAGCCGCGCGCTCGCGAGCCAGCTCGGCGTGAGCCGCAACACCGTCGTGGCCGCGTACGAGGAGCTGTGTGCGCAGGGCTGGATCGCGATGGAGCCGACGCGCGGGGCGTTTGTCGTCGGGGTCCCCGGCACGACGCGCGGGTATCCCGACGCGGCGGGGTTTGACCTCCCGGCCCCGATCCCCATGACGCTGCCGGCGCCGCGCAGGGAGGGGATGTTGCTCTTGCTGGGCGGCGTGCCCGAGTTGCGAGGGTTGCCGTATCGCCAGCTCGCGCGCGCGTATCGCAGCGCGTTGTCGGGACCGTCGGCCCGCCGGCTGCTCGACTACGCGCATCCGCAGGGGAACCTCGAGCTGCGGACCGCGCTCGCCGCGATGCTGGCGAGCTTGCGCGGGCTCGCCGCTCCGGTGGAGTCCATCACCGTCGTGCGCGGCAGTCAGCACGGCCTGTACCTGGCGGGCCGGTCGCTGCTGCGTCCGGGCGATGTCGTCGCCGTCGAGGCGCTCGGGTATCGCCCGGGGTGGAAGGCCCTCGAGCTGGCCGGGGCGACCCTGGTGCCGGTGGCGGTCGACCGCGACGGGCTCGACGTGGCGGCCCTCGAGGCGCTGGCCACGACCACCCCGGTGCGCGCGGTCTACCTCACGCCCCATCACCAGTATCCGTCGACGGTGACGCTGTCACCGGAGCGCCGCGCGCGGTTGCTCGCGCTGGCGGAGGCGCGGCGCATGATCGTGCTCGAGGACGACTACGACCATGACTTTCACTACGAAGGTCGCCCCGTGTTGCCGCTCGCGGCGGGTGATCGCGCGGGGGTGGTCGTCTACTTCGGGACCCTCTCGAAGAGCCTCGCCCCGGGGCTCCGGCTCGGGTACGTGGTGGCCACGCCGGCGGTGGCGCAGCAGCTCGCGGGCTATCGCACGGCGTTCGATGGCCAGGGCGACCACGCCGTCGAGAGGGCAGTCGCGATGCTGCTCGAGGACGGAGAGGTCCAGCGGCACGTGCGGAGTGCGCTGAAGGCATATCGCACGCGGCGTGACGCCTTGTGCGCGGCCCTCCGCCAGCGGTTGCCGCAGCTCGAGCTCGAGGTTCCGGCGGGCGGCATGGCGCTCTGGGCGCGGGCGCCGGGGATCGATACCGATGCGTGGGAGCGGCGCGGACGCGACCACGGCGTCGTGATGCAGGCCGGCTCGCGGTTCACCTTCGATGGCACGCCGAACGAGTACGTGCGGCTCGGCTTCTCGTCGTGCAGCGAGGGCGAGCTCGAGGAGGCGGTCGCGCGCCTCGTGCGGGCCTTGCCCTAGATCGGCGATCTAGTGGCTCCTTCGACAATCGAGGAACTGGCTCTGCTGGAACGAGCCCACATCTGCGAACAAGAAGCGATGCGACTTCCTCTTCTCGCAGTCCTCATGATCGCGTGCGGTAACGACGAGGCGATCCCGCCCGACGCGCCGCCGGCGCCCGCGCCCGATGCGGCCATGCCTGCCGTCGATGCCACGCCCGACGCGCTGGGACCTCCGGGCCTCGCGGTCACGGCGCCCGCCGAGCCCATCACGCGCGGCCAGTTCGTGATCCTGACCGCGACACCGGAGAACTTCCTGTTCGTGGATCCCACCGCGGGCCTCGAGCCGGCCGATCGGCAGGGGCACTTTCACTGGTACCTCGACGACGCCATCGACTACACCGCGGGGTGGTCGACGATCGTCCGGATCCGGACGTCGCTGGCCGACACGGTCGGCGAGCACACCGTGCGGTTCGTCCTCGCCGATGGACTCCACCAGGAGATCGCGCCGCTCGTCGAAGTGACGGTGACGTACACGCTGCAGTAGGCCGGGGCCTACAGGCGCATCTCGTACATGAGCCAGAAGGTCAGCTCGGGGTTCGGCGAGCGAAGCTGGGTCGACTCGCGGCCATCGAGCCAGCGCTTGACGTCGAAGCGGACGCGGACGATGTCGCGCTTGCGGATCGTGACGGCGGTGTCGATGAGGCCAGTGAAGGACCGCTCGAGGTACGTGTCGTCGTCGTCGTTGAAGGCCTCGTCGAAGTAGCGGAGGCGAGCGCGGACGCGGAGGCGCGGGCTGGGGCGGTAGAGCGCGATGAGCCAGGCGGAGGCGTCCTGACGGAACTTCGTGCGGAACTGCGACGTCATGGACAGCCCGTCGTCGAGGAGCTGGTGCTGGAGCATGCCGGTGAAGGCGAGGGTCTTGTCGGGCGCGTACTTGGCGCGGACGATCGTCGTGAGCTGGCGGCCGGCGCAGGGGATGGGCTCGCCGTCCTCGTTGGTGTCGGTCGCCACCTCGAAGCACTGGTCCTGACCGCCCTGGCGGAGGTCCTTGTCCTGGTAGCGGAGCCACAGGCCGAGCCAGAGTTGCTGGGACGTGCGGACATCGGCCCGGAGGAACGTGTCGATCTTGGGCTGCGAGCGGCCGAGGATGGAGTCCTCGCGAAGGGAGGAGATGGGCGTCCAGAGATCGAGGAGCGCGCGGATGGAGAAGAGCTTCGACGTGTTCGTGTAGCGGAGTCGGCCACCGACCTCGTCGCGGGCGCGCTGGCCATCGAACTCGTCGGGCTGGGAGATGGGACGTGCGAAGGGGTTCGCGTAGTCGATGCCGTAGTAGCGGAAGACGGCCTCGAGCTCCTGCTTGCCCTTCGTGGCGGTCAGGCGAAGGATGCCGGCCGGCCCACCGCCACCTGCCTGAGGCCCGGGGCCGTCGGCGAGCTTGTCGAAGGAGAAGGCGCCCTCGCCGCCGATGTCGAGCCAGCCGCGACCGAAGGTGAAGTTGACGCCCATGGCCCCGAAGTCGACGCCGCCGTCGTTGCCGGAGGCGACGGTGCCGAGCGGGAGGCGAGACCACTCCTGGGTGCCGAGGTCGATGCCGTCGACGAGGTCGACCTCGTCAGCGGCGTAGAGCGTGAGACCGACGGAGTTGCGACGGTCGGCGAAGTAGGCGGTGTTGGCGCCGACGAGGCGCTCCTGGAAGACGCCGGGCAGGGTCTGGAAGGAGTGGCGCGGGGCGGGCGCGAGCGGGTTGTCCTCGTCGCGAACACCGATGATGGGGGCGACGCACGCGGGGTCGGTGTCGTCGTGCGGGTCCTCGCAGGTGCCGGCGTTGACGAGCTCGTACTGGTAGATGCGCCGCTGCTGGATGGAGGCCCAGAGGTAGCCCTGGATCCAGCCCGCGCCGACCTCGAGGCGCTTGAAGCCGGCGCCGACCCCCAGGAGGCCGTCGCGCCAGTTCCAGTCGGGGGTGGTGTACTCGGCCGCCGCGTCGCCGCTGCACGGGTTGGTCGACAGCTCGCCCGTCGAGAGACGGCACGCACGGTCGAGGTCGGCCGAGAAGATGATCTGATCGTCGGAGTAAAACCCGTTCGCCGTGTACTGCGTCGAGTTGTCGAAGACGAGCCGCTGGCCGAAGCCGGCGCGGAACGAGCCGGCGATCGCGGCGTAGCGTTCGCTGTCGTACCTGACGAAGATCTTGGGCAGCACGATGTTGTAGCCGCGCGGGTCGGCGACGAGCGAGTCGCGGTTCGGGTCGTAGATCGGCTTGCCGACCTGGAGGCGCGTGAGGACGCCCGCGAAGCCCGCGGTGAGCCCCTTGCGGAGCGTGAAGCGGCCACGCAGGAGCGACGCCGGGAGGAGGTCGTCGCCGATCGTGAAGCGCGTCTGCGCCCGGATCCAGCCGCGGATCTGGAAGTCGCGGTTCGTCGTGCCGACGATCAAGAACGACGAGATCGCGAGGAGCTTGTCCTCGGAGAGCACGCCCGCCGTCACGAGGGCGCCCGGGTCCGTGATCTGGCCGCGCTGGCCGTCGCGGAACGCGATGATGCGGTCCACGTCCTCGTACGTCAGGTTCGGCAGGGCGTAGAGCTGCGCGCGGTTGGCCGTGTTGAGGTCGACGCCGGTCTCGAGCAGATCGAGCAGCTCGTTGTACGTGTCCTCGGTCAGGTCCCCCGCCACCACGAGGTCTTCGAGATCCGCCTGATCGTTGGCGTCGACGAACGTCTCGTAGGGGACCGCGTGGGCACTGCGCGCGAACGCGAGGAGACCGACGACAACAAGGGCGCGCCGCACCGCGCTCGACGTTAACACGGACGCGGCGATGTACAGGCGCCCCACAGCCCTCGGTTCGCCTGCCGCGCCGCCGCTTCCAGGTCCTGGAACTCGTCGAGACGGTCGGTCCCGTTGGGCTCGATGTACAGCACGCAGCCAAAGCCGCGCTCGATGATGAGCGTGTTGACCTCGTCACCATCCACCGTCACGTAGGCCAGCGTGCGGCCGAAGCGGTCCTCGCGCTCGACGTCATAGCGCAGCGTGACCTGCTTCCCCTCGACGAGATCACGGTTGAACGTCTTCGCGTTCTCCCCGTAGCACTCGAGCTCGGTCGTGCTCTCCGGCGTATCGACCATCAGGTAGCGCACGCGCTCGCCCGTATCGAGCTCCACCGTGTCGCCGTCGATCGCGCGGGCCACGAGCGCCGTGTTGTTCGGCTCGGTCGCGCAGCCCATCAGCCCGCAGATGCCGAGACCGAGGAGCGCTCTCACGGGCACTGGAGGTTGGGGGCCTTCGGGGTTCCGAGGTTACCGGCCGTCCCGTACGCCGTCGTGCCGTTGCAGAAGTTCGCCGGCGTATCGTTCCCCGTCGACGTCGCCTGATCCGGGTCGAGCTGCTTGCTCGGCCCGTCGGCAATGCCCGTCGTCCACGTGATCGCGTCGATCACCGTCACGCCATCCGGCTCGAGAACGGAGATGCTGCCATTGCTCTGCGCGAGCGCGCTCGTGAAGGTCGCGTCGACCTCGGGCAGGCCACCGTTGGTATCCGTCGCCGTGGTGTGCGCCAGCAGCGCGAACCCTCCGGCGGGGATCGACTTGCACTCCGCCGAGGCGATCGTGCTCATCACCGTGTTGCCCTTGACGACGAGGTCGTTCAGGTCCCACGCGGCGGCACCGGTGTTCTGCACCTCGAACCACTCCTGCGTCGCGTCAGTGCCGGAGCCCGCGGGGTTCGCGAGGAACTCCGTGATGACGAAGTTCGCCGGCGTGGGCTTCACGACCGCGCGGATCGTCCCGCCGTCGTCGCACTGACCCGGCTGGGGCTGCGCGACACACTGCGGATTCATCGCCCCGGGCGTGCCGAAGTCGCCCGCGCCATAGACGTCGACGCCATCACAGAAGTTGCTCTCCTCGTCGTTCGCCGTCGCATCGACGAAGTCCGGGTCGAGCGAGCGCGAGCGCCGGGCCGTCGCGTCGACCCAGGTGATCGCATCGATCACCACGCCGCCGTGCAGGACCTGGATGTCGCCCGGCTTGTCCGCGCTGGACGTGAGCGAGAAGCCGAACTCGCCGAGCACCGCGCCGGGCGGGAGGCCACCGTTCAACGTCTCGTCGGTGTTGCGCGCGAACACGATGAAGCTGCCCGCCGTGACCGCGATGCAGTCCGGCGACTCGATCATGTCGGCCGCCGAGGTGTCACCCGCGCGGTCGAGCGCGAGGCCATTCAGGTCGACGTCGCGCATGACCCGGACCTCGAACCACTCCTTGTCGGGCTGCGGCGACGACGGCTCGGGCATGAACTCGGTGATGATGAGATCGCCCGGACCCGGCGGCACCGTGTCACGTGCCGTGCCGCCATCGTTGCACTGCCCGACGATCGTCGGGAGGCAGTCGTTGTCCGTCCCCGGCGTACCGAAGTTGCCGATCTCGAACTCCGTGCCGCCCCCGGCGCACCACTGGGTCAGGTCATCGTTCAGCGTGTAGTCGGGCGGCTGCGACGACGTGAGCTGACGCGAGAAGCCCTCCTCGATCATCTCGTACTGCGCCGAGTCGACGAGCGTCTCGCCGCAGCGCAGCTCGATCTGCCCCGCGCCGGAGTTGTACATGTCGCCGAGCGAGGCGCTGTAGCCGTAGTCCACGTACGCGGGCAGGAGCTCCGCGATCGAATTGCCGAGCGTCAGGTGCTCGCCCGGCGGAATCGTCACCTTCTCCATGGTGTGCGTGTCGGCCTCCTCGTCATCGGGACGGCCGTGCGAGATCACCAGGCCCTCGAGCTCCACTTCGCGATCGGACGCGTTGTAGATCTCGAACCACTCCTTGCCTTCATCGGTGCCGCCGCCCCCGGGCGGGGCCTTGAAGTCGGGGAACACCTCGGTGATGACGAGGTCGCCCGGGCGGAGGTCGTCGGTGCACTCGCCCTCCGTGCCACCCGACGGACCACACGCGCCGAGGACTGCGACGAGGAGGAGACAGCGCCTCATTGGGCCCCAACTGTACCAGTCACCACCGGCGGCGAGAGCCCTGGAACGGGCGAGAGCGTGATCTGGCTCGCGTGATCGATCTGGAGCTGGATCTGCGACCGGCCGTTGTGCTTGTTCCGGTAGAGCGTCGGAATGCCCGTCGCGATGACGTACTCGCCCTTCCACTCGGCGAGACCGGTCGTGCCGAGCATGTCGCGATCGAAGAAGACCAGCGGGAAGTCCTCGTACCGCCGGTACCCGAGGAGGACCTTGCTGGGGCCCTTCTCGCCGATGCGCACCTCGCTGACGGTGGAGAGGATGTGCACCTCCTTGCCGAGGTGCGCCTCGAGCTGCTGCTTGGCGTCCCAGTGCGTGAGGTCGATGTACTCCGCGCGGCCCTCGCCGTCCGTGCGGAACTTCGCGACGAAGCGGCCACGTGCGGTCCACCACGCCTCGCGCTCCGGGTAGTCCGGGTAGTTGGCAACGCCCGCCGCCCAGATGCCGCGCTTTGCGGCTTTGGCCTCGTTCTGCGCGGCGATGAAGTCCTCGTGAAAGCGGCGCGACTGCCCGTACTTGTCGAAGTAGGGCGACATGCCGGCGCGGACCAGCTCGACGTTGTAGTTGAGCCACTTGCCGTTCTTGTTCGCGACCACGTACGCGAGGTAGCGGTCGTAGCGATCGCGGATCTCCGCCGGGTGATCGCGCTCCACGCGGACCTTGTCGACGTTCTCGAAGAACGCCTGCCCCCAGAGCTTCGCCTGCTCGCCCAGGGGGGTGGCGTACTTCACCGGGCGCGCCGAGGAGCCGCGCTTCTCCTTCTGGTACGCGGCGTAGTCCGCCTCGGCGGCGCGGCGATCGCTCTCGCTCTTGAACGTCTCCTCGGCGTCGATGCCGAGGAGGCGGAGTGCGGCGTCGAGCCCGTCCACGCGCACCGTGTCACCGTCGGTGACCTTCGTGATGCGGAACTCGCCGATGATGAGGCCCGGCTTCTCGAGCTTCGCGAGGGACTTCTGCGCTTCCTTGCGCGTGTAGCGATCGCCCCCAACGGGGGAGCACGCGGCTAGCAGCGCGACGGCGACGAGGAGTCTCTTCATGGTCGTCCTAAGGGCAGGCGATGTTCTCGGCGCCGGGCGTGCCCGCCGACGTGCTGTTCGTGCACCAGTTCGTGGGTAGGTCGTTGGCGTCGGACGTGGGAGGATCGGAACCGAGCGAGTACGTGCCGGTGCGCGGAAGTGACGAATACGAGACGCGGTCGATCTCCTCGCCGCAGGCCTGCACGATCACGAACGCCGAGCTCAGCAGCGACTCCCCATCGTAGTCGCCGCCCATGTCGTAGTCGACCACGTCGTCACTCGTGAGCCCGAGCACCGCGTAGCCCCCAGCGGGAACCGTCACGGTGCGCCGCACGAGGATGCTGAGCTCGCTGCTGCCATCCGGCCGGAGGAACCGCACGCGCAGTCCCTCGAGGTCGGTCGACGTGGACGCGGCGTTGTAGAGCTCGATCCACTGCGGCAGCGAATCGTCCATCTGGGGACCGCGAACCTCGGTCACGACGAGCTCGCCGGCCTCGACCGGAGGGCAGATTTCCGCGGCGGGCTCACGAACACAGGCAGCCGCACCGAGGAGCAACAGAGCCGCACGCACGGCCGGCATCCTACCCTGGTGCGCTCCGGCCGGGGTGTTGTGTAATATTCACAGGCGTCTGCTTCACGGACGCGGGGTAAGGCCGCGACCGCGCTGGCCATTTGAATGGTCCCCGAATTGCTCTCGTCTCACGCCTGGAGGAACAGCCCCATTATGAAGAACAACGTCCTCGGTAGCTTGGTCTTGGTTGTATCGCTGGCGGCAGGTGCCGGCGGCTGTGTCGTGCGTGGATCTGGCTTCGTGCAAGGTCCCACCGTCGAGGTGTACGAGGAGCCGCCGCCGCCGCGCGTGGTGCGCGTCAACCCGCGCGCCGGCTTCGTCTGGATCGACGGTCACTGGGACTACCGTGGCGGTCGCTACGTCTGGCTCGATGGTCGCTGGGAGCGCGAGCGCGCCGGCTTCTTCTACCAGCAGGGTCGGTGGGAGCGTCGGGGTCGCGGCCATGTCTGGGTCGAGGGTCGCTGGAACTCGGGTGGCGGTCGGAACAACGGCCCGGTGATCCGCGACCACCGCAACAACCGCCCGCCCCCGCAGAGCAACGGCCCGGTGATCCGCGACCACCGTCGCTGAGCTTGCGAGCCCGGCTGGTCCGTACGGGCGAGCGCTTCGCGAGCCAATGATCCGACGGAGGCCGCAGGCGTAGCGCCCCACGGGCTCCGGGCGCGGGCCGCGACAGCTCGTCGCGAGCTGGGAATTTCATCGTGGCTCGCTCTCCCGAAGGGGTCGTGGCATTGTGCCGCCGTGCTGCGCCACGTCCTCCCTGTGCTCGCGCTCCTCGCGTGCAACTGCGATTCGGGTACCACTCCGCCGCGGCCCGGACCGTCGCGTCCGATCGAGCCGCCGCCCAAGGTGGTCGCGACACCGGACGCGGGGACCCTCGTCGCCGCGTCGGAAGCGCCTGCGCTGTACGGCAAACTCTGCGCGAAGTGCCACGGCGAGAAGCTCGAGGGCTACGCCGCGGATAACGCGCCGTCGCTCGCGAACCCCACGTTCCTCGAGAGCACGACCGATCAGTTCCTCCACGCGTCCATCGCAGGCGGGCGGCCCGGCTCGTCGATGGGGGCCTACGCGGCCGCCCTCGGTGGTCCGCTCGATGACGCCGCGATCGCCAGCCTCGTGACGTGGATCCGCTCGCAGGGACCGGCCTCGATCACCCTCGACCCCGTCGGAGCCGGCGATGCGATGCGCGGCGCGAAGCTGTACGGCCAGTACTGCCAGACCTGTCACGGCGATCCGGCGAACCGCAAGGATGCGGTCCACCTCGCCAACCTGCGCTTCCTGCAGCAGGCGAGCAACGAGTTCATCAAGCACGCGATCGTGAAGGGCCGCCCGGGCACCAAGATGCTCGCGTTCGGCGAGGTGATGAAGCCGCAGTCGATCGACGATGTCGTCGCGTACGTGCGCTCGTTCGAGAAGGGCGGCGTGGAGGAGCAGCTGCTGCCGGCGCCGACGGGCAAGGAGCCGATCGTCATCAACCCGAAGGGCAAGGACCCGGGCTTCAAGGCGCGCGAGGACCGCTTCGTTCCCGTCGACGAGGTGAAGGCCGCCCTCGACAAGAAGCAGAAGATGATCATCATCGACGCGCGCCCGCCGTCCGACTGGCGACGCGTCCACATCACGGGCGCGGTCTCGTACCCGTATCACGACCTCGATCGGCTGAAGGACATCCCGCTCGACGTGACCGTCCTCGCCTACTGCGCGTGTCCGCATCACCTCTCGGGTGACGTCGTCGATGCGCTCAAGAAGCTCGGCCACAAGAAGGCCTACGTTCTCGACGAGGGCATCAACGACTGGCATCGCAAGGGCTACACCGTCGTCGCCGCGCCGGGAGTGCAGCCGCCGCCGACGGAATCGCATCACGGTCACAACCACCCGTAGCCGCGCTACGCTGCGAGCATGAAGAAGCTCGCCGCAGTCGCGCTCGTCGCCGTCGGTGTCGTCTCCGTCTGGCAGCTCCGTGGAGGCGATGACGCGCCCCCCGATTCGAGCAATCCAGTGCTCGATCGGATCTGGGTCGACAAGCTACCGACGACCGAGCGCGAGACCTTCAACATCTTCGTCGTTCTCGAGGACGACGAGTTCGGCGTCTTCGACTCGCGCAGCATGTGGAAGGGCCACTTCGAGTTCTTCAAGGTGAAGGACGTCAAGCAGGGCCACGTCCGCATTCACTACCCGCAGACCGGCGAGACCGAGACGCTGCATGGCAAGGTGCGGCGCTGCTCCGAGCGCGACTTCGACTACTGCCTCGAGCTCACCGGCGGGTCCCGCGGGGTGACTCGCTACTTCTCGAAGGAGGAGTGGGTGATCGACGGCGTGCATGGACAGGCAGCACTCGCGACCCGCGTCGACCAGCTGGTCCGCTGAGACCGCTCAGCTGTACTTGAACGCGGTCGCGTCGTTGGCCAGCTCGGCGAACGACATCTGCTGCGTGCGGGCGAGCTCCTCGTCGGTGAAGAGGATCTTCGCGGCCCGCGGATCGGCGCCGAGGGCGCGCAGGAGCAGCGGCCCGAGGATCCGGCCGACAACCGGATGGTTGTAGGCGCGCTGCGCGGCGATCATGAACTGGGAGAACGGCATGCGCGCCACCGTCGGCTTGCGCATCACGAGCTGGATCCGCTTGAAGGCTTCCTGCAGCCGACGTCCGTCGGGATCGGTGACATCCATCGGGCGGATGAACACCTGCTGCAGGAACGGCTTCGCGTGCCACATCATGGTGACGGCGGAGCGGATGCCACGCAGGAGGTCGCGCAGCGGCGGGCGAGGGCGCGCCTCCATCTCCGCGATGTGGTCGTCGGAGCAGTAGCGCTCGGTCATGTAGAAATCCATCGCGATGTGCCGCGATTCATCGCGGTTGATGAGGTGCATCGCGCGGTGGCTCATCTCGTCGGCCACGAAGTCATCGAGCGAGCGCAGGAGCGCCACGTCGAGGATCAGCTCGCCCGAGGTGACGTACGCGTTCGCGAGCTCGGGCGAGACGTCCTGCACGAGCTTCAGGAAGTGCGGCCGGAAGGCCTGGAGCGCCGGGCTCACCCGGTACTCGCGATAGCGGTGCACGTTGTAGTGCTCGGCCAGCTCGGCGGCGACCGCGGAGTGCCGGCGCTCGTCGATCACGAACGTGTCGAAGATCGCGCGGAGCGTCGGATCGGTCTCCTTGTCCCGCTGCACCTCGAAGAGGGCGCCCGCGAGGAGCTCGATCGCCGCCATGTCCGTGAACATCTGGACGACGAGCTCTTCCCGCTCGCGCGACAAAACAGGAACGGCCACGTCCCAGTCGAGATCGGTGATCTCCCACTGGTCGCGGCGACACTTGTCGAGCATCCGCGCCAGATCCATGGCGCGAGCTTACCCGATGAGAACGGTTACTTGCCCGACCACTGGTTGGTCGCCGCGCCCGTCCAGGTCGAGCCACCGCCCGACCAGCTCTGGGCCGGCTTCGCCGCCCACGCGTTGCCGCCGGCGGCACCGCCCCACTGGCCGGCCGGCTGCTGCCATGCGGCGCCGCCCGTGACGGTGTTGAGAGTTGCGAGGTCGAGGGACTGGAGGGCCTTGGTGGTGGTCTTCATGCTTCTGACCTAGAGCACGTCCGGGGCCAGACAATTGTTTCGACATTCAAGCGAGTTACGTCGGTGGCCGTGATTCCTCGCGGTTACGACCGACTACCCGCCGGTAGACAGCAGCGTGCCGATACACTCGCGTCGTGCGCCGCGTCATGGCCTGGATAGCGCTGGGCATCGCGCTCGTCGGGATCGCGGCGTGTGGCGACCCCACGCCGGCCGGATCGGCGGACACCACCCTCGCCGAGGTGAAGCGGCGGGGCGAGCTCACCTGGGGCGCCGACATCCAGGGTGGCGAGCCCTTCGTGTACGAGGACCCCGATCACCCCGACCAGCTCGTCGGGTTCGAGGTCGACATCATGAACGCCATCGCGCGGCGGCTCGGCGTGAAGGCGCGCTTCGTCCAGTACGCGTGGTCGAATCTGGTGCCGTCCCTCGAGCGAGGCGACTTCGATGTCGTGGCCAATGGGCTCGAGGCCACGGCCGAGCGCCGGGAGCGCATCCTGCTCTCGGAGCCCTATTACATCTACGCCGAGACGCTCACGATCCGCGCCTCCGACTCCTATGGCTCCATCTTCGATCTCGAGGGCAAGCGTGTCGGCACGCTGAACCAGACCTACGCGCACGACATCCTCGGACAACTCCCCGTCGAGCCCGTGCTCTACGAAGGCAACGAGGAGCCGTACAGCGACCTCGCGAACGGCCGCACCGACGCGGTGCTCCTCGACAACATCATCGCCGACCGCTACGGCTGCATCGCGTCGCAGCCGACGCTGCGCTGCCTCCCGTACGACGTCGCGCGCGGCACCTACGTGATCGGCATGCGCAAGGGCGACGTCTCGCTGAAGCGGGCGATCGACCAGGCGCTCGCCGACATGCGCGCCGACGGTGAGCTCGAGCGTATCCTCACCGCTGCGAACCTCTGGGACGCACGGCAGACCGCCGAGCGACCCACCGAGGGCGCGAAGCCGCACCGCCGGACCTTCGACGGGGACATGCTGAAGCAGTTCCTCGGCGCCGCCGTGGTGACGCTCGAGATCTCGTTCTTCGCCTTCCTGATCGCCGTGCCCGTCGGACTCTTGCTCGCGATCGCGCGCGTCTACGGCGGCACCGTCGCGCAGGTCCTCGCGCGCATCTACATCGAGGCGTTCCGCGGCACGCCCGTGTTGCTCCAGCTCTACGTCCTCTATTACGGCCTGTCGAGCTACATCAAGCTCGGCCCGATGGCCGCCGCCGTGATCGGCCTCGGCCTCAACTACGCCGCGTACGAAGCCGAGGTCTACCGCGGAGCCTTGCTCGCCATCCCGCGCGGCCAGGCCGAGGCCTCGCGCGCCCTCGGGCTCGGTCCGTGGCAGACGCTCCGCCACGTCATGGTCCCGCAGGCGCTGCGCCTCGCGTTGCCCCCGATGACGAACGACTTCGTGTCGTTGCTGAAGGACAGCTCGCTCGTGAGTGTCATCACCGTCATCGAGCTGACCAAGCGCATGACCATCGCCGCCGTCGATCTCCGCGGCTGGCTCGTCCCCGGCATCGCGTGCGCGCTCCTGTACCTGGCCTTGTCGTTCCCGCTGTCCGAGCTCGCCCGGCGACTCGAGAGGAGGCTCGCGCGTGATCAGCGTCCGATCGCTCTCTAAGCGGCACGGCGACCGGCAGGTCCTCCAGGATGTCTCCACGGAGGTGACCAAGGGGGAGACGATCGCCATCGTCGGCCCATCGGGCGGTGGCAAGTCCACGCTGCTGCGCTGCCTGAACTATCTCGAGCACTTCGATCAAGGCGAGGTCGACATCGCCGGCCACACGCTGCGTCCGGGGATGGGCCGGCGTGATGCCGCGTTGCTCCGCGCCTTGCGCTCGCGCGTCGGCATGGTCTTCCAGCAGTTCAATCTGTTTCCGCACCTCACCGCCCTCGACAACATCACCCTCGCGCCCACGGTCGTGAAGAAGACCGAGCGCAGCGCCGCCGAGGAGACGGCCCGCAAGCTCCTCGGCAAGGTTGGCCTCGCCGATCGCGCCGGGGCGTACCCGCACGAGCTCTCCGGCGGTCAGCAGCAGCGCGTGGCGATCGCTCGCGCCCTCGCCCAGCACCCCGACGTGATGCTCTTCGACGAGCCGACGAGTGCGCTCGATCCGGAGATGCGCGATGACGTGATGGAGGTCATCAAGGAGCTCGCCTCCGGAGGCATGACGATGCTGGTCGTCACGCACGAGATGCAGTTCGCTCATGACATCGCGACGCGCGTCTGGGTCATCGAGCGCGGCACGATCGCGGAGGACGGCCCCCCGTCGCAGGTCGTCGACGATCCGCAGACGCAGGTCGCGCGCGAGTTCTTCGCCCGCCTGCGCAAGAAGTAGCGGTCAGACCGGGGTGGGGGTCTCGCGGCGACCCGCGATCAGGCCCCACACGGTTCCACCCACGAGGCCGCCGACGAAGCCGCCGAAGGCACCCTGCGTCACGGTGATGGACTCGACCATCGCCGCGTAGAGGCACCCGGACGTGAGACCGAAGATGACTCCGAGGACAGCGTTCTTCGTGACAGGACCGATCGGTGGCTCTTGGCGCATGCCCGGACAGGTTGCAACGCACGTGCCCTCGCGAAGCGCGGCCCAGGCACGTTCTGAGAGGGGGCCGAAACGCAAAACGAGCGCGCCGGTAGACACGCTCGTAGCAACTCGATGGCGTGGAGCCTGGCGCGCAGCGCCTTAGCGCCACCAGCCCAGCTGCTGACCGACGTTGTTCCCCATGGCGG
>LNFM01006779.1_pt1 | contig 18552 bp, 16 predicted proteins | sample 596031 | NCBI WGS metagenome assembly LNFM01 (sample SAMN04254537, study PRJNA301005) | activated carbon metagenome | isolation source: dual media filters at the Ann Arbor, Michigan drinking water treatment plant | place: USA: Ann Arbor | reverse complement strand
AACTGGCATCGCCCCCACCAAGGCATTGGCGGGGTCACTCCCATGTCCAGACTCAACGCATCAAGAAACAACCTCTTGACACTTCACAGCTAGCGCGCGGGCGCGGCGGACGGCTGGTGGACCAAAAGAAGCGGCGTATGCCGGTCATCGTGGTCTTGGGGGCACTGGTCTTGCTGCCCTGTGCCTTGGTGCTGGCCCAGTGGTCGGCCGCAGGGCGCTATGACGGCGCGTTCTATGCGCTGCAGGCGCTGGAGCTGCTGGCCGGTGCCGTGAACCTGACGCTGATGTCGCTCAATGCCCGCGACGGCCTGCGCCTGGTCGGCAAGCTGCGCGCGCGCTGAAACGACGCCCGGTGTCCGAGGCGCGGATGAGCATGCCCTGCGGGGTGCTGGTGGGATTACCCCAACATGGCGGCCCCCTCAGTCAATACTCCTGAGGGGGCCGCCATGTGAAAGCGCATCCCCTTGGGCTATGGCGGCTTCGGGTCCGGGACTCGGGACAGGCTGATAGTGAACTCGCAGGCCTGCCATTGCCGCGCTCATGGCTTGACGCGATGGCTCGGTTTTCGCTCCGCTTTCCCGTCTGGCCCCCTAAACGCAGGGCAGCCAAATACCCCCCCTGGGCATGCATAATCTTGCGATGAGTTCCCACCGGCTGCCGGATGACCCCATTGGAGAAGCAGCGTCAGGGCCTGCGTCCTGGCGCGCCCGCGGCGGCGCGCCGCTGAACCTGGCTATCGGGCTGGTCTGCCTGGTCGCCATTGGCGGCATCTGGCTCGTCACGCTGCAGCGCATCGCCTTCGAGCGCGAGCAAGCGGTTGCGGCGGCCATGCAGGCGAATTCCAACCTGGCCATTGCCTTCGAGCAGCAGGTCTACCGCACGCTGAAGGCGGCCGAGCAGGTGGCGGCCTTCGTGCGCGAACAGCACCTGCAGCAGGGCGACGGCATCAAGCTGCAGCGCTGGGTCGAGCAGGGGGTGATCCGCGAGAAGATGTTCACCATCGTCAGCGTGGTGGACGAGCGCGGGGAGATCGTCAACAGCAGCCTGGCGACGGGCCGGGTGAACTACGCCGATCGCGAGTTCTTCCGGGTCCAGCGCGAGGGGGCCGGGGACGGCCTGTTCGTGAGTCGGCCGGTGCTGGGCCGGGTTACAGGCCGCTGGCAGATTCCCATGTCGCTGCGCATTTCGCACCCCGACGGCCGCTTTGCCGGCGTGGTGGTGATGTCGGTGGATCCGGCCAATTTCACCGATTTCTACCGCCAGGCCGAGCTTGGGCCCCAGGGGCTGCTGGAGCTCACCGGCCTGGATGGCATGGTGCGCGGGCGCATGATGGGCAGCCGCAGCAGCTTCGGCATGGAGGCGCAGGGGCTGGCCTGGTTCCAGCGCCGGTCGGCCGCGCCCGCGGGGGATTTCGTTGACGAGGGCGCCGCCGCCGATGGTGTGGCGCGCATCGTCAGCTACCGCACCATGGCGGGCTATCCGCTGATGGTGACCGTGGGTACGGCCTATGCCAGTGAACTGGCCCCGGCGCTGCAGCGGCGCGCAAGCTACCTGTCGGTGGCGGGCAGCGCCACCGGGGTGCTGCTGGTGTTTGCCGGCCTGCTGATGCTTGTGCTGGCGCGCCAGCGGGCCGCCGCCGCCGCCCTGCAGGGGAGCGAAGCGCTGTTCCGGGCCACCTTTCACCAGGCCGCCACGGGCATTGCGCACATCGCCCCCGATGGCCGCATCCTGGGCGCGAACGACAAGTTCTGCCGCATGCTGGGCTACAGCCGCCAGGAGCTGCTCGCTCGCACGGTGTTCGAGCTGAGCGACGCGCAGCAGCAGGAGCAGGTGCGGAAATTCCTGGAGGACCGGCTGTCGAACCTTTCGCCCATGCTCCCGCCGGAGATCGAGAAGCCCTACCGTCGCAAGGACGGCTCCATTCTTTGGGTGTGCGAGGCGCTGGGCGTGGTGACGGACCCCAAGGGCAAACCGGGCTTCCTTGTGGCGGTGGCGCAGGACATCACGGCGCGCAAGGCACTGGAGGCGCGGCTGTCGCACGATGCCTTGCACGATGCGCTGACCGGCCTGCCCAACCGCGTGATGTTCCAGGATCGGCTGGCCCGGGTGCTGGAGTCGGCGCGCCGGCGCGCCGGCCTGGCCGCCGTGCTCTATCTCGACCTGGATGGCTTCAAGGCGGTCAACGACAGCCTGGGCCATGCGGCCGGCGACACGCTGCTGCAGCAGGTGGCCCGGCGGCTGGAGCGCTGCGTGCGCTCCGAGGACACGGTCTCGCGCATCGGCGGCGACGAGTTTGGCGTGGTGCTGGCAGCCCTGACCCAGGCGCAGGACTGCGAGGCCGTGGCGCTCAAAATCGTCAGCGCCATGGCGGCGCCGTTCGAGCTGGAGGGCGAGACCGTCCACATTTCGGCCAGCGTGGGGGCAGCCTTGTTCCCCGAACATGGAAACGACACGGCCAGTCTCCTGGCCCACGCCGACAACGCCATGTATGCCGCCAAAGACGCGGGCAGGAACCGCTTCCGCTGGGAGTCCTTGCCAGGCGGCTAGGTCGGCATCGGCTGGGACGCCAAGCGGACTCGTGCTGGGGCCGTGATGCTGCTGCCCGTCACCAGCCACAGGGCCCGAGGGGCTCTACGATCTCAAGATGGAGGCGATCGAGCATGAACGTTTCCGGGTCATCATCGAGGCCCTGGCGTAGCCTGCAGCCTGCGGACTCTGGAGCTGCTGGCCGGTGCCGTGAACCTGACGCTGATGCCGCTCAATGCCCGCGACGCCATGCGCCTGGTCGGTAAGCTGCGCCCGCGCTGAATCGCGCGGGCTCAGCCGCGCAGCAGCGCGTCGATCTGCGCGTCCTTCTCTTTCCCGATGGCCGCCAGCCAGCGGTGGAACTGGCCAAGGCATTCCGGGTCGTCTTCGTAGTCTCCCGTGCAAAACTCGGCCGGGATGGGCAGTTGGCGCACGTACGATCACACTGGGCGCGCGGCCGCAGAGGAACCGCCAGCAGGTGGGGCGCCTGCTGGCTAGACGATGGTCACGCCGATCATGGCGTGGAACTGCTCACCCATGGCGCTGAGCGCCAGGGAACCTGGTTTTGGGTTGATGTGGGTGGCGCTACTTGTCGTTCCCGGCATCCTGCTCAAACCGCGCCCTCCATCAGCCGCTCCAGGCGTTCGATGCGGTGGCGTTGCGCGGTGGTGATGGCGTAGAAATTTTCCTGCAGCTGGGTGGACTGGCCGACGCGCACCAGGCCGCCTGTTCGCAGCTCGTCTTGCACCACCACGCCGGGCAGCACGGTGAGCCAGCCGCTGTCGCGGGCGATCAGGCGCAGCATGGCCATGTCGTCCACTTCGGCGCGAAGCCGGGGCTTGACGCCCGCGCTCAGGCACAAGGCGTCGAACTGCGCGCGCAGCGCATGGCTGTGGCCGGGCAGGGCGATATCGATGCCGTCCAGGTCTTCGGGAATGCGCAGGCTGCGCCCGGCCCAGACGCTGCTCGGCCCCACGACCGAGATGGTCTGGCTGCCGAGGAAGCGGCAGTGCAAGGGACGGTCGGCGTTGGAGGCCACGGCCTCGTTGGCCAGCACCACGTCCAGCTTGTGCTTCAGCAGCCGCTCCAGCAGGCCGTCGAGCTGGCCGGATTCCAGGGTGAGTACGACGAAGGGGTCGGCCAGCAGGGGGCGGATCCAGTTCTCCTGGTAATTGCGTGAGAGCGTGGCCACGCTGCCCACGCGCAGGCGCTCCATGCCCTCGCTGCGGCCCTGCAGTCGGCCCAGCATTTCCTGCCCCAGACCGAAGATGTTTTCCGCGTAGTCGAGCACGAGATGCCCGGTTTCGGTCAGCACCAGGCGACGCCCCTCGCGCTCGAACAGGGCTTCGCCCAGGCGCTCTTCCAGCTGGCGGATCTGGGCCGAAAGCGCCGACTGCGAGATGTGCAGGGCTTGGGCTGCGCGGGTCAGATGGCCCTCTTTGGCCACGCGCCAGAAGTAGAGCAGATGATGGAAATTGAGCTGCTCGAGATTCATCGTTCTGTTTTATGAAATGATAAGTTCTTAACAATGTATTTTACAGAATGAATTGTGCGGGGCAACATGGCGACCATTCCTTCACAGCTGGCCCGACATGGACATTCCTAGCCTTCTTCTCCTCGCCTGCACACTGGCCCCGGCGGCCCTGATGCTTTACCTCGCTGGCCTGGCCAGGCTGGGTTCCTGCGGCGTGACGGCGCTCTGGCGCCACTTTCGCCTGTTCTCCGGTCTGGCCCTGCTGCCTGCCCTGGCCAGCCTGGTCCTGCAGTGGAGCGGGCATGCGCCCGCCCTGCCCGGCGCTGGCTGGCTGGCCGCCGGCCCCCTGAGCGCAGCCGTGGTCCTGCTGGTGCAACTGCTGGGCACGGTGATCGGCGCGTTCTCCTCGCGCTACCTCGAGGGCGAGCCAGCGCAGGCGCGTTACATCACGGCCCTGGCCGGTGTGCTGGGCGCGGTGCATCTGCTGCTGCTGGCGGACCACTGGCTGGTGTTGATCGCGGCCTGGATGGCCGTGGGCCTGTTAATGCAGACCCTGCTGTGCTTCTATCCCAACCGCCCCTTCGCCCTGCTGGCCGCGCACAAGAAACGCCTGGCCGACCTGCTGGCCTGGGCTCTGCTGGGCGTGGCCGCAGCGCTCGCCTGGTCCGAGGTGGGCAGCGGCTCGCTCTCGGAACTCTGGCGGCACCTGGAAGAGGGCCCCGCCTCGGCCCGGCTGCACTGGAGCGCGCTGTGCCTGGTCGCCGCGGTGATCCTGAGCACCGCGCTGCTGCCCGTGCACGGCTGGCTGATCCAGGTCATGGAGGCGCCCACGCCGGTGTCCGCCCTGATGCACGCGGGCGTGGTCAACCTCGGCGGCTTCGTGTTGATCCGTTTCGCGCCGCTCTTGGAGGCGGCTCCCGCGGCACGCTGGCTGCTCGTGGCCTTCGGCCTGGGCACGGCCCTGCTCGCCGGCCTGGTGATGCTGACACGCATCAGCATCAAGGTGCGGCTGGCCTGGTCCACCGTGGCGCAGATGGGCTTCATGGTGCTGGAGTGCGGCCTGGGTCTTTACACGCTGGCCGCGCTGCACCTGATCGGTCATTCGCTCTACAAGGCGCATGCCTTCCTCTCGGCCTCCGGGGTGGTGGCGCAGACGCGGCTGCAGGACCTTCATGGTCGCCACAGCCTGGCGCCCGTGAGCCTGTGGCTGGCGCCCCTGCTGGCGCTGGCGCTGGTGGGCGCGGTAGCGCTCACGCTGCCTGGGGCCAGCTGGCCGTGGTGGTGGAGCGTGGTGCTGGCGCTGGCCTGGGCGCCCCTGCTGTGGCTGCCACGCGCGAGCGATCCGGTGCAGGCGCGCCTGCGCTGGAGCCGCCTGGGCGCGGGCCTGGGCATGGTGCTGGGCCTGGCGACGCTGGCGGCTGCCGTGCATCTGCTACCCCTGGGCGTGCAGGACCGGCCGCACGAGGCGGCGGGCCTGGTGGCCGCGGCGGGCATGGGCTTGATGTACCTTGCGCTGCTCACCCTGCAATGGCGCGTGCGCCTGCTCGAGGGCTGGCGTCGCTGGAGCTACGCCGGTTTTTACGTGGACGAGTTCTACACCCGCCTCGCGCTGTGGATCTGGCCCTCGGCCTGGGCCGCCGCCCCCGGCCCCCGCGCTGCGCGGGGCTCTGTGGACACCGAATGAATCGCTTGGAGTCAAACATGGAAACGATCGAAAAGAACTCTCCGGACATTGCGTCGAACAGCACGTGGGCGCCGGGGGTCACACCGGCCGATGAGCGACTGGTCCGCGTCATTGACGCGGCCTGCGAACAGGCCTGCCAGGCTATTGCACCCGCCTGGCCGCTGGACCGCGCCATCGCGGTCAACCCGCACTGGGGTCGCATCGGGCGACCGGTGCGCGAGGTGGCGGCGCGCATGGCCGTGCTGGGTGGCATCCAGGTGTTTCCCTCGCGCAGCTATCTGCAGCAGGCCTGGACCAGCGGCCGCGTCAGCGAGTCCGACCTGGACGCCGCCCTGCGCGCGCTGCCCGAGGCCCAGGCCGCGGGCTTGGGGGTGGAGGACTGCGTGGCGGCCCTGGGTCGCCCGGCGCAGTCGTGGCAGCTGCCGCTGCTGATCGACGTGCTCGACGACGACCCGGGCCGCGATATGCGCCTGTCCTGGCGTGAGGCCATCACCCATCAGGTGAGCCAGACCTGCGCCGCCTACTTCGACGAACACCAGGCGGACTGGCAGCCTGATGGTCAGGTCGGGCTCTATGCCTTCTGGCGCGACACGCTCACCCACGATCATGGGATCGGCCGGCTCATGGGGCTGCCCCATCTGGGTCGCGCCCTGCACGCACTGCCTGCGACGCGCCAGGATGCCGAGCGCTGGGTGCTGCAGCGCCTGGGCCTGCCAGAGTCGGTGTGGGCGGATTACCTCGAGTCCGTGCTCCTGACGGTCAACGGCTGGGCCTCGTGGTGCGCCTACCTGGGCTGGCAAGCGCGGCTCGAAGGTCGCGATGACGATCATCTGCGCGAGTTGCTGGCCATCCGCCTGGCCTGGGGTGCGATCCTGCTGGAGTGCAAGGAAGATGCAAGCGCACAGCGCGCCTACCTGGATCTGCAGGCACGCTGGGGTCGCACGGCCGAGCTGTTCCCGCTAGCGGCGCAGGCCTTGCTTGTGGACGAGGTCTGGCAGGTGGCGCTCGAGCTGGGTTATCAGCACGATCTGGCACGCAGGCTGCAGTCCGTGGGTGTTGGCGTCCCCGCAGTCGCTTCGCGCGAGGGCATCGAGGTGCAGGCGGCCTTTTGCATCGACGTTCGCAGCGAGCCGCTGCGCCGCGCGCTGGAGGCGACCTGGCCCGCGATTCAGACCGTGGGTTTCGCTGGTTTCTTTGGCCTGCCCGTGGCCTACACACCCTTGGCGACGGCCGCGCGCCGCCCACAGCTGCCGGGCCTCTTACCCCCGGCGCTGGAGGTGCAGGACTGCGTGGTGTCCTCTCCTGGGGCGCAGGCCGGGACGACAGCCGATGCCGGCCTGGCGCGTCGGCAGCGCTTTGCCTGGGCTGAGCAGTGGCGGGCCAGCAGCCGCTGGCCCAGCGCAGCCTATTCCTATGTGGAGGCAGCAGGCCTGGGCTATCTGGGCAAGCTGGGCGACTGGCTGCAGCCCTCGACCGCGCCGCGTCCACGCGCCGATCTCAGCGGTATTCCCTCGCGTTATCGCCCGGTCTGCCGGCCCCAGCTCGTGGGCGTAGACCTGTCGGCCAGGATTGCGCTCGCACAGCGCGTGTTGCACGCCATGGGTCTGGACCATGGGCTGGCGCCGTTGGTGCTGCTGGTGGGCCACGGCAGCCAGAGCAGCAACAACGCGCAGTCGGCCGCGCTGGACTGTGGCGCCTGCTGCGGCCAGACCGGTGAAGTCAATGCGCGAGTGCTGGCGCAGCTGCTCAACGACCCGGCGGTGCGCGCCGGCCTGAAGGCGCAGGACGTGGTGATTCCGGCCGAGACCGTGTTTGTGGCCGCCTTGCACAACACCACCACGGATGAAATCGAGGGCCACGACCTGGATCTGTTGTCTGCCGACGCGCGCGAGCGCTGGGCACGGCTGCAGCCGGTCTTCGCCCAGGCCGGTGACCAGGTACGGCGAGAGCGCGCGCCGCTGCTGGGCCTGGATCCGCGTACCGGCCACGAGGCTTTGCTCACACAGCTGCGCCGCCGCGCCAACGATGGCGCCCAGAACCGGCCCGAGTGGGGGCTGGCCGGCAACGCGGCCTTCATCATCGCGCCGCGCTGGCGCACCCAGGGCGCCGCGTTGCAGGGGCGCAGCTTCCTGCATGACTACGAAGCGTCGCGCGACAGCGATGGCAGCGTGCTGGAGCTGCTGATGACGGCGCCCATGCTGGTCACGCACTGGATCAACTGGCAGTACCACGCGTCCACCTGCGAGCCCGCCCGCCTGGGCAGCGGCAACAAGGTTCTGCACAACGTGGTGGGCGGCACGCTGGGGGTGTTCGAGGGCAATGGTGGCGACCTGCGCATCGGTTTGTCCGAACAGTCCCTGCACGACGGCAAGCGGTGGGTGCACGAGCCGCTGCGCCTGACGGTGGTGATCGATGCGCCGCAAGAGGCGATCGAACGGGTGATCGGCAAGCATGCCGTCGTGCACCAGTTGCTGGTCAATGGATGGCTGCACCTTTGGCGTTACGATGGTAACCGGCTTCTTCGCCATGCCGCAGGGCGTTGGCAGGAGCTGGACACGGAGCCCGGATGTCGCGGTACCAAGGACAAGCAATTGCATTACTGACACAGCACGGCAAGGAGCAGGTGATGGCGCCTGCGCTCGAATTGCCGCTGGGCTGCCAGGTGCAGCGGGTCAGCGGCTACGACACCGACCAGCTCGGCACCTTCACGCGCGATACGCCGCGCTCGGGCAGCCAGCTCGATGCGGCGCGCCGCAAGGCGCGCATGGGCATGCAGCTCAGTGGACTGCCGGTCGGGCTGGCCAGCGAAGGCAGCTTCGGCCCGGACCCCTGGTCCGGCATCTTTCCGTGGAACGTCGAGATGGTGATCCTGGTGGACGACCGTCTTGGGCTCGAGGTGCTCGGCGTGGCCCAGGGCGCCGCACGCAGCGGCCAGCTGCAGACCGCAGAGTGGGCCGCGCTGCAGCAGTTCGCGGATCAGCAGGGCTTTCCCGCGCACCAGTTGGTGCTGCGCCCGCAGGACAGCGACGACCTGCGCCTCGACAAAGGACTTGCGGACTGGGAGGCGCTGCGAGGCAGCTTTGAGCGCTGTCGCGGCCAGGCCGCCAATGGACAGGTCTTTGCAGAGACCGATCTGCGCGCCTCGGCCAATCCCACGCGCATGGCACTCATCGCCGAGGCAGCGCGGGATTTGTGTGCCCGGCTCCAGTCCAGCTGCCCCGCCTGTGGTTTGCCCGGCTATGGCCTGGTGGAGCGCCAGCCAGGGCTGCCCTGCCGGGATTGCGGCAGTCCGACCCAGATCTATCGCGCCGAGCTCATGCGGTGCGCGGCCTGCCAGCATGAGGAAGTGGTGCCGCGTGCCGACCGGCAGTGCGCCGAGCCTTCACAGTGTCCGGATTGCAATCCCTGATCCAAGCCGGCCCTGCTTGCAGGAATGGGGTGTCTCCACGCATCGTGCCGGGATGCTACGGCGCTGGCTCAGCCGCGCAGCAGCACGTCGATCTGCGCGTCCTTCTCTTCCCAGATGCCAGCCAGCCAGCGGTGGAACTGGCCGCGGAATTCCGAGTCGTCTTCGTAGTCTCCCGTGCAGAACTCGGCCGGGATGGGCAGCTGGCGAGCACGCACGATCACCTTGGGCGTGCGGCCGCAGAGGAACTGCCAGAAGGTGGGGGCGCCATTCGGGTAGACGATGGTCACGTCGATCATGGCGTGGAACTGGTCGCCCATGGCGTTGAGCGCCAGCGCCAGGGCGCCGGCCTTGGGTTTGAGCAGGTGGCGGTAGGGCGAACCCGAGGACTGGTGCTTGGCCGCAGTGAAGCGCGTGCCTTCGGCAAAATTCATCACGCTGGTGGGCACGCGGGCGAACTTCTGGCAGGCGCGGCGGGTGGTCTCGCGGTCCTGCCGGCGCAGGTCCGGGTTCTTGCGCAGGGCGGCCTTGCCGTGCCGGCGCATGAAGGGGAAATCCAGCGCCCACCAGGCCAGGCCGATCACTGGCACGTAGATGAGCTGCTGCTTCAGGAAGAATTTCAGCAGGGGGATGCGCCGGTTCATCACATGCTGCAGCACGAAGATGTCCACCCAGGACTGGTGGTTGCAGTTCACCAGGTACCAGCCCTGGTAAGGCAGCTCGGCAACACCCTGCACATCCCAGCTGGTTTTTTGCGTGAGCCACATCCAGCCGCTGTTGCAGGCGATCCAGGCGGTGGCGATGGCGTTGAGCGCCGGGTCGATGGCCTGGCGCACGGCCTGGAAAGGCAGGACCAGCTTGAGCAGGGCCAGTCCAAACAGCAGCGTGCACCAGAACAAGGTGTTGATCACCAGCAACAGGAAGGCGAGGACGCCTTTGACGAGGGACGGCAGAAAGCTGAGCATGGGATGGGGCGAGGGGTAAGCGGGGAAGGGGCCGTTGCCGGCACAAGAGCCGCAGGGCTGTATCGATGGGCCATTGTGCGCCTGTACCGGCCGCCGGAACTGACCCAGATCAGCATTTCCCCAATTCCCCTTCTTTCGCGGTCCGGATAGCCCCCCGACCGCTGCCAAGCGGACCATAATCGCCCACAGGATGCCGGTGCAGGGCGCCGGCCTGCTTGGGCTGACACACACAAGACACAAGAGCTGACGATGAAACGTCTCGATGATTTCCGTATGACCATGGGCCGCCAGCAGCTGGTCCCCATCATGATAGGCGGCATGGGGGTGGACATCTCCTCGGCCGACCTCGCGCTGGAGGCGGCCCGCCTGGGCGGCGTGGGCCACATTTCCGATGCCATGGTCAAGACGGTGAGCGACCGCCGTTACAAGACCAAGTTCGTCAAGGCCAAGCAGGCGCTGTACCAGTACAACGTGGAGTCGGCGGACAAGTCGGCCGTGAAGTTCAACCTGGGCGACCTGGCCGAGGCCACGCGGCTGCACGTGGGCAAGACCATGGAGCGCAAGACCGGCAGCGGCCAGATCTTCATCAACTGCATGGAAAAGCTCACGATGAACGGCCCCAAGGAGACGCTCAGCGTGCGCATGAACGCCGCGCTGGATGCGGGCATCGACGGCATCACGCTGGCCGCCGGCCTGCACCTGGGCTCGTTTGCGCTGATCGAGGGCAACCCGCGCTTTCGTGACGCCAAGCTGGGCATCATCGTGTCTTCGCTGCGCGCGCTGCAGCTCTTCCTGAAGAAGAACAGCCGCCTGAACCGCCTGCCCGACTACGTGGTGGTCGAAGGCCCGCTGGCCGGCGGCCACCTGGGTTTCGGCATGGACTGGGCCAAGTACGACCTGGCCACCATCGTGGCCGAGATCCTGGCCTACCTGAAGACCGAGCAGCTCGACATTCCCGTCATCCCCGCCGGCGGCATCTTCACCGGCAGCGACGCGGTGCGTTTCATGGAAATGGGTGCGGCCGGCGTGCAGGTGGCCACGCGCTTCACCGTCACCAAAGAGTGCGGCCTGCCCGACGACATCAAGCAGGAATACTTCAAGGCGAACGAAGAAGACATCGAGGTCAACGAGATCTCGCCCACCGGTTATCCCATGCGCATGATCAAGGGCAGCCCCGGCATCGGCGACGGCATCCGCCCGAACTGCGAGGCCTACGGTTACCTGCTAGACGCCAACGGCAAGTGCGCCTACATCGACGCCTACAACCGCGAGGTAGCGGCCCACCCCGGCGAGCGCAAGGTCAAGGTGTGGGACAAGACCTGCCTGTGCACCCACATGCGCAACTTCGACATCTGGACCTGCGGCCAGCTGGCCTGGCGCCTGAAGGACACCAGCGTGCGCGACGCCGACGGCCATTACCAGCTGCTCAGTGCGCAGCATGTGTTCGAGGACTACCAGTTCAGCACCGACAACCAGGTGCGCCTGCCGGTCGCCGAGGTGGCGGCCGGCTGACGTGACCTGGTGTGGGTGGCTACGCCAGAAGTGCCGGGCATGGAGACAGCCTGAGTGGAACGCTTACACCACGACCCTGGAGGTGCCGCATGTACAAACGGATCCTGCTCGCGTACGACGGTTCCGCGCCCGGCCAGCAGGCCCTGCTGGACAGCCATGAAATCGCGCAGTGGAGCCAGGCCGAGCTGACGCTCATTGCCGTGATGCCACTGCCCATCGTCACCATGGGCCCCGAGGGCGGCGTCTATGACGACTCCCTGGTGGACAGCGAAAGGCAACGTTACCAGGCCATCCTCGACACCGGTTTGCGCCGGCTCAAAGAGTCGGGCATGAGCGCCCGCGGCGAGGTGGTGACGGGCGATCCCGTGCGTGAGCTGGCCCGAACGGCCAGCCGCATCGGGGCCGACCTGATCGTGGTGGGGCACAAGCATCTGGACGGCTGGGCGGCGCGCTGGTGGCAGGGCTCCGTCTCCAAGGCCCTGATCGAGCACGCGCCCTGCAGCGTGCTGGTGGTCATCACGCACTGAGCACCCGTCGCGGCAAACCCCCACAAGTCTGCCGGTTCGCCAGCCGCTTGTATCCTCGAAGCCAAACGAGGAGGAGGCATGGCGCAATTGCAGATCCACCGCGCGCACCAGCTGGGCTGGGCAGGCGCACGCCAGCTGGCGCAGGACTGGCGGGTGCAGGCCGAGCAGGCCTATGGCCTGCAGTGCACGCAGGAGAGCGCCGGGGAGCAGGAGCGCATTTCCTTCACGCGTCCCGGCCTCAGCGGCCGTCTGCTGGTGAGCGCCAGGTCGTTCGAGCTGGAGGCCAGTCTGGGTTTTCTGCTCAGCGCCTACCGGGACCGCATCGAATCCGAACTGCAGCAGCGGCTGGACCAGCAGCTCGGGCCGCGCTGAGCTTCAGCGTGTGCTCAGGCCCTGGAAGCAGGTGCGCAGGACCATGTCGATGATCTGCGCGTCATCGAACTGGCCGGTGCTCTTGAGAAAACCCAGCACCGGGTCGCAGGCCCGCGCATACAGCGTGTAGAGCACCACCACCGAGGGCAGGCCGCGGTCCAGGCTGCCGTCGGCCTGGGCCGCCTCGATCCAGCCGCCCAGCCTGTCGCTGACTTCCATCAGGCGGTCCAGATAGCCCTGGTGGCTCATGAGCGCGGCGCGCAGGCTGGAGTTGGCGCTGGGCAGGGTGGGCATGGCGCCGGCCAGCTGCGTCTGCAGCGTCCAGCGTGCCACCGCCTGCAGGCGCTGCAGCGGTGTCTGGGCAGGATCGAGCCCGTCGATGTGCGCCAGCGCGCGCTCCAGCACACGCACCATGGCCGCAGCGGCCAGGTCTTCCTTGCTGGGAAAGTGGCGGTAGAGGCTGGCCTTGGCGATGCCGACCTCGGCCGCGACCGCATCCACCGTCATCGCGTCGAACCCCTTTTCCGCAAGCAGGCGGTTGACCGCCTCGACGATGGCGTCTTCGCGCGCCAGGTGCATCTGCTCGCGAAAGCTGCGCTTGGCAGCGGGTGGGGGTGACTTCAGGGCGGTGGGGCTCATGGTGCTTGCGTGGGGACGTGGTCAGGCCTGGATAGACTATATCCACACTGCTTGGTTTGTTATTATACCGATTAGTATCAAATAATACCAATTGGTTATTATTCATCTGCGTTCACCGGAACGTGCCCCTTTGCGGGGGCCCCAACCGTCTCACCAAACTATGGAGCTGAAGATGAAGAAATTGCTGATTGCCTCTGTGCTGGGCCTGGGCGCGCTGAGCGCCAACGCCGCCGACATCGTCGACACCGCCGTCTCCGCCGGTTCCTTCAAGACCCTGGTGGCTGCCGTGCAGGCTGCCGGCCTGGTCGACACGCTCAAGGGTCCGGGCCCGTTCACGGTCTTCGCCCCCACCGACGAAGCCTTTGCCAAGATCCCCAAGGCCCAGCTCGACGCCCTGCTCAAGGACAAGGCCGCGCTGACCAAGGTGCTGACCTACCACGTGGTGTCGGGCAAGGTAATGGCCGCCGACGTGAAGGCCGGCAAGGTCAAGACGGTGCAGGGCTCCGAGCTCACCGTCAGCACCATGGGCGGCGTCAAGGTCGACAACGCCAATGTGGTGAAGACCGACATCGTGACCGACAACGGCGTGATCCACGTGATCGACAGCGTGGTGCTGCCGAAGTAAATCTCAGTGTGCTCCCCGACTTGGCCCCTCCTGTGAGGGGCCTTTTTTTTGCAGCCTCGCCGGGGGAGGTGGGGCGCACCGCGTGATGCAGATCCGGCCGGTCTGGATTTAACATTCAAACAAACGTTAGAATGTTCGCATGAAAAAACGCGACATCAAGGATCTGCTCTACGAACAGGTGGCCCGCATCGGCAAGGCGGTCTCCAGCCCCAAGCGGCTGGAGCTGCTGGAGTTGCTGGCCCAGGGCGAGAAGACGGTGGAGTTGCTGGCGACCGAGCTGGCCATCGACGTCAAGCTGGCCAGCGCCCACCTCAAGGCCTTGAAGGCCGCGCGCCTGGTGGAGCACCGGCGCGAGGGCAAGTACATGGTGTATCGCCTGAGCGGCGACGACGTGGCCCGGCTCTGGGTCACGCTGCGCCTGGTGGCCGAGGAGCATCTGGTGGAGTTGCAGCTGGCGCTGCAGAAGATGGTGGCCGCGCCCGAGCAGCTCACCCAGGCCAGCCGCAAGGAATTGCTGGCCCAGGCCAAACGCGGCGAGCTCATCGTGCTGGACGTGCGGCCCGAGGAGGAGTACGCGGTGGCGCACCTGCCCTATGCGCGCTCCATGCCGGTGGCCGAGATCGAGCGTCGCCTGGCCGAGCTGCCCAAGGGGCGCGAGATCGTGGCCTATTGCCGCGGCCCTTTCTGTCTGTTTTCCGAGGAAGCGCAGCAGCTGCTCAAGCGCAAGGGCTACCGCGTACGCAAGCTGCTGGACGGCGTGGCCGAGTGGCAGGCCGCCGGCATGCCGCTGGAACGACCCTGAGGAGCCCCCATGTTTTTCAAGCAACTGGCGACGAAGGAAGCGTCGCTGTCCTATTTTTTCGGGTGCGCAACGGTCGCCAAAGCCGTGGCCGTGGACGTCGTGGCGGGTGATGAGCAATGGTTCATCGATGAGGCGAAGAAGGCCGGGGTGTCGATCACGCACGTGATCGACACCCACGTCCACGCCGACCACTACTCGGGCGGGCGCAAGCTCGCTGCCATGCTGGGTGCGCCTTACTGCCTGCACGAGGCGGATCGCAACTTTGTGAAGTTCGATTTCGAACCGCTGCGCGACGGCCAGAAGCTGGACCTGGGCAATGTGCAGGTGGAGGTGCTGCACACGCCGGGCCACACGCCCGACAGCATCTGCCTGCTGGTGACCGATCTGCGCCGCGGTGGCGCGCCCTGGTTCGTGCTGACGGGCGACACCCTGTTTGTGGGCGCTGTCGGCCGTCCCGACCTGGCCGGCCAGGAACGGGTGATGGCAGGGCAGCTCTACGACTCGCTGCAGAGCCGGCTGATGAGCCTGCCGGCCGATCTGGAGGTCTACCCTGGCCACCAGGCGGGCAGCGCCTGCGGGGTCGGCCTGTCGGGCAAGCCCTCGTCCACCATCGGCTTCGAGAAGCGCTGGAACCCGGCGCTCTCCATGAGCCGGGACGATTTCATCGTCGAACTGACGCGCGAGATCCCGCCGCGCCCGGCCGACATGGACCGCATGGTCGCGGCCAACATCACAGCATGAGCGGCTTGCCAACATGAGCGAACTCAGCGTGGCGCGCCACGAGGTGCAGGACGTCCTGCGCGGCATCCGCCACAACCTGCCGCAGTTCCTGCACCAGCTGCTGCAGGTGCTGCTGGTGGGCCTGACCATCGGCATGATGCGTACCGTGGTGCCGGCGCTGGCCAGCGCCGAGTTCGGCGTGCCCAAGGGCTCCTTCATGCTGCTGATCTCCTTTGTCGTGGCCTTCGGCTTCGTCAAGGGCACGCTCAATTTCGTGGCCGGCCGCCTGTCGGAAAACATCGGGCGCAGGAAGGTGCTGCTGATCGGCTGGCTCAGCGCATTGCCCATTCCCTTCATGATCCTGTGGGCGCCGAGCTGGGGCTGGATCGTGGCGGCCACCGTGCTGCTGGGCATGAACCAGGGTTTCGCCTGGTCCATGACGCAGACCTCCAAGCTCGACATCACGCGGCCCGACCAGCGCGGCCTGACCATCGGCCTCAACGAGTTCGCTGGCTATGTGGGCGTGGCGATGGCCGGCATCGTCACCGGCTACATGGCCACGGCCTTCGGCCCGCGGCTGGGCCTGCTGATCTTCGGTCTCGTGGTGATCGTCCCGGCGCTGCTGCTCACGCTGTTCTTCGTGAAAGAGACACTGCCCTGGGCCCGGTCCGAAGGGGCGCGCCATGCCGCCGGCCAGGCGACGGGGCCGGTGCCACGGTATCCCGCCAACGTGCCAGCGCGGCCCGGCACCTGGCAGATCTTTGCGCTGATGACCTGGCGCGACCACCGCCTGGCCGCGCTGTGCCAGGCCGGTCTGGTGGAGAAGTTCGTCGACGCGCTGATCTGGGTCTTCTACCCGGTGTTCCTCTACCAGCAGGGCCTGAGCCTGCCGCAGGTGGGCTGGGTCATCGGCGTCTACGGTTTCGTCTGGGGCGGCTCGCAGCTCTTCACCGGCAAGTTGTCGGACCGCATCGGCCGCCACCTGCCCAACGTGGCCGGCATGTGGATCTGCGGCGCCGGTGTGGCCATGATGCTGCTGGGCTCGGGCGTGGCCTGGTGGTCGCTGTCGGCGGCGGTGTCGGGTTTGGGCATGGCCCTGCTGTACCCGAACCTCTCGGCGGCGGTGGCTGACATCTCGCACCCCCACTGGCGCGGCTCGGCCATCGGCATCTACCGCTTCTGGCGCGACCTGGGCTACGGCATCGGCGCGCTCGGGCTGGGCGCGGTCGCCCATTTCACTGGCCACATGGAAGGCGCCTTCTGGTTCGTCGCGCTGTCCATGGGCCTCTCCGGTGGGCTTCTGGCGTGGTGGGGTGAAGAAACCCATCCGCGTCTGAACCCAGCCTGAATCCCCAAGCTTTTTATTCCAAGGAAAACCATGAAAAAACTGCTGACGCTTTCCCTGCTCGCGCTGTTGGCCGGTGTGGCCAGCCTCCCGGCCCATGCCAATGACAAGGCCACCATCGATGCCATGGAAGGCTACTTCGAGTTCGTCGATTACGGCGGCGCCACCATCTTCCCCGAGCAGATCCCGAAGGACGACTGGAAGAAATTCTTTGTCATCGACGCGCGCGACAAGGGCCAGTTCGACAAGGGCCACATCCCCGGTGCGATCCACATCGAATGGCGCCAGGTGCTGGCCAAGCGCAACGAGATCCCCAAGGACAAGCCGGTGCTGATCTACTGCAACCAGGGCACGCTGTCAGCCCAGGCCGGCCTGGCGCTGCGCCTGGCCGGTTACGAGAACGTGCGCATCCTGCAGGGTGGCATGAGCGAGTGGAAGGCCAAGGGCGGTTTTGACGCGGCAGCCAAGGCCACGGGTGCGCCCTCGCACAGCGGGCACTGACGGGGTCTCGTGCCCGGTGCCTACACCCGCTCGTACAGCGTCACCACGCAGGCGCCGCCCAGGCCCAGGTTGTGCTGCAGGGCCAGACGCGCATCGGGCACCTGGCGTGCGCCGGCCTGGCCGCGCAACTGCTGCACGAGCTCCGTGCATTGCGCCAGCCCCGTGGCGCCCAGCGGGTGGCCCTTGCTGAGCAGGCCGCCCGAGGGGTTGGTGACGAACTTCCCGCCGTAGCTGTTGTCGCCGTCCATCACGAACTTCTCCGCGCCGCCCTCGGGGCACAGGCCCAGGGCCTCGTAGCTGATGAGTTCGTTTTGCGCGAAGCAGTCGTGCAGCTCCACCACGTCCACGTCCTGCGGGCCGATACCTGCGCTTTCATAGACCTGGCGCGCGGCCTCCTTCGCCATGGAAAACCCCACGACCTCGCGCATGTCGCGCGCCTCGAACGTCTTGTGGGTGTCGGTGGTCATGGCCTGGGCGCGCATGCGCACCGAACGGTCCAGGCCGTGCTTCTGCGCAAAGGCCTCGGAGCAGATCACGGCGGCTGCTGCGCCGCAGGTGGGCGGGCAGGCCATCAGGCGGGTCATCACACCGTCCCACAGCATGGGCGCGGCCATCACGTCTTCGGTCGTGACTTCCTTGCGGAACAGGGCCAGCGGGTTGTGGGCAGCGTGGCGGCTGGCCTTGGCGCGGATGGCGGCAAAGGTTTCGAGCCTGGTGCCGTACTGCTGCATGTGCGCGAGACCCGCGCCACCGAAATAACGCAGGGCCAGCGGGATCTCGGGGTGGCCCACCAGCGCCTGGGTTGCTTCGTCGAAACGGTCGAAGGGGGTAGGGCGGTCGTTGAACACGGCACCCAGGGCGCCCGGGCTCATGTGCTCGAAGCCCAGGGCCAGCACGCAGTCGGCCGCGCCGCTGGCCACGGCCTGGCGTGCCAGGTAGAGGGCGGTGGAGCCGGTGGAGCAGTTGTTGTTGACGTTGACGATGGGGATGCCGCTCATGCCCACTTCGTACAGCGCGCGCTGGCCGGCGGTGGAGTCGCCGTAGACGTAGCCCACGTAGGCCTGCTGGATCTGCGCGTAGTCCAGGCTGGCGTCGGCCAGGGCAGCGCGCACGGCCTCGGTGGCCATCTCGGGGTAGGGGCGGTTGGCGCCCGGTTTGGCAAAAGCGATCATGCCGACACCGGCGACCAGGACAGGGCTGGACATGGGGAGCTCCATTGCGAAAAGACCCGGCCAGCTTATCACCGCCCGCAGCGGGGCGGGCCGTGAGCTCTCAGGCTGCGACCACGCAGTTGCGGCCGGCTTTTTTGGCCTGGAAGAGCCGGGCATCGGCCTGGTTGACGGCGACGTTCTCGTCGTGGTTTTCCGGGCTGGCGACCACCAGGCCGATGCTCACGGTGGTGACGCCGGCGATGGGGTCGGTCGACGTGGCCAGGGCCTGGCGGATCTTCTCGG
>LNFM01010319.1_pt1 | contig 18559 bp, 15 predicted proteins | sample 596031 | NCBI WGS metagenome assembly LNFM01 (sample SAMN04254537, study PRJNA301005) | activated carbon metagenome | isolation source: dual media filters at the Ann Arbor, Michigan drinking water treatment plant | place: USA: Ann Arbor | reverse complement strand
CGTCCACGGCGCAGTACCTGCCGGCCATCGAGTCGGCGCTCGCGGCAGTCCTGGCGGCTCGACCCCAGACGATTGTGCGCCTCGTGGGCAGCGGCAGCAATCCGTTCTCGACGATCCCGGCCGAGATCGTCGAGTGGACCGATGACGCCGAGATCGCGGAACTCGTCCGTTTCGACATCGGCCTGATGCCCATGCCCGACACGCCGTGGACTCGGGGGAAGGCGGCCCTCAAGGCCCTGCAATACGGCGCCGCACGGACACCGACGGTTGCGTCGTGGACGAGCACCAACGACGAGATTCTCGGCGCCGGGGGCGGCGTGGTCCTGTGCCGAACACCCGACGAGTGGCGTGACGCGCTGCTGGCGTTGGTCGACGGTCCCTCGCGGCGCGCCGACATGGGCGAGCGCGCGCGTGCGCATGTCGCGCGTCTCTACTCCGTGCAGGCCAATGGCGCGCGCCTCGCGGCCGTGCTGCGCCACCCCGCCGGGGTGCACGCATGACCCGCGTGCTGCGCGTCATTGCGCGCCTCAACATCGGCGGCCCGGCCATCCATGCCACCCTGCTCAGCAAGCGCCTCGACCCGGCCCGATACGAGACGATGCTCGTGACCGGAGCGGAGGGCGAGAACGAGGGCAACCACTTGCAGTTGCACGGGCAGGTCCTCCAGAACCTGGTGACGATGCCCGATCTGGGCCGCGAGATTCGCGGTCTGCAGGACCTGCGGAGCCTGTGGGCGCTGACGGGCCTGATGCGACGCTTCAGGCCGCACGTGGTGCACACGCATGCTGCCAAGGCGGGCACCATCGGCCGTGTCGCCGCGCGGCTCGCCGGTGTCCCCGTCGTCGTCCACACCTTCCATGGCCATGTGCTCAGCGGCTACTTCTCGCCGCGGAAGGAGCAGGTGTTCCGTGCGATCGAGCGGGGACTGGCCCGCATCACCGACGAGTTGGTGGCCGTGAGTCCCCGCGTCCGGCAGGAACTCCTGGACATGCGGATCGGGACCGCCGACACCTTCTCGGTGGTGCCCCTCGGCTTCGACTTCGACCGCTTCGTGCGGGCGGACGAGCATCGCGGTCAGCTGCGCGCGGAGCTCGGCATCGCGCCGGCCGCACCTCTCATCGGCATCGTGGCCCGACTGGTGCCCATCAAGGCGCACGAGGTGTTTCTGGACGCCGCGCGTCAGCTGCATGCCGTGCGCCCGGACGCGCACTTCGTGCTCGTCGGCGACGGGGAGCGTCGAGGCGAACTGGAGCAGATGGTGCAGGCCGCCGCACCATCGTTCCGCGCGGCCGTCCACCTGCTCGGGTGGCGTGCCGATCTCGCCCGCATCTACGCCGACCTGGACATCGTGGCGCTGACCTCGCGCAACGAAGGGTCGCCCGTGGCCCTCATCGAGGGCATGGCGTCGGCGCGACCGGTGGTCTCCACCCGGGTCGGTGGCGTGCCGGACGTGGTCACCGACGGCGAGCGCGGCTGGCTCGTGGACATGGACGACGCCAGTGGGATGAGCACGGCCCTGCTGCACGTGCTGTCGCTGCCGGACCGCGGCCGCGCCGTGGCGCTGGCGGGCCGTGCGCACGTCCTCGCGACGTACGGCGCCGATCGCCTGGTCGACGACATCGACGTGCTCTATCAGCGGCTCCTCAGCCGGAAAGGCGCGGCGTGACCTGGAGCCTCGTGGCCGTGCCGGCCGTCGTCGCGTTCGTCGCCGCGCTCCTGTTGGTGCCGGCGGTCAAGCGCGTGGCCATCGCCACCGGGCTGGTGGCGATGCCCAAGGCCGATCGCTGGCATCGCCGGCAGATTCCGCTGCTGGGCGGTCTCGCCATCGTGGTGGCGACGCTGGCCGGCGTGGCCATCGGTCAGCCGCGCAGCCAGCCGGTCTGGCTGCTGCTCGCCTGTGCCACCGGCCTCGCCGTCGTCGGCCTCGTGGACGATGTGCGTCCGCTCCGGCCCCAGACCAAGCTGTTCCTGCAGATCTTCGCCGCCGCCCTCATGAGCGTGTTCGGGCTGCAGTTCCAGTTCACCGGGCTGCCGGCGCTCGACATGCTGATCTCGCTGGTGTGGCTGGTCGGGATCACCAACGCGCTGAACCTGCTGGACAACATGGATGGCCTGGCCGCCGGCATCGCGGCCATCGTGGCCGGCTTCCGTCTGCTGTTCTTCCTGGCCGACGGTCATCTCGAGGGGGCGATGCTGGCCGCCGTCATCCTCGGCGCGTGCCTCGGCTTCCTCGTCTACAACGTCAACCCGGCCTCCATCTTCATGGGCGACACGGGCAGCCTGTTCCTCGGGTTCCTCGTGGGCGGTCTGAGCCTGGTCGGCGGCTGGCCGTATGCACGCGGGACGACGCTCGTGCTGGTCTTCCCGATGCTCGTCGTGCTGGTGCCGATCTTCGACACGACGTTCGTGACCCTCGCGCGCATCCTGGCGGGTCGTCCCGTGTCGCAGGGCGGGCGCGACCACACGTCGCATCGCCTGGTCGCGCTCGGCATGTCGGAGCGACAGGCGGTGCTGACGCTGTATGGCCTGGCCCTCGTCGGCGGCGCCATCGCGTGGCTCTCGTACAGGTACGGCCTCGGCTACGGCGCCGTGCTCGCCGTCGTCCTGGCACTCGGCACCGTCCTGTTCGGCATCTTCCTCGGGCGTCTGCAGGTGTATCCGCCCGACGCGGTGCCGCAGAGCGGCGTCGCGCTGCTCCTGGCCAACTTCACCTACCGGCGCCAGGTGGTCACGGTGGCGGTGGATACCGTCCTCGTCGTCGTCGCCTACTACTCGGCGTACCTGCTGCGCTTCGAGGGGACGTTCCGGGCGGAGCGGCCGATCTTCGAGCAGTCGCTGCCGGTGGTGCTGCTGGCCCAGGTGACGGCGTTTCTCGTGCTGGGGACGCACCGCGGCATCTGGCGTTACACGGGGGTCTCCGACCTGCTGCGCCTGGCGCAGGCGTGCGCGCTCGGGACCATCCTGTCGGTGCTGGGGGTGTCGTTCCTGTACCGGTTCACCGGCTACTCGCGGGCGGTGTTCGTCATCCACGGCGTGCTGCTGTTCGTCGCGGTGGCCGCCACGCGACTGTCGTTTCGCACGCTGGATTCGGCACTTCGCAAGGAGTCGCCCGATGCCGAGCCGGTCCTGATCTACGGCGCGGGCAAGGGCGGGTTGCTGGTCCTGCGCGAGATTCGCGGCAACGACGCGCTCGGCTGGCGGGCCGTGGGCTTCCTCGACGACGACCGCAGCAAGCAGGGCACGCGCGTCGACGGGGTGCTCGTGCACGGCGGCGGCGCGGCGCTGGAGGCGGCGGTGCTCGCGACCGGGGCGAGGCGTGTGGTGCTCTCCACGCCGGCGCTGGACACGGCCCTGACAGAGGCCCTCGTGACGCAGTGCGAGGCCATGGGCGTGCACCTGGTGCAGTCCCGCGTCCAGTTCACGCCACTCACCTGAGGCGTCAGCCGCGCTTGCGGCCGACCGCACACCAGAACGGCATGTGTTCGCTGAAGCGGATGTCGGCGAGCCCGGCGTCCTGCAGCATCGAGCCAACCTGCGCGCGCGTGAAGCGCTGCTCGAGGCGTGTGCCGAAGCGATCCAGCGCATCGGTGCGCATCGTGTAGAAGCTGCGGTCGGCGTAGTAGTACAGCGGCCAGTGCGACGTGTCGAGTCCCGCCCGGCGGCCGACCCTCGCCGCGGTGGCGAGCGGCCAGTACACCGTCGACGCGATCACCTGGCTGGCGGCGTAGCGCAGGGGCATCGGCAGGCGCGACGTCGTGCGTCGCACGAGGTCGCTGGCCTGCCACACCGCCCGGAACCAGGCCGGACGGTTGTCGAAGGCGTAGTAGAGGTAGACGAGAAACGGTGCGCCCGGCTTGAGGCACCGGACGCATTCGCGCAACGCGGCCTCGGTATCCGGCACGTGGTGCAGCACGCCGAGCGAGTAGCCGAAATCGAGGCTGCCGGTCGCGAACGGCAACTGGCCGGCCGATCCCAGATGGAACGCGCAGTTGCCCTGTCCGGCCAGCGCGCGTCTGGCGACGGCCAGCGCCTCGGCACTTGCGTCGACCAGGTGCAGGTGTCCCACTCTGGGCGCCACCCCCCTGGCCCAGCGTCCGCTGCCGCATCCGACGTCCATCCCCGCGGCGCCGGCGGGCAGGGCCTCCCACGGGAAGATGCCGAAGTACTGGGCAAACAACTCGTCGTATTCGGCGGCTGACAGCGTGGTCTGATCGAACCGCGACCATTCGTCGCCGAAACCGGCAACCGTCTCGTGATCGACGTTGGGGCGGCCAGTCGTGTCGGGAAGGGGAGGAGCCATGGAGCGGCGGACGTGCCGTCGGAATTGTAGTCCACGGGCGTCGACCTTCTCCCCACCGGCGGCATGCGGTAGCGTGTAGGGCGTGTGCGGGGTCACGGGGTTCTGGGATGGACGCGGGGGCACTCGCGCGCAGGTCGACGATCGCATCGCCGCGATGACGACGTGCATCGCCCATCGCGGCCCCGATGACGCGGGTGCGTGGTGGGACGGGCAGGGCGGGCCGGTGCTCGGCTTCCGCCGTCTGGCCATCCTCGATTTGTCGCCCGCGGGGCATCAGCCCATGGCCTCCCGATCCGGCCGCTTCACCATTGTCTTCAACGGCGAGATCTACAACTACCGCGACCTGAGGACGGCCCTGGCGGCCGACGGCTGGAGTTTTCGCGGGGGATCGGACACCGAAGTCATCCTCGCGGCGGCCGAGCACTGGGGGGTGGAGGGACTGTGGGCGCGCCTGTGGGGCATGTACGCGATTGCCCTGTGGGATGCCGACACGCGCCGTCTGCACCTGGTCCGTGATCGGTTCGGCAAGAAGCCGCTGTACTACGGGCGCTGCGGCGGCGTGCTGCTGTTCGGCTCCGAACTCAAGGCGCTGCGGGCCCATCCCGCCTGGGACGCGCCGATCGACCGCGACGCCCTGACGGCCTACGTCCGCTACGGCTACGTGCCCGGCGATCGGTCGATTCACGTCGGCATCACGAAGGTGCCGCCGGGGGCCGTGGTGACGTTCGGCGCCCCGGACGACGTGCCGCGCGTGGACGCCTACTGGAGTGCCCTGGACGTCGCCCGCGAGGGCATCGCGGCACGACCGGGTGCGGCCGATCCCGTGCAGGCGGCACAGGAGCTCGAGGCCCTGCTCGGCGACGCGGTCTCGCGCCGGATGATCGCCGACGTGCCGCTCGGGGCCTTCCTCTCGGGCGGGATCGACTCCAGCCTGGTGACGGCCCTGATGGCGCAACAAGCGTCGGGGCGCGTGCGGACCTTCACCGTCGGGTTCGATGCGGCCGGCTACGACGAAGCGCAGGCGGCCCGCGCGGTCGCCGACATCCTCGGCACCGACCACACGGAGTTCCGGGTCACGCACGCCCAGGCGCGCGAGGTCATCCCGCGGCTGCCGGCGCTGTACGACGAGCCGTTCGCCGATTCCTCGCAGATTCCCACCTTCCTCGTCGCCCAACTGGCGCGACAGCACGTGACGGTGGCGCTGTCGGGCGATGGCGGCGACGAGGTCTTCGGCGGCTATCTCCGCTATCAGTTCCTGCCCGCGACCCTCGCCAGGGCGGCCGTATTCCCCGGGGCCGTGCGCCGCGGCGCCGCCGCCGGCATGCAGGCCTTCGCGCCGGCCACCTGGGACCGCGCCTTCGCGGCGGCGTCCGCCGTGTTGCCACGTCGTGCCCGGCAGGCGCGTCCCGGCGAGAAACTGCACAAGCTGGCCACGGTGCTCGCGGCCTCGTCGGCCGATGAGGCCTACCTGCGGACCGTGTCGACCTGGCCGATGCCGGAGCGCGTGGTCATCGACGGCCGCGACCCGGGCGCGACGTGGGACGAGGCCCGCATGGCGCAGGCCTTTCCCGACACGCTCGATCGGCTGATGGCCCTCGATACCGTGACCTACCTGCCCGACGACATCCTCGTGAAGGTCGATCGCGCGACGATGGGCACGAGTCTCGAGGCGCGAGCGCCGCTGCTCGATCACCGCGTGTACGAATGGGCGTGGCGCCAGCCGCAGGCGCTCAAGATCGCCGATGGCGAGGGCAAGTGGTTGCTGCGCCAGGTCCTCGGCCGGCACGTCCCCCGTCAGGTCTTCGATCGGCCGAAGATGGGCTTTGCCATCCCCCTCGGCGACTGGCTGAGAGGCCCCTTGCGCGGATGGGCCGAGGCGCTGCTCGACCCGGCGCGGCTGCGCGCCGAGGGCTATCTGCGGCCGGAGGTCGTCACGGCCACCTGGCAGGCGCATCTGGCCGGCCGCGGCGCGCACGAGGCGCGCCTCTGGAGCGTCCTGATGTTCGAAGCCTGGCTGGAGGCCTGGCAGTGAGCCACACGCGGCGCATCCTGCTGGTCGGCGCCGGCTACACCGCGCGCATCGTCGCCGACGAGTTCGTGCGCCACCAGCGTGGCGAGGAACTGATCGCGGCCCTCGACGACGACCCCGCGCGCCTCGGGCAGCCGGTCGGTCCGGTGACCGTCGTCGGTCCGGTGGCCAGCCTCGAACAGATCGTGCAGTCGCACGCCGTCGACGAGGTGGTCGTCGCCATCCCGAGCCTCTCCGGGCCGCGCCTGCGCGCCATCACCATGGCGTGTCGGCGGCTCGGGCTCCCGGTGCGCACCATGCCCGGGATCGTCGAACTGCTCGGCCTCCCCATCACGCCGACGCAGTTGCGCCCGGTCGAACTCGGCGACCTGCTGCGGCGCACCGAGGTGGCGTGCGACGACCCGCCTCCGGCGTACCTGCGGGGGCAGCGGGTGCTCATCACCGGCGCCGGCGGGTCGATCGGTCGCGAGCTGGCCCGTCAGGTGTGCCGCGCCGCGCCGGAGTGCGTGATCCTGCTGGGACACGGCGAGAACAGCATTCACGCGGCCCATGCCGAAATGTCCGGCGAAGCGGACGCGCCTCCCCTGGTGCCGGTGATCGCCGACATCACCGACCGGCGCACGCTCGCCCGGGTCTTCTCGGCCCATGGCCCGACCGTCGTCTTCCACGCCGCGGCCCACAAGCACGTGCCGTTGATGGAACTGCATCCGGCCGAGGCCGTCCGCAACAACGTGATCGGCACCCGGAACGTGCTGGCGTGTGCCGAGGCGGCCGGCGTGCCGCGACTGCTGCTGGTCTCGACCGACAAGGCCGTGGCGCCGGCGAGCGTGATGGGGGCCAGCAAGCGGGTGGGCGAGTGGCTGGTGCGCGAGACGGCGCTGCGGTCCGGGCGGCGCTACGTCGCCGTGCGCTTCGGCAATGTCCTGGGCAGTCGGGGCAGCGTCGTCCCGGTGCTCGAGCGGCAGATTCTGCGCGGCGGGCCGATCACGCTGACGCATCCCGACATGTCGCGCTTCTTCATGACCATTCCGGAGGCCGTCTATCTCGTGCTGCAGGCGGGGGGCCTGGACGATGGTGGCGAGCTCTATGTGCTCGACATGGGCGCGCCGGTGCGGATCGTCGACCTGGCGGAGGATCTGCTGCAGCTGTCGGGCCGTGCGCCGGGCACCGTGCCGATCGTGTTCACCGGGCTGCGGCCGGGCGAGAAGCTGACCGAAGCGTTGTGGGAGCCGGACAGCGAGGTGGTGGCGACGGGACGGGGCGACATCCTGCGCGTCACCGAGGGATCACCGTCGCCCCGAGGGCCAGCGCTCGATCGTCTGGTCCGCCGCCTGGGGGTGGCCGCGCGTCGTGGCGATGCCGACGCGATCTATCGCCACCTGCACGACGGGCTGGCGACCTTCACGTCGAGTCGCCTGCCGCTGCCCGTCGCCTGAGGGTCAGGCCCGCATGAAGTCGATCACTTCGCGCAGGATCTGGTCGAGGTCCACGCGCGGCTCGTAGCCCACCAGGTTGCGGATCTTGGTGATGTCCGGCACACGACGCGGCATGTCCTCGAAGCCCGATTCGTAGGCCTGGTCGTACGGGATGCGGACGATCTCGGACGAACTCGCGGCCATGTCGCGGATCTTCTCGGCCAGCGCGTTGATGGTGATCTCTTCGCCGTTGCCGATGTTGAAGACCTGTCCGATGGCCTTCGGCTCGGCGGCCAGGGCCATCAGGGCCCGGACGACGTCACCGACGTAGGTGAAGCTGCGCGACTGGGTGCCGTCGCCATGCACGGTGATGGGCTTGCCGAGCAGCGCCTGGCGCACGAAGTTCGGGATGACCATGCCGTACTGGCCCGACTGGCGCGGCCCGACCGTGTTGAACAGCCGCACGATGATGACCGGCAGCCGCTTCTCCTTGTGGTACGCCAGGCCGAGGAACTCGTCGATGGCCTTGCTGCAGGCGTAGGCCCACCGGTGCTTGTGCGTCGGCCCCATCACGAGGTCCTGTTCCTCGTTGAACGGCACGTCGGTGCTCTTGCCGTAGACCTCCGACGTCGAGGCGATGACGACCAGCTTCTTCTTCTTGTTGGCCTGTCGCAGCACCACCTCGGTGCCGTGCACGTTGTTCTCGATCGTGGCGACCGGCTCCTCGACGATCTTCTTGACGCCGACGGCGGCGGCCAGATGGAAGATCACATCGGCTTCATCGACCAGCTCGGCCAGCAGGCGCTCGTTGTCGACCGTGTCGATCGTGTAAGAGAACGCCGGGTTGGGCTTGAGGTGCGCGATGTTGGTGATGGACCCGGTCGACAGGTCGTCCAGGACGTGCACGCGATGACCCGCGGCCAGCAGGGCGTCCGAGAGGTGGGAACCGATGAAGCCGGCGCCGCCGGTGATGAGCACATGCATGGTCAGGAACGGTCCTCTCAACGTCGTGGGGTCGGCATGGGACCCGCCTTGCGATAGTCGCCGCGCGACAACAGCTTCTCGAGCCAGACGTACAGCACGATGAACAGATACCGGCTGCCCATCTCCTTGATCTTCAACTTCGACACCCCGGTCGTCCGGTTGTACCAGCTGATCGGCACCACCGTGTACGAGTACCCGCGCACGATGGCCTTCAGCGGCAGTTCGACCGTCAGGTTGAAGTGCTTGGCCAGCAGGGGGGTGCACCCCGAGATGACCTCCCGCCGATAACACTTGAAGGCGTTGGTCGTGTCGTTCAGCCGCAGGCCGAACAGCACCCGGATGAACGCGTTGGCCAGGCGGTTCATCAGCAGCTTGTGCGACGGATAGTCCACGACCCGCCCGCCCGCGATGAACCTCGACCCGAACACGCAATCATACCCTTGAACCAGCGTCCGGTAGTAGGTCACGACGTCGCGCGGATCGTCGGAGGCATCGGCCATCACGATGCACACCGCGTCGCCGCTGAAGGCCTCGAGGCCGGCCAGCACGGCGTGGCCGAACCCGCCGGCGCGCGGGTTCTCCACGCGACGAAGCTCGGGGATCTCGGCACGGAGGCCCGCCAGCACGGCGCCGGTCCCGTCGGTGCTGTGGTCGTCCACCACCACCAGCTCGAACGGGATCGCCGCCGCGCGCAACTGCGTGGCGAGGGCCTGCAGGGTCGGGGTGATGCCGTCGGCCTCGTTGTGGGCCGGAATCACGACCGAGAGCAGCAGCGGCGCCGGATCAGGCACGGGGGGTGGCGATGAAGAAGCTCTGTTGTCCGAAGACGCGCCAGGCCGGGCGCAGCTTCAGGTAGAGCTTCAGCAGCAGGATCGAGTTGGGCAGCCGCCCCTGCGTGGTGAAGGGCAGGAACCGCCCGAGCACGTAGGGGACATCGAAGCCGGTGGTCTCGAGGGCCTCGGTGAGGCTGCGCTCGCAGAGCGGCGTGATGTGGTCGAAGAACTGCCAGTAGTCTTCCTTGCAGTAGCGGATGTTGGGCTGCAGGACGAGGAAGCGTCCCGACGGCTTGAGCACGCGCCGCACCTCGCGCAGGGTCGCGAGGATGTCCTCGCGCGTCAGGTGCTCGAGGAAGTTGCTGGCGAAGACGACGTCGGCCACGCCGTCCTCGAGGCCCTCGATGCGCGAGGTCGAGCTGAGGATGACGCGGACATCGGGCCCGGCGTGCCGCCGGGTGTCGGGGTTGAGATCGACGGCGACCTTGCGCGCGGCCCGGATGTGGTTGATGAACTCGCAGTAGCCGGCGCCGATCTCGACCACCGTGGACTCGGGCGCGACGTGGGCCTGGAAGAACTCGCGGCACAGGACGTCCCACATCTGCTGGCGGAACGCCAGCGAGTCGGCGAAGCGCCGCTCGTAGATGCTCTGGACGTCGACGCCGCCGGCGGCGTTCATCGACTGGCGGCGGTCTGCCATCGCTCGACGTTCTGATCGTGGATGTCCTGCAGGAGCGCCGCCACGTCGAACTGCTGCTGCCACGCCGGGTAGTGGCGACGGAACTTGCCGATGTCGCTCACATACCAGATGTGATCGCCGATGCGGGGCTTCTCCTCGTAGGTCCACGGCAGTTCGCGTCCCGCGATCTGCTGACAGAGCGTGATCGCCTCGAGCATCGAGCAGTGCGAGACACGAGAGCCGCCCATGTTGTAGACCTCGCCGACGCGCGGCGCGTCGACGTAGGCGTGGACGGCACGCACGAGGTCGGCGCTGTGGATGTTGTCGCGGACCTGCTTGCCCTTGTAGCCGAAGACGCGATACGGCGTGCCGGTCACCGTGCACTTCATGAGGTAGGCGAGAAAGCCGTGCAGCATGGTGCCGGAGTGGTGTGGCCCGGTCAGGCAGCCGCCGCGGAAGACGCCCGTCCGCATGCCGAAATAGCGGCCGTACTCCTGCACCAGCACGTCGGCGGCCACCTTCGAGGCCCCGAACAGCGAGTGGGTCGACTGATCGATGCTCATCGACTCGTCGATGCCGTTCGCGAACGGATGCGTCGGGTCGATCTCCCAGCGCGTCTCCTGCTCGACCAGCGGCAGCCGGTTCGGCGTGTCGCCGTAGACCTTGTTGGTCGAGGTGAAGACGAAGACGGCGTCCGGGCAGTGCTCGCGACAGGCCTCGAGCAGATTGAGGGTGCCGACGGCGTTGACGCCGAAGTCCGTGAACGGCTCGCGGGCGGCCCAGTCGTGCGACGGCTGCGCGGCGGTGTGGATGACGGCGGTGATGTCGGCGCCGTAGTGGGCCAGCACCCGACTCACGGCCGCGGCGTCCCTGATGTCGAGGTTCTCGTGACGGTAGCGCGTGCCGTGGCGGCGCTCGAGTTCGGCCCGCTGCCACGACGTCGAGGCCTCGTCGCCGAAGAAGCGCTTGCGCATGTCGTTGTCGATGCCGACGACCTCGTAGCCGCGCGCCACGAACGAATCGACGGCTTCCGAGCCAATCAGTCCGGCCGACCCGGTGATGAGCGCTACTGCCATCGGGGGAGTGTACCTTCCCGCCGTCGTGCCGTCACAGGCCGGCCGTCCGCAGCGCGTCGGCGTGTGTCTGCATCCAGTCGTGCAGGTCGCGCAGGATCTGCTCGGCCGTACGCCCGGGCGCCCACCCGGTCGCGGCCGTCACGCGCCGGTTGTCGGTGACGTAGAGCTTGACGTCGGCCACGCGCATCTCCGGCTGGGGCGTGATGACGATGCGCCGACCCGAGATCGCCTCGCACAGCGCGGTCGTCTCGCGCAGCGACAGACTGCAGGCGAGCCCGCCGCCGACGTTGAACAGCGCGCCATCCAGCGCCTCGAGGCGCTCGACCTGCACCTGCACCAGGTCGGCGAGGTCGTCCACGTGCAGCAGGTCGCGCACCTGCGTGCCGGTGCCACCCCAGCCGTTGTACGTGAGGGCGCCTCCACTCAGGTGACGGGCCATCCACAACGAGAAGACGCCCTGGTCCACCTTGCCCATCTGCCAGGGGCCCGCGATCACGCCGCAGCGATTGATCAGCGTCCGCAGCCCGAACGCGGCGCGGTACTCGGCGATGAGCAACTCGCTGGCGAGTTTGGTGGCGCCGTAGATCGACCGCACGCCCGTCAGCGGGAAGTCCTCGTCGATGCCGCTGGCCGAGACACCGGGCAGGTCCTGCGCCGCGGCGATGGTGACGCGCGTCGGCCCGTCCTCGGTCCGGATGGCGTTGAGGGCCTCGATGGGGTAGACGCGGCTGGTCGACAGGAACACCAGCGCCGCCCCGGCGCGACGCGCCAGTTCCAGGCAATGGATCGTGCCGACCAGGTTCGTGTCGATCACATAGCTCGGGTCGCCGTCGTAGCCGGCCAGCACCGACGGCTCGGCCGAACACTCGAGCAGCAGGTCGAGGTCGCGCCCGAGCGGCGCCAGGTCGGCGGGGGATCGGATGTCGCCGTGCACGAAGTGCACGCCGGCCGCCCTCAGGCGGGCCAGGTTCAGCTCGCTGCCGCGCCGGCGCAGGTTGTCGAAGGCCGTGACGTCGGACTCGGGCCAGGCCGTGCGCGCGCGCAGCGCCAGCGCCGAGCCGACGAAGCCCGCGCCGCCCGTGACGAGCACCCGGCGCGGCGTCATCGCGCCTCGCGCAGCGTCAGCACGAACGAGCCGACGGGCAACTGCGCCTGGATGCGCAGTGGCAGGCGTCTGGTGTCATCGGAGATCCACACGGCGAGGCCGCGGCCGACGGTCTGGCCCTTGCCGTCGCGGATGGCCGGCACGACCTTCCAGGCGGTGACCGACCCGAGACCCGTCTTGATGGTCTCCTTCGCGGCGACGCTGAGGGTGACCCGATAGAGGTACCCGGAATCGGACACGGCGAAGCTGCTGCTCGCGCCCGGCGCGAAGGCCAGTGTGCGCATCGCCGTGAGCGCCGACAGCCCGTCGTGGGTCGGCCCGGGCAGGGCCTGGTCCTGCTGCATCGTGGTCGACGTCCGCATCTGGAACGTCGCGGTGCGTTTCGGCTGGTCGAACCGCGTCTCCTTCATCCGCTGGCGACCGTTCTCCTGGCTGAAGACCGAGCCGCGCTGCGGGAAGAGGGTGTAGGCGTCGACCAGCGAGTCGGCCTTGTAGTAGACCGCGTACAGCTTGGACAGCAGCGTCGTCGGGCGACCCTCGGCGATGAGGTACCAGGCCGTCGATCCGAACGAGGGGCGCTTGTCGCGGACGGTGAGCGTGGCCGAGCCGGCGGTGAGGTAGTCGGACCACGACACGTCGTAGGTCAGCGTCTCGCCGGGCCGGAACGGGACCACCTTCTCGGGGCCCGTGGGGCGTGCCGGGGCGGGGGCCGCCGGCGCGCCCGGCTTCGGCGGCGGTCCGACCGGACCACCGAGGCGCGACGGCAGCCGCTGGGCCGTCGACGCGAGCGTGAGTGGCCCCATCAGGGCCAGGGTGATCAGGACGAGACGACGGATTGACATGGGTCAGGAACGGGTTACGGCTTGCGCGCGATCACCGCGTAGTCGAGATGGGTGAAGAGCAGGCTGTTCAGCGTGTCCACGTTGGCATTCATCGCGTAGGCGGCCGCGTCGGCGCCGGGCACGTGCTGCAGCTTGTGGACCTCGGGATACGGCGATCGATACTGCACGTCGACGTGCGGGAAGCCACTCGCGCGCACGAAATAGGCGAGCGTGTCGGGATGCAGGGGGCGCACGTGGGTGATGTCGCGCACGTAGCTCTGGAAGAAGGCGAACCAGCAGGCGACGTTGACGGTCTCGAGCGCGAGGACGCCGCCCGGCCGCAGGACCTCGCCGGCCCGCTGAAGCAGCCGCACGAGGTAGTCGGGCTGCAGGTGCTCGACGACCTGCGCGGCGAAGATGCCGCCCAGGCTCTCGTCCTCGAGACCCTGGAGATACGACAGCGCATCACCCTCGCTGGCGTCGAGGCCGCGCTGCCGGCACACCTCGACCATTTCGTGGTTGATGTCCAGGCCACGGGCACGAATGCCCTGCTGACGCAGCAGGTCGAGGAACTCGCCGCGGCCGCACCCGATGTCGAGCACGTCCTGCTGGCCGTCGAACACGGCGACGTAGTCCTGCAGCCGCTCGCGGATGACGGTGGTCGACCCGCGGAACTGGTCCTCGAACCCGACGTACTTGAACGACTCGATGCCGCCCGTGGCAAACGACTCGCCCGCCGTGGTGGCGGCGAGGGCCCGCTCAGTGGGTAGGGCCGGCTCTCCGAGCCGGCCGTCACCCGCGGCCGCGTCTTCCGATGACGGACGCCTCGGAGAGGCGTCCCTACCCCCGATGATGCCCTCCACCTCGCGCTTGAGCGTCTGCGTCGCGCGCGTCACGACGCCCAGCGACTGCGCCAGCTGCGCGTGCGCGGCATCGAGGGCCGCCACCCGCGCGGTGTACCGATGCTCGCGGACGGCCAGCATCTCCAGCCGTCGATTCAGTTCGTCGCCAACGCCGCTGATGGCGCCGCCCGGGCCTACCGTGCGGTGGTGCAGCGTCTCGACGGCCTGCCCGACATCCTCGGTCCGCCGCGTCGACAGCGCATCGAACTCGTAGTCCTTCGAGTCGACGTAGGGCGTGACCTGCTGCAGGTAGATGATCAGCGCCGAGTGGAACGTGGCGAGTCGTTCGAGTTCGAGGCGCAGCGTCTCGATCAGCGCGATCTGGCTGCCGCGCCCCGACCGCGCCGCCGCCACGTTGCGGTTCACGTGATCGACCAGCGTCGCGTTGAACGCCTCCTGCCGCGCGAACAGGGGGGCCACCAGCCCCCACACGGGACGCAGCAGCCACCCCTTCAGCCCGCCGGGCAGTGGCGTGGCGCCGACGATGGCGAAGCGCTCGTTGAGGGGGGTGATCTGCGATTCGTCGGCCGGCGCCGACGGATGGGGCATCGCCGGCACGGCGGGCAGCGCGGCATCCAGCGCCGACAGCGCGGCGTTGTAGGCGGCATCGGCCTCCTCACGCGCCGCCTTGAGGCGCGCGAGCAGGTCCTTGTCGATCGAGCGGGTGAAGCGGACGTCGGCCATGCGCGACCGAATTATGCCCGCGCCGCGGCGTGAATCGTCCCGGAGAGCGGGCTGCTCGCCGAGGCATAGCGGCGCTTCGGCATCCGCCCGGCCAGGAACGCGAGGCGCCCGGCGGCCACGGCGTGCTTCATGGCCTCGGCCATCAGCACCGGCTGATCGGCCTGCGCGATGGCCGTGTTCATCAGCACCGCGTCGGCACCGAGTTCCATCGCGATGGCCGCATCGGAGGCCGTGCCGACCCCCGCATCCACCACCACGGGCACCGTGCTGAATTCCTTGATGATCGAGATATTGTTGGGATTCTGAATGCCCAGCCCCGATCCGATGGGCGCCCCGAGCGGCATCACCGCGGCCGCCCCGGCGTCCGCGAGCTTCCGGCAGACGATGGGGTCGTCGGTCGTGTAGGGCAGCACGACGAACCCTTCCTTCACCAGCACCTTCGTGGCCTCGATCAGCGCTTCGTTGTCGGGGAACAACGTCCGCTCGTCTCCGATCACCTCGAGTTTGACCCAGTTGGACAGTCCGGCTTCACGCCCGAGACGCGCGGTGCGGATCGCGTCGGCGGCCGTGTAGCACGCGGCGGTGTTGGGCAGGATGAACATCGACGGGGCGATGAAGTCCATCAGTGACGTGCCGCTCTTGTCGGTGAGATCGACGCGACGCACGGCGACGGTGACCACCTCGGCGCCCGAGGCGGCGTGGCACGCCGCCATGACGGGATGCGTGGGGTACTTGCCGGTCCCGACGAACAGGCGGGACGTGAAGGTGCGATCGGCGATGGTGAGCAGATCAGCCATGAAGGGAGCCTCGTGAAGAAGACAGGCGTGCCGTGGCGCGAAGCGCCGCACCGAGGGCGACACCCCACAACGTGCCAGCGACGATGAAGGGCCAGGCGTGCGTCAGCAGTGACGGGCGGACGGTCCACAACTCGAGCCGCGCCATGTCCAGCGGCACACGACTGCTGCTGCGCAGGAACAGCCGTGTCGTGTCGATCGTCGCCGGGAAGTCGAGGTAGTAGTAGCCAGCCACCACGACCAGGCCCACGGTGGCGACCGCGCCGAGCAGGACGATCTGCAGTGGAAGCAGCCGTGCCAGTGGCACCCCGATCGCCTCGAGACCGAGCGCCGTGAGCACGGCCAGCGCCGGCAGCATCGGGAACAGCCATCGCCCCTGATAGACCTCGGGGAGTTGGAGCACGGCTTCCCGCACGGCCGGTTGCAGTACGCAGAGAGCGAGGGCGACGGCCCAGAGCGGCATCACCGTCCCCGCGCGAGACGCCTCGGGGCCGCGCAGCAGCGCCGTGGCCAGTCCGACCGCCGCCAGGGCGGCGACGACGATCGGCACCACGACGAAGGAGGGCGGCAGCACCAGCACGCTGGCCCCGAAGTTGCCAAGGGGCATCCATGCGCTCCAGGTGAGCGACCACGCCTGCTGTGCCGCGCTCGACGCCGATGTGGCGGTCAGGGTCGCGAGGGCCGCCAGACTGGGCGCCTCGAAGCCTGTGGGCAAGGCCGTCGGCGGCAGGAGGCGGAGAACTGCGGTCGCTCCGACGATGGCGATCGTCAGGACCGCTGCGGCCAGCAGCGCCCGCCGCTGCGGGCCCACGGTGGCCGCCCATGCACGCATCGCCACTGCGGCGGCCACGGTCGGCAGCAGGAAGGCCGCCGTGTCCTTCGAGGCGAGCGCCGCGGCCGCGGCCGCGATCATCACCGGCACTTCCCACCAGGCCCCGTCACGGAGGACCAGGCGGGTGGCCAGCAGCAGGCAGAGGCCACCGAGCACGTTGGCGAAACTGTCGGGCGTGATGCCGCCGGAGACGGTGGCGGCCATGGGCTGCAGCGCCACGCCGGCGGCTGCCACCAGGGCGAGCGCGGGGCGGTCGGGGGCGACGGTGCGCGCGAGGCGATGCGTCACCCACACGAGCAGCGGCAGCGTGAGACCGCAGCCCAGTCGCAGCACCCAGAAGACGACCGTGCTCTCGAGGCCGGACGCGCAGAGGCGGCCCAGGGCCCAGCTGCCGACGCCCTGAAAGAGCGCCTTGCCACCGGGATCGACGGGCAGTGGCACGCCCTCGGGGGGGGCCGCGCACGTGTACACCAGGGTGCCGGCCCGCTCGGTCGCGTAGATCCGCTGTTGCAGCGCGGACAGGTAACTGATTTCGTCGGAGACCTGGAAGAGCGGGCGGGTCGACGCATGCAGCCAGGCGTGCAGCAGTGCGAGGAAGAGCAGCGCACCGAGAGCGGCCCTGGTCGGCCGAGCCATGCCAGCCGGACCCACGCTAGCCGCCGCCCACGAAGTTCACGACTTCCACGGCGTCGCCGGGGCCGACGATGGTGTCGGCATAGGCCGCCTTCTTGACGACGTACTCGTTGAGCTCCACGGCCACGCGCCGCGCGTCGATCTCGAGGCGCGCCAGCAGGGCGTCCACGGTCAGGGGCGCCGGCACTTCATAGGACTCGCCGTTGAGTTGAATCGTCATTGCTGGTGATGGTCGGATCGGGAAAGTCGGCGGTCACCGGTCACCGGTCACCGGTTCCCGGTTCCGGGTTCCCGACTCCCGAGAATATCAACTTCCACCCCGAACGCCGCCGTCAGCGATCGCGCCCACGCCGACGGGTCCGGACGCAGGTGGGCTGGCGCGTCGGCCGGCCACTCCGGCACCGGCTGGGTGACGGCCCACGCCAGGGCGGCTTCGTAATCCCGATGCATGCGAGCGAGCGTGTGCCGTCCAGCCCACCACTCCCGGGCACGACGGCCCAGCTGTCGGCGCAGATCGGCATCGGCGACGAGGCGCCGGAGGGCCTGCCGGAGCATGGCCTCCTCGTCCGCGAGTTCGATGGACACGGCGACGGCCCGGGAGGGATCCGGCGGCTGGAACACCGCAACGGCGTCCGTGCGGTCGTGCTTGAGCTGCCAGTGCCGCGGATCGAGGGTTGGCACGTCTACCGTGCTGAGCTGGTCGGGGACCACGGTGGGCTTGCCGGCCGCCAGGCAGCGGAGCCAGGAGGCCGAGGTCTCCCGGGCCGTCGGCCACCGCAGGCACACACACACGTCGGCCGCCCGCAGCTCGGCCGCCAGCTGCTCGTCGTCCACGTACCCCGTCACCTCGATGAGGTCGCGGGTCCCGGTGGCCGCCACGTCCTGCCAGAGCGCGTAGTGCTCCCCGATCTCGCCCACGAGCCGCACCCGGACGTGCGGGGCCTCGCTCCGGAGGGCCGCCACGGCGCGAAGCAGGGGAAGGATGCGCTTCTCCGGCGTGATGACCCCGAACGCCGCCACCACTGCGTCTCGCCGGGGATCGGCTGCGACAGAGGTGGGTGGGTAGGTCCGGGTCTCCGACTCGGCCGTCATCGGGCGTTCGGCATGCCCGGCACTCGCAGCACTTGGGTCCTCCCATGGATCCGGAACCCCCATCGACACCGTCGTAAGCGGTGTGTCGGGAAACTCGTCGGCCAGCGCCTCCTGAAGCGGGGCGCCGTGGACGACGACGGCGCGGGCTCGGCGCATGACGAGGCGGAGCATGGGCCAGAGGTAATAGGGAGACCCCTCGAGGCCGGCCACCACGAAATCGGCGACCCGTGGGTCGACGCCGGGGTGGTTGAACCGGAATTCGGCGCGATAGGCGTCGGCGCGCCGGTCACCCAGCAGGGCCTGGGCCCTGGCGTGGTGCAGGGCGGCATCGTGCAGCACGATCAGACCGGGCCAGCGCAGCAGATAGGGCCAGAGGAACCGGTGGCAGGCCGCATTGCCGAGTTGGTAGACGATGAGGGCGTACGGGGTGCGGTCGTGCA
>LNFM01009998.1_pt1 | contig 18560 bp, 16 predicted proteins | sample 596031 | NCBI WGS metagenome assembly LNFM01 (sample SAMN04254537, study PRJNA301005) | activated carbon metagenome | isolation source: dual media filters at the Ann Arbor, Michigan drinking water treatment plant | place: USA: Ann Arbor | reverse complement strand
GGCAACGTGCACATCGCGTAGGCGTCGAAACCCTGCGCCTCGGCGGCGCGCCCTGCCGCGATCCACTGATTACCATGCATCTGGACGAGATAGCCGTAGCCGATGTCGTCGCCGGGGTAGTTGGCGGGATAGGTCCCCCTCATCTGTCCGTGCCATGCCACCTCCGTATCGGGCCTGAGCACCTTGGCCGCATGCACCTTCATCGCATCGGCATAGGCGGGAAGATCCTCGAGCACCGTGAAGCTCTGGTGCCAGATCCGCATCGCCATGGCCGTCGCCCTCCCGCTATCGCCGCACGGTCTCGCGGCACAGGCGCGAGCGTGCCATTTCGGGCGCCCGGCTGCCAAGTCTGACTTCGGACGGTATCCGTGATTTTGGGGTTGTGACCTCTCATCGATAGAGGCACCATGGGCTCAGGCGAGAGGAGCCATTCCACCGGCGGGCGGCTGTATGCCGTTAACGCATGTGACTCAACGAAGGGAGATACGATGATGAAGGCTACATGGCGCACGGCCTCAATGGGGGCCGCGGCGGCTGGTTTCGCATTTCTGCTCGGCCCCAAGGCGATCGCCCAGGACGTGAAGCTGCCGCCCTCAATGGTTTGGAGCGCGTACGATCTCGGCTCGAGCGGCTATGCCGAAGCCTCCGGCATCGCGAACGCGCTACAGACCAAGTTTCAAACCCGGATCCGCATCGTTCCCGCCGGCACCTCGATCGGCCGCCTCCTGCCGATGCTGACCGGCAAGGTCAATTACGGCTTCCTCGCCAACGAAGCGTTTTTTGCCGCCGAAGGCACCTACGATTTCGGAGTCCAGTCCTGGGGACCGCAGGACTTGCGCGTCGTTCTCGGACGCCCCTCCTCGGTCGGCTTCGCCGTCGCCAAGGACACCGGCGTCAAGACGATCGCCGACCTCAAGGGCAAGCGAGTCGGCTACGTGAAGGGCAATCCCTCCGTCAACGTCAAGAACGACGGCTATCTCGCCTTCGGCGGCTTGACCCGCAAGGACGTCGAGGTGGTCTGGTTCGGCAGCTACAACGCCATGAAGGACGCCATCATCGCCAACCAGCTCGACGTGATGGGCTCGGTGACGACGTCGGCCAACATGCGCCAGATCGAATCGTCACCGCGCGGGCTCGTCTGGCCAGAGTTCCCCCCCGAGAACAAGAAGGGTTGGGAAGAGATGGCCAAGATCATCAGCTTCGTGGAGCCCTACAAAGAGGATACCGGAGCGGCCATCGCCAAGGACAAGCCGGTTTGGATGGTCGGCTACCGCTACCCGATGATCGTGACCTACGCGAAGACGTCGGAGGACGAAGTCTACAATCTGGTCAAGGCGATCGACCAGACCTTCGACCTCTTCAAGAACACGACCGGCAGCACGGCGAACTGGGAGGTCAAGCGGTCGATCCTTCCGCCGGCCGATGCCCCCTGGCACCCGGGCTCGATCAAATACGCTAAGGAAAAGGGCTATTGGACCAAGGAAGCCCAGGACTGGCATGACAAGCGTCTGGCACGTCTCGAGCAGGTGAAGGCCGGCTGGGACAAGGCGCAGGAGGAGTTCGGCAAGCTCGTCGCCGAAAAGGGCGCCAAGAAAGAGAAGTTCGACGCCGATACCGAATGGCCGACCTTCTGGGAAGCCTACATCGAAGAGAACCTGAGCAACTAGGCTTCTCTCAAGGCTGCCGCACGCACACGCTTTCCCGGCGGCGCGTGCAGGCAGCCGCCACGCGGCCGAGCTTCCAGCATCGCGCGCCCTTCCCGGCCCGCGATGTCGGGACGCGGGACGCGGGACGCATGCTCGGGAGCTCGCGCAGGTTTCCTAGCGGCACCAAACAAGCACCGCCAATTCACGCCTCTATCCGTTAGCCTCGAGAGATCCCCTGGCACGCCGAAGCCACCGGCTGCCTCACACGAGTGCCTGCCATGAGCGACGCTACGACCGACAAGCCGATGATCACCGAGGGGCCGACCGAGCGACGCCTGAGCGGCATCGCTCTGTGGCTCGTGATGACGCTAGGCTTGGCGGGCATCCTGTTGAACATCAACAATCTGTTCAACATCCAGTTCTTCGTCGGCAAGTTGATGATCGACACGTCGTACTATTACCTGCTCGCCGGCATCTTCCTGTCACTCGTGTTCCTGGTGTACCCCGCGCGCGAATTCAGCAGAGCCGGCGTCGCCTGGTACGACTGGATCCTGTTCGCGGCGACGCTCGTCACGATGTCGTACCTCTCCTACAACGGCGAGCGCATCGTGCAGGAAGGCTGGGACATCGTCGCGCCGATGGACGCGACCATCATCGCCGGTGTGGTCTGTGCTCTCGTCCTTGAGGCCATGCGGCGGGTCGGTGGTACGCTGCTGTTCTTCATCAGCCTGTTCTTTTTCCTCTACCCGCTCTTCGCCGACCACATGCCCGGTTTCCTTTGGGGGCCGTCGAGCGATGTCGAGACGCTTGTTCGCCAGCATGCGCTCGGCACCGAGAGCATCATCGGTGTGCCGATGCGCACCGTCGCGAGCCTGCTGATTGGCTTCCTTTTGTTCGGATCAGCCCTGGTCGCGACCGGCGGCGGCGAGTTCTTCATGACGTTCGCGACCGCCCTCATGGGCCGTGCGCGTGGTGGTCCAGCCAAGGTCGCGATCCTGTCCTCCGGCCTCTTCGGCTCGCTCTCGGGTAGCGTCATCTCGAACGTGGTCACCACCGGGCAGATGACCATTCCCACCATGAAGCGCGTCGGCTATCCGCCCCAGTATGCCGCCGCCGTCGAGGCTTGCGCTTCGACAGGTGGCGCGCTGATGCCGCCCGTCATGGGCGCCGTTGCCTTCATCATGGCCGAGTACCTGAACGTCTCCTACGCCACGGTCATGATCGCGGCCACCGTTCCAGCCTTGATGTTCTACGTCGCACTTCTGCTGCAGGCGGATTGCTATGCGGCCAAGAACGGCTTGAAGGGACAGCCCGCGAGCGAGATCCCGCCGCTCTGGCCCGCCATCAAGACGGGCTGGCATTACCTCTTCTCGCTCATCCTGTTGATCTACATGCTGGTGTGGGTCGGCAACGAAGCGCATGCTCCGTTCTATGCGACCCTGGTTCTGCTTGCGACGAGCGCCATCAACGGCTGGATCACGGGCGTCAACAAGTTCAACGTCGGCCGCCTCCTGCACATGCTCGACGACGGCGTGAAGAACGTCACCAATATCGTCGGCATTCTCGCGGGCATTGGCCTCATCGTCGGCGCCTTGTCGTACACGGGAGTGGGCGGCGCCTTCTCGCGTGAGCTCGTCCAGTTTGCTGGAGGCAACGTCTATCTCCTGCTTTTCTTCGGCGCCGTGACGTCGTTCATCCTCGGCATGGGCATGACGGTCTCGGCCTGCTACATTTTCCTCGCCGTCGTCATGGGCCCCGCCATGATCAACGCCGGGCTCGATCCGGTCGCCAGCCACCTGTTCATTCTCTACTGGGGCGTGCTCAGCTTCATCACCCCACCGGTTGCACTCGGCGCCATCGCCGCTGCGACCATCGCCGGCTCCAACCCCATGCAGACCGGCTTCCTCTCGATGCGGCTCGGTCTCATCAACTTCATCCTGCCGTTCCTGTTCGTGCTCAATCCCACGCTGATCCTGCGTGGCGATACGATCGCGATCATCCACAACGTCTCGACTGCCATCATCGCCGTGTGGCTGATGGCCTGTGCCTTCGAGGGCTATCTGCACGGTGTCGGCCGGATCAACATCGTGGTCCGCGGTATTCTGCTCATCGGTGCTGGCTTCCTGCTGGTCCCCGGGCTCTACACGGACATCGCCGGTGCAACGGCGATCGTCCTCGCCTACGTCCTGGGCAGGATGATGCCGGTGCGCGATGAGGCGACCACTACACCGTCGTAGGGTTGAACCAGCGGGGCTAAACGGCGCTACCTGTGCACAAGATGGCGGAGCGAGTTGCAGGTCGCACGCCGAGCTGAGACATTCGCGGTCTCGTGTTCAAGCCTCGGGGGAACGATGGGATCGTCGCTGGACAACCGCGCGCACGCGGCCATGCTGTTGAGAGTACTCGCCGACACGGCGGCCGACTCCAACATTTCGATCGAGGAATTGGCGGCGCTCGCCGAGAAAATCGGGGCTCATCTCCGCGACGAGGCAGTCGCGTCGGCCGTCGGTGCGAACTCTCAGCCGCAGCTCAGATTGATCGAGGGTGGCCTTCGAGCGCCGGTCGCGCAATCGTCGTGACGGTGGGCGGCAGCACGCGGCGCACCCGGCCGCGATATCGCTTCGCGCTCACAACTGACCCGAGGCGTCCCATGTCGCGATCAGATCGACGTAGGCCGGGTCGTCGTAGCGGCTCGGGCTGAAGGCAGCAGCGTAGTGCGGTAACAGTCCCCCGGTCACGTGCCGCGCCAGAAGCTCGCCCGATGCCAGCGACGCCATGATGCCAAATCCGGAAAACGCTGCCGAGACAAAGGCGCCGGGCACGGACAGCGGCCCGATCAGCGGCCGGTTCTCGGGCGTCTTCGTATAGTATCCGCCATCGACGAACGGTTTCGGCATCGGATCGAGATATGCCCGAAGCCCCGGTACCAGCACCGACATCCCGCGCAGCGTGATCTCCGGCAGATCAGGGTCCCACGCGAGCGGGAACGTCGGCTCGTCCTCTGCGTGGCAATCGTAGGTCCAGTACATCAGAACCTGATTGCCGGCGCCGACCGGGCGTCCATGTACGCCCGCTGGAAACTCATCGAGCAGCCTTCGCGTCTCCTCCGTTTGCCCGAGTGCCTCGCGCTCCTCGTCCGACCACGGCAGGCGGGTCGGATCGCACCAGATGATCAGCGGCGCGGACCGCGGCACGACACCGAGCGGATCAGGCAGACTGATCTTGATGTGTCGTTCGACAACGACGGGGAGATCGACACCGAGCATTCTCGCGGTCGATTTTAGGTAGGGTCCCGTCGCGAGGACGAGCGCGGCGGTATCGAGCGCTAGGTCGCGATCACTTTGCCTGAGCTGAACGCCGCTCACTCGACCGGCCAGTTCGGCCACGATCAGCTCGACGCCGTTGCTCCGCGCGTCCTCAAGCAAATACATGCCGAGCTGCTGTGCGCTGAGCGATCCGCACCGGCGAGCGTGCAGCACCGCGACGGCATCGGGGTTCAAGTAGCCGAAGTGCTCACGGATCGTCGCGCGGTCCAGAAGCAGGTCGGCGCCATCGACCGGGTCGTCGAAACGGTCCGGATCCGACGGGCGATACTGGCCTGCCGATGTAATCCGTCGAAGCCGGCCCGCCCCAAGGTCTTGCGCCTCCAGCGCCTGCTGCTCGAACTGTGCGATCGTCTCGGGCCGCGCTGTAGCATAGACGTAGCCGCGCCGGTTCATGTGGAAGCGGTTGGCGGAGCGCCGCGCGTGACCTTCCATCAGGTCGATGCTGCGGTTCATCAGAGCCACCATCGCGTCGCCGGGTCCGGGCCACCAGTTGCGATAGCATTCGGTCGACTTGTCGCTGGTCAGGCCGAGCGGCGGGCCAGGCTCGACCAGCGCGATCCGTTGCACACCGGCCTCGGCGAGCGCGTGTGCCGCCGCGATGCCGGCAATGCCGGCACCGCACACCACCGCGTCGAAGCGTTTCCTCGTCATGGCCGATGATCCGCGTTGAGGCGATGGCTTCTATTTCTCTTTCTCGACGGCCGCGACGAACGTCTCGATGAGATTGCCGCTCGCCTTGATGACGTGCTCGGCCTTCGGGAACTGGCCGCTGCGCACCTCCTCGACGAACTCCTTAAAGCCGGCGACGCGTTCGCGCTGCATCTGCTGCTTCATCTTGTAGAGGTTGCGGTACTGCTTCGAGTGCCTCGGATAGGGTGGCGCGTTGTTGCCGAGGATGTCGTCGGCGAAGAGGAACTGGATATCGCCGCCGCCACCGCCGCCAATCGAAGACGTGAGCAGGGTCGTCCGCTTGCTGATCTCGCGCAGCAGTTCCTCGGGGATTACCTCCACCTCCACGGCGTAGGCGCCCGCATTCTCCAGCGCCTTGATGTCCCGGTAGACCTGCATTGCTTCGTCAGGCGTCTTACCGACGGCGCGCAGACCGCCCGTCCATGTGCTCTTGCGCGGCACCAGCCCCGCATGCCCCTGAATTGGGATGCCGGCCTCGGCCGCGGCCTCGACGAAACGCGGCGCCCATTGGCACATGATGGCGTCGGCCCCAATCGCCATGGCGTCGTAGCCGATCCGCACGGCCTCGGCGGGTGTCGCCGCCGCGATCAGCGGCACCGAGAACGCCATGAACGTATTCGGCGCCGCGCGGCGGATGTCGGCGGCGGACTGAGGCGCCTTCGGATCGAATCGCACCTTCATCGTGTCGATGCCGGCTTCCTCGGCAGCGGCCGCTTCCTCGGGCGAGAACGGCAGCGTCTCGACCAGCACGCGCTTGCCCTTCTGGTCGCGCAGATCCTTGACGGTATAATTTCGCGTCCCGTAGTGGCCGCCGAGCGTCATCACGCGCTTCAGGCCCCGTTTGCCGGCATCCCTCGGCGGAATTCCGCCATCACCCGTCGCGTGGCTCGCCATATCCTGTCTCCCTGTCTGTCACAATCGTTTGGAACCAGCATAGGACACCAGTCGTAGCGACGGCTACGCTTGTTCGCTCGCCCCGTGCCGGGAGAGCATCATAAGCTGGGCCGGATCAGCGACCCGAGCCACCGGAGTACCATCATGCGCCGCACCATCCTTCTGGTTCTCGACGGGCTCCGTCGCGACATGATCGGGCCAGACCTGACGCCGACCCTCGTGCGCCATGCCGAGGCGTCGGAGACCTTCACCCGGCACCGGTCGGTTTTTCCATCGGCGACGCGCGTCGTCTCGTCGTCGGTCGCGACCGGTTGCCATCCGGCCCGGCACGAGCTTGCCGGCAATAGCCTCGCACTGATCGAGGACGGTCGCCTCGTCGCCCATGACGCCGGCCATCCGGGGTTTCTGCAGCACAAGCGCCGCGTCACCGGCCGCTCGCTCGCCATGCCCACGCTGGCCGAGCGCCTTAAGAATCATGGCGGCGCCGTGATCTATTCGAACGTCTCGCCCGGTGCCGCCTACGCCCACGATCCCGATGGACACGGCACCGTTTATCACCGCGCCGGCTCGTTCGGCCCGGGCCGCGTTCCAATCACCGACTGGGACGCGAGGCGCATCAGCGGTGACATTGCCGGAGACCGCGCCATGGCCGAACAGTTCATTGCCGACGCCGTCCTCGGAACCAGGAAGCCTGCCCTGGGCGTCCTCTGGCTCGCCGAACCTGATGCTTCCTCACATGCCCATCCACTCGGCTCGCCGAGCCAACTCGCCTCGGTCCGCGGCGCCGACACAAACGCTGCAATTGTCATCGCCGCGGTGCAGAAGGCCCGGGAGGCGGGCGATGACATGCTCCTCGTGGTCGCCTCCGATCACGGCCATCAGACCGTCCAGGGCGTGATCGACATCGATGCCGAACTCGTCCGGGCCGGATTGAAAGACAGCGACCGCTCCGGCGACGTGCTCGCCGTTTCCAGCGGCACGGCCGCCCTCGTCTACGTCCATCCCGATCACAGTGGACGCACCGAGGCCATCGGCGCCTTCCTCAGCGCCCAGCCCTGGGCCGGCGACGTGCTCGGTGCCGACCGCTTGGCCGAGATCGGCCAGGCCGCTCGTCACGGCCTCGCCTTTGCCGTGGCGATGGCGGCCAACGAGGACCCGAACGAGCATGGCATTCCGGGCAAGAGCTTCGCGGCGAAACCCGAAGCCGGAAAGCCGGATCGTATGGGCTGCGGTCAGCATGGCGGCCTCGCCCGCTTCGAGCAGTCGCCGTTCCTCATGATCCAGGGCCCGGGCTTTTCCGTCGGCGCGACGCGTGACGAAGCCACATCGGCCGTCGATATCGCGCCCACAGTGCTCAGCCATCTCGGCGTCGCGCACGAGCCACTTGATGGTCGCGCGCTGCAGACGTCGCCGCTGCCTCTGTAACAAACGTCTCGCGCACCCAAACGATACAATCGCCAACGAGGTGATCCCATGTCCTCCGATCTGATCCAGCTCACCGCCCGCGAGGCCGTCCGCCGACTTGCCAAGGGCGACATCACGCCCCTCGACCTGATCGATGCCGCCGAGAAACGCATCGCGGCCTGCGAGCCCGCGATCAACGCGCTGCCGACGCTGTGCCTCGATCGTGCCCGCGACCATGCCAAGCGCCTGATGAAAGGCCAGCGCCGCGAGGCCGAGAGGGAAGCTGGATGGCTCGGCGGCCTGCCGGTCGCCATCAAGGACGTCAACGACGTCGCCGGCGTGCGCACCACCTACGGCTCGCCGATCTTCAAGGACCATGTGCCCACGGTTTCCCACCCGGTCGTCGAGCGGATCGAGCGCAAAGGCGGTGTCGTCATCGCCAAGTCGAACACGCCCGAGTTCGCCTCCGGCGGCTCCACGTTCAACGAGGTGTTCGGGCGCACCAGCAATCCGTGGAACACGGCGCTCACGCCCGGCGGCTCGACGGGCGGTGGCGCGGCGGCCTTGGCAGCCGGCGAAGTCTGGCTGGCGCATGGCTCGGATCACGCCGGCTCTCTGCGTCGCCCCGCCGCCTACTGCTCCGTCGTCGGTCTGCGTCCGTCTCCCGGTCGCGTCACGCGGGGCACCTCGAACAACCTCTATGCGCCGCTTTCGGTGCAAGGGCCGATGGCGCGCAACGTCGGCGACCTCGCGCTGTTTCTCGACTCGATGGCGGGCTTCGACCCGCGCGACCCGCAGACGTTCGACGCGCCCGCCCAATCGTTCCTGTCCGCCACCGAAGCGCCAATCGCGCCCCGCCGCGTCGCCTACACCGACGACTTCGGTGGCGCGTTCCCGGTCGACCGCGAGACGAGTGATATCTGCCGCACCTCGCTTAAGCACTTCGAGGCCATGGGTGCCGCCGTCGAGGAGGCCTTCCCCGACCCGGGAAACATCGCCGAGGCGTTCCTGGTGCTTCGCGCCCAATCCTACGTCGTCGACCGCGAGTTGCAGATCGCCCAGTACCGCGACAAGTTCAAAGCCGACATCATCTGGAATTTCGAGGAAGGCCTGAAGTCCACGCCCGCCCGCATCGCCTGGGCCGAACGCGAGCGCGCTGCCTTCTATCGCCGCGTCGCCGCGTTCTACGAGACCTACGACATCCTCGTGCTACCCGGCGCCTCAACGCCCGCCTTCGACGTCACGAAGCGGATGCCCGATAAAATCGATGGAGAGCCCCTCGATAACTACCTCGGCGGCTCGCTCGTCACGGCCATCCCAACCCTCATGGGCACGCCATCGCTGGTGCTGCCCTGCGGCTTCGATCGGTTCGGGCGGCCAGTCGGGTTGCAGATGGTCGGTGCGCCACGCGGCGAGGCCCCCCTGCTCTCCGCCGCCGCCCTGCTCGAGACGGCCGCCGGCCTGTCCGGCCGCGTGCCCATCGAACCAAGGCCGGGGGTGGTGCCTGCGAACGCGTGATCGTTGACCGACTTTCAGCCTTCCTGCTGAACGAAGCGGGCCCCGGTCACTTCGGCGATCAGCTCCGCCACTGGGCGGGTCCCATCGACCCGCAATACGGGACACACAAGCGTCGCGAGCCACGCCTCGTGACGCTGCCGGTTGCGCCCTACATTGTCGCCTTCGTCATAGTGTCCGGCCCACGTGATGAACGCCTCTGCAGTCGCATGCCGGCTTCCTCCACGCTGGATCGCCTCGCTGCCATACCGTCGGGTTTCCCGGGCCCTGAGCCGCGCGAGGCGTTCCTCGGTTGGGGTCGTTACGAGTATGACGAGATCGAAGTAGGGATCGATCTCGCTGCCCCACGCATCGAGCGACCCACTCAGCACCCATGCCGCGCGGGAGAGGAAGACCTCACGCATCAGCCGCAGCCCGGTCCTCGACGGGGCGCCGCTCGGTAAATGGTGGCTCCGTCGGCAACCAAAAGTAGTCGTCAGTATCGGCGTGCGGTACGGCGAAGTGCTGTGCCAGAGCCCGGCCCAGCGTGGTCACGCCCGCACCGGAGGCACCGGTCACGTGGATGCGGCAGGCCCCTCTCGCCATGGTCACTGTCCCAGGTTCTCGCTCTGACCGCTAACCAACCCGCCCATCCCACAACATCCCGCTTGCCAGTCGACGCTTCGGACGGCACCCTACCTCCCCGGAACGGGGCCGCAGTCCGACGTCCCACGCCGAAGAGCCTCCGGGGAACCCGAAACGCCATGTCCGAGCTTCTCAACTACGACGACCTTCGCCGCGCCGCGAAGCGCCGCCTTCCCAAGATCGCCTTCGACTTCATCGAGGGTGGCCTCGACGACGAGATCGGTATCGAGCGCAACACCTGGGGCTTCGAGCGCCATCGTATTGTGCCACGCTACATGGTCGACGTCTCGAAGCGCACGCAGACTACGGAGCTGTTCGGGCGCACCTACTCCCAACCGGTCGGCATCGCGCCGACGGGTGGCGCGGCGCTCTTTCGTCCCGGCGCCGATCTGATGCTGGCCGCCGCCGCGCGCAAGGCCAACGTTCCGTTCATCATGTCCGGCGCCTCGACCGACACCATCGAGAACCTCGCCAAGGTCGCACCCGACCACGGCTGGTATCAGATGTACACGGCCAAGGACAAAACCATCTCGTACGACATGATCAAGCGGGCCAAGGACGCTGGCCTCTCGACGCTGGTCGTCACGGTGGACGTGCCAGTCCACTCCAATCGCGAGCGCAACAAGCGTAACGGTATGTCGCGGCCGCTGAAGATGCCGCTCCACATCCTGATGGAAGCCGCGACACATCCGGGCTGGCTGATCAACTATTACAAGAACGGCGGCGGCACGCCGATGCTCTCGAACTGGGCCAAGTATGCCGGTCCTGGTGCCGAAAACGACGCCGAGAAGGTCGCCGCCTTCCAGGCGACGCAGACCACGCCGCCGCTCGACTGGTCGGACATCGAGAAGTTTCGTGAGCTGTGGCCGCGCAAGATGGTGCTGAAGGGCGTCATGCATCCTGCCGATGCCGAGCGTGCTCACAAGATCGGCGTCGATGGTCTGATGGTTTCGAACCACGGCGCCCGGCAGCTCGACCGCGCGCCCTCGCCGGTGGAGGTGTTGCCTGCCATCCGCGATGCCGTCGGCGATAAGATGACGTTGATGCTGGACAGCGGTATCCGGCGCGGCTCGGACGTCGTCACCGCCATGTGTCTCGGAGCCAAGTACTGCTTCGTCGGCCGCATGACGCTTTACGGTGTCGCCATCGGCGGCGAACCGATGGCCGGGCATGCGCTCAACATCCTCAAGAACGAGGTCGATCTCGTCATGGGCAACATGGGCGCACCCGACATCCGCTCGCTCGGCCCGGACTTCCTGATGTGGGACGACACGGCGGATCTCAAGCGGAACACGCGACCCTGATCAGGCCTTCATAGCTGCGAGTTGCAACTCGACCACCGCTAAGGCTGCGTTCTCGCCGATGTTCGGGTCGAGCGTCAGCGGACGCAACGTAATGCTGCCGCTGGCGCCACCGACCAACCCGGTCGCGTTGGCGCCACGGCCTTCGCCGATGGCCCCGATGTAGCGACCTTCGAGCTGGCTCGCCGGACCACCGATTTTGGGTCCGAGCACGGACCACGCGAGCACGATTTTCGCGTCTCCGGGTGTCTGCGCGCCGATCCGCTTTACGACTCCCGTGAGTTGAGCCTTTGGTCCCTCCAGCGGCTCGAACGTGCAACTCAGGGCTCGCTCGGGACCTAATTGCTGCTTCTCGCCGGGAGACGCCACACACGTGAGCGTTCCCATGTTGGCGACCGGCTCGGCCGCTTCGGCAACGTCGACGGATACGAATGCCAAAAAGGCCCCTATCGCCGGTATTGATACGGCTCTAAGTGCGTTCATCGGATTTGGGCTCCAGGCTGGCCAATGCCTCCAGAATGCTCTGGCGAACGCCACGGGTTTCCTCCGATTCAGGTTGCTCTTTCAGATCACCAAGCCAGACCTCCAGGATCTGGCGTTTCTGCTCGACGGAAAGCGTAGCGGCGGCCATCACCTCCAGCGGGGAGCCGAAGTCGCCGGATAAGCGCTTCTCGACCGGAATGTGTTCCGGGTCGTCTTTCATATCGGGCTCTGCCGCCATGGTGGCTCCGCTGATCGCTACAGCTAGAGCAACGGCAGATCGCATCGATTGTTCCGACACATCCGTGTCACGCGCGGCGGCGCAGCATCCGCGATAGTTGCGACGGGCGCAGCACGCCCGTCAGGAGAGCGGTCGCGAAGTAGACGCTGCCACCGCCGGCGACCAACGCCGCGAGCGCCGCCGCCCTCGTTACGAGAGGGCGATCCGTGGCCAGCCACGGACCGAGCTGATAAGTCGCCGCCACCAGTGCGAGGCCCATGACGACGCTCGCGAGGCCGATCAGGGGCAACGCCAACCTCAGCCGGCGATCGGCCTTGAAATGACCGCGCTGGACGAGGCCGCGATAGAGCAGCGCCACGTTCAACCAACCGCCGATCACCGTCGCCACGGCAATCCCGAGATACGCCGACAGTCCAAAGCGGGGAAACAGGACGAACAATGCGATCGAGCCCAAGGTGTTGACGCCGAGACTCCAAGCCGTGAACCGCATCGGCGTTCGGGTATCCTCGCGCGCAAAGTAGCCTGGCTGAAACACCTTCTGGAGCACGAATGCCGGCAGGCCGAGCGCGAAAATCGACAGCACTGCCGCCACGGCGCGCGTGTCGTCGACGGTGAATTTCCCGCGCTCGAACAGGACCGAAACGATCGGACCCGGAACGATGGCGAGTGCCACCGCCGCGGGAACCGTCAGCAGCATGGAGAGTTCGAGCGCCCTGTTCTGCGCGTCCAGCACCGCCGCTTCGTCGCCGGCTCTCAGGTTGCGCGAAATCTCCGGCAGCAACACGACGCCGATGGCGATGCCGATAATGGCGAGCGGCAATTCATACAGGCGATCGGCGTAATAGAGCCATGCCACGGCGCCGGTTTGCATAGATGCGATCATGCCGCCGATCACGATGTTGATCTGCGTAGCTCCGCCCGCGACGATGCCAGGAAGCCCGAGCCGTACCAGCCGGCGCATGTCGTCGTTCCACACTGGCCGGACGAGGCGCGGCACCAGCCCTGCACGCCACACGCCCCATACGAGAACGAGCAACTGAAGGACGCCAGCAGCAAAGACGCCCCATGCGAGCACGATGCCGGTACGGGCGTCGTTGCCATAGCCGAGGCCGTGGGCGACCGCGATTGCGGCCATCAGGGTCAAATTGAGCACGATCGAGACGGATGCACTCTCCGCGAAGCGCCCGACCGAATTCAGCACGCCTGAGAGAAGCGCCACCAGTGACATGCAGAGCAGGTACGGAAATGCGATCCGACTCATTGCAACGGCGAGGTCGAACTTGGCTGGATCGTCCGCGAATCCCGGCGCGAGCCCGTACATTGCCCATGGCATCGCGATCATCGCCAGGGCTGACAGGACGATCAGTACGAACGCGAGCCCCGACATGGCTTGCGAAGCCAGGTCCCGCGCTGCATCGCGGCCCTCACCTTCCAGCCGTTTCGCAAACATCGGCACGAAGGCCGCGTTGAACGCGCCTTCGCCGAACCAGCGCCGGAAGAGATTCGGGAAGCGGAAGGCGACCACGAACGCCTCAGCGATCGGGCCCGCTCCAATGATGGCCGCGAGAGCGATGTCACGCAGGAATCCCAGAACACGGCTGACGAGTGTCAGCCCGCCGACTGTGGCGAAGGCGCGATAGAGCTTCATGCGCGAGCGGTAGCGGAGCGCTGCCTCAGCCGCAAGCCCAGAGCATGGACATCGCAACTCGGGCGCAACCCGTGCGCAAATGGCAACGCCGCCCGGCGCGGCCGTTGGTGATCCGCTTATCGTCGACTACAACTCGCCTACAAGGGAGAAACCAGATGTCCGCCCGATACCTATGGCTCGCCTGTCTGGCGACGGCCGTTTCGCTGGCTCCTGCCGGGGGTGCTGCCGCGATGTCCGAATACAAGTGGAAATACCGCCCCCTCGTCGTCTTTGCCGCCTCGGGCACGGACGCAAATCTCGTACGGCAGCGCCAGATCGTGGCCAGCCTGCGCCCGGCCTTCATCGACCGGCAGATGGTCGTCATCTATGTTGCGGGTGCCACAGTGTCGGCCGAACTCGCACCACCCCCGCGCCTGTCAGCAGACGCACTGCGCCAGAGGTACGGTATTGCTGCCGGCGAGTTCAAGGCCGTTCTCGTCGGCAAGGACGGAGGCGTCAAGCTGACCTCGTCGAAGCCGTTTTCCGCCCAAACGCTGTTCCGCACCATTGACGCCATGCCGATGCGTGCCGACGAGGTGCGCAGCGGCCGGAAATGAGCGCGTCATTCGCCGTCGTGGCCGCGGCTGGCAGACGGTGATCGGACGACAACAACGAGCATGGTGCGAATGGGAACGGTGGACCCAGACACGCTCACCGCGTTCGCCGCAGGTAGATGCCGCCACTCACATGCCCATCGGGAAACGCTTCGCGCATGATCTCCGAATGGAACGTGGTCATGAACGACGTGTAGAACATGATCTCGAAGGAGGAGTTGAACTGCAGGAACGACCGAAGCAGGTAGGCCTCGTTCCAACCGAAGCCTTTCTCCACCCAATCCCGGGGATAATCAAACGGATAAAGGATATCGTGAAAATGAACGACCACTCCGGGCTTGAGCCTCGGAAGGATATTAAATATTATATGATTGACATCACTTCCGATCTTCGAAACATGAGACGAATCTACGAATAGAATATCCCCGGCCTTCAATTCATCGAACATTTCAAGATCAATTTTCTGCACCATTTTTTCCAGAACGGTACATCTCTCGTGCGGTGGACGCCCTATTAGCTCGTAAAGACGATCGGGATAAGGCTCAATGCAAGTCACCGTCGTCGGCAGCGAGTATTTTTCGATTACATCGAGCATGGCTGCGGAGCTGAAACCAGAGCCAATCTCGATAATGCGCCGCGGCGCCAAGTGCCGCACCATGGCAGCCAGAATTCTAAAATCGAGAGCGATGAAGTAACTGTTCGTCAAATAATACCGCCAACCGGTCGTGCGGTGGAGCGGAACTTCGATCTGCGACAATGGCGCGAGCACCTTGCATAGCTCAACTTGAGCATCCTCACGCATATCGATGCCGGGCAGCTCCCGCGGAGGTGCCGGCAAAAAAAACCGATCGGCATCCTGCTCGATTTCTGCCAATGAGGGATAAGCTGAATAATAGTGTCCGGACGGGTGGGTCGATTCGAAGATCCCCTGACCCGAGGCCAACGAACCTGTACTCAGCGATTCGAGCGACTTTCCGACGCCTATTTGTCGGAGCGAATTCTTGACACGACTACGAATCGTCGGCTTCATTGATTTCCCCTGATATTTTGTGTCAAAATGCGGATCGTGAGCAACTCCGACTCGTCTCGTGTGAGCCCGCGGCTAGGGATGTTCGCGCTGGAACTGAAGGCGCCTCCCAAGGGTCTCCCATCCAGAAGCCTGCAACCAGCAAGCGTCCGCCTACCACCTCCTTGCAAGGTATTTCGAAAGTGGGTTATCTGCAATCAGAAGTGCTGAGGGCTCGAGCGTAGCCACAGGCATCGTCTGGACGGAGCCAATGAAGATGCCTTCTCTGCCTGCGGCGGCTCTGGCAATGGTTTCTGGAGTGGCGGCACTATGGGTGGTCGCTACCGGGCCTGCCTTCGCCCAACGCCGCGAGGTGCCGCCATCTCGCGAAGCTGCCCAATACTCGTTCGCGCCGATCGTCAAGCGCACCGCTCCCGCCGTCGTCAACGTCTACGTGCGCGGGCAAGTCCAGGTGCGATCGCCGTTCGATGATCCGCTGTTCCGGCAGTTCTTCGGAGAGCGCTTCGGCATGCCAGCCGAGCGCGCCCAGTCCTCCCTCGGCTCCGGCGTCATCGTCTCGCCCGACGGCGTCGTGGTCACGAATACCCATGTCATCAAGATTGGAGGGAAGGCCGAGATCCGCCTCGTGCTCGCCGACAAGCGCGAGTTCGAGGCCAAGGTGCTTCTCCAGGACGAAAAGACCGACATTGCCGTACTCAAGATCGAAGGCGGGGACGGGAACTTCCCCTACCTGCAATTCGAGAATTCGGACGAGCTCGAGGTGGGCGACCAGGTACTCGCCATCGGCAATCCGTTCGGCGTCGGTCAGACCGTGACGAGCGGCATCGTCTCAGGTCTTTCCCGCACCGAGGTCACAAAGTCCGACGTCCAGGTCTTCATCCAGACAGACGCCGCCATCAATCCCGGCAACTCCGGCGGCGCCCTCGTCGACATGTCCGGGCGTCTGGTCGGCATCAACACCGCCATTTTCTCGCGTTCCGGCGGTTCGCACGGCATCGGATTCGCCATCCCCTCGAACCTCGTGCGCGTCTATGTCGACAGTGCCCTCAGCGGGCGCACGGTGGAGCGCCCGTGGCTCGGCGCCCGCCTGGAAGCCGTCACACGTGATATCGCCGAAGCCTTCAATCTCGAGCGGGCGACAGGCGCGGCCGTCATGCGCGTGCATGCCGCGAGCCCGGCTGCCGCCGCCCGCCTCGAGCCCGGCGACGTCATCGTTGCCGTCGATGGCCAGGAGGTCGCCGATCCCCGCTCGGTCCAATACCGGCTGACGACCCGTGGCGTCGGCAATCGCGCGCGCCTCGACGTGATACGGCAGGGGCGTCGCATCGTCGTCGACGTCGCCGTTTCGGCGGCCCCACAGCCGACCATGCAGGATGTGCGCAACCTGGCAGGGACGCACCCGCTGGACGGTGCTCGCGTCGTCAATCTCTACCCGCCCCTCGCCGATGATCTCGGGCTCGACCAGACCGATGGGGTCGTCGTCGTCAATGTTCGCTCCGGCTCCACCGCCGAGCGCCTCGGTTTTCGCTCGGGTGACGTCATTGCCGCCATCGGTGACGTGACAATAGACAGCTACGAAACGCTGGCGCCGTTGCTGAAGAAGCGGCAGCGTTTGTGGAACTTGTCGATCAAACGAGGCGGCCGCCTGCTCCGCGTGCAAGTGCCGGGAGGCTGAGCCCGCTCGCGGCTCACCAGACCGGCGCCTCGTTCACGGTGGAGACGTGCGCCGCGATCACTTTCCATCCTGCTTCGGGAAAGCGCACCCAGGTCTGGCTCTGCCGCCCGATCAACTCACGGCCCCGCACCTTGAACTCGAGATTGACGGTGGCGATGTCGCGGCCGAGCGTCAGAATCTCGAGTCGGATGCGCCGCTCCTTGATGCCAGGGCCCGGCGGTCTCGCGACGCGGTGCTTGTGGATCTCGTCGAATCCGTAGCCGTTCTCGTGGAGCGCGTAGCGAATCGTGTGCGGACTCCGCCAGAACGTCGCGTCGAGCACGTCGACATTCTTGTCAATCAGCGCCTGCTCGTAGGTCTCGAAGAGCTGGCGTACCTCCTCGACCACCTCGGGCAGGTTCGGAGTCAGGTCGGTCGCGGTCATCGAGTTCTCTCCATGGCTTTGGCAACAGCAACGAGGGTCGCATCCGAGCCACGCGCGCCGATGATCGACAATCCGACCGGGGCGCCGTCGACGTTCGCTCCCGGTAGCGACACCTGGGGATGCCCAGCGAGACCGCCGTGCGCTGCAAGGCATGTGATCCTGTCCCGCACGGGATCGAGTTCGGGGATCGGCCTCCCCTTGAGCGGCGCAACGCAAGGGGTCGTCGGCATGCAGAGGATGGTGCCCGGCGGCACCAGGTAAGCCAACCGGCCGCGCACCTCGGCGCGCATGAGATTGGCCCAGCTCCGCTCTGATGCCGGGATCATCGACCCGAGCGTCAGGTTGCGTGCGACGAGGAACGCGAAGCGCGGGTTCTCCCGCTCGATCCAGTCCTTGAACGTCAGCCACGCCTCATAGGGCTGCAATGTCCGCTGAGCGCGTGCCCACACTGAAAGCCCTTGCGGTGCCAGAATGTCCTCGCGCACGACTCCCACGAGTGTCGCCAGTCGCTCGACCATCGGCTTCAACGCGACCTCGACCGCCGGATCGGCAAACCCGAACGCATCCACGGCGACGACGAGGCGCACCGGCAGTGCATCCGTGACCGGCTCGCCCAGCAGGACGCTCGACACCCGCGCGAACGTCGCCGCATCGCGGGCGAACCAACCCGTCGTGTCCGACGTCGGCGCCTGCGGCAGCATACCGTCCACGGGAAGCCGTCCGTGCGTCGGGCGGATGCCGTAGAGCCCGCAGAAGCTCGCCGGCACGCGGACCGACCCGCCCGTATCGGTGCCGAGGCCCGCGTCGCAATAACCTTGCGCCACCGCCGACGCGGTTCCCGACGACGAGCCACCGGGAACACGGTCCGGTGCCTTCGGATTGAGCGGCGTGCCATCGAAGGCGTTCTCGCCGAGAATCCCGAGCGAGATCTCGTCGGTGATGGTCTTCCCGATCAACGTTGCGCCGGCGTCGAGCAACGTCTCGACGGCCCAGGCGTGTCTGGTCGGGACCGGATGCGTTCGCGCCCAATCGTGGTTTCCGGCACCCGTCGGCTGCCCGGCGATGTCGAACA